>Ga0209579_10000232_pt1 | contig 73190 bp, 56 predicted proteins | sample Coa_R1_2_FD_187152 | JGI IMG/M metagenome (GOLD analysis project Ga0209579, IMG submission 187152) | Surface soil microbial communities from Centralia Pennsylvania, which are recovering from an underground coalmine fire - Coalmine... | ecosystem: Environmental > Terrestrial > Soil >... | reverse complement strand
GCGGCCATCACGACAGCGGATTTTGCGGCCGGGAACCAGTGCAACGGGGACCGGGACAAAGCCGCCGCAGAGAGCAAGGTGAAGGCGCAGATCTGGACGCATCTGTTGTATCGGCACTGGAACCACTACACCGGGGATAAGCGCTCGCACCTGTTTCTGGTTGCGGTGGATGACGGCAAAATGCGCGATTTGACGCCGGGCGACGCGCACGATGTGCCGCCGTTCTCGCTGGAGGATTCGAGTTGCGGATGCGCGTTCGCGCCGGATGGGAAGGAGCTGGCGTTTACCGAGAATCCCGATCCGTTGCCGGCGATCTCGACCAGTGCGCAGATTTACACGCTGGATTTGACGGACCCCGGTGCGAAGCCGGTAAAGGTGTCGACATCGGCGGGCGGGAACTTCAATCCAGCGTATTCGCCGGATGGGAAGTACCTGGCGTGGCGCAGCCAGGCGCGGGCGGGATATGAGAGCGACAAGTTTCGGCTTTGGCTTTACGATCGCGCGGCGAAGGCGGGCAAGGATCTGCTGCCGAAATTTGAGAACTGGGTGGATGAGTTTGCGTGGGGACCGGATTCGCAGCGGTTGTACTTTATTTCCACTATGGCCATGATGTATTCCACATCGGCCGGCATTTCGCGAAGCTTCATCTTGAGCCTTGATGGCGCTCTCCAGCCGTTCTTCGCCGCGGGGACCTTGGGCGATCTTCATCCGCTTTCAGACGACCGCACCGTGGTGATGGAGTGGAACAGCGTAGGCCGGCCTAGCGAAGCAATTTCGCTGTCGACTGAAACACTCTCAAAACGCGAGGAAAAGATTGCGACTCGCGATGCGAATCTGCTTCGATCAAACGCCCCAACGACAAAATTGGATTTCAAACAAGTAACGAACTTAAACGGAAAGCTGCTTGCCCAGCTCGACCTGTCACCCATGGAGCCGTTCTGGTTCACGGCCAAAGACGGCACGAAGGTCGAAGGCTTCATCGTGAAGCCGCCGGGGTTCGATGCGGCGAAGAAGTATCCGGTCAAGTTTCTGATTCATGGCGGGCCGCAGGGCGCGTGGGGTGATTCGTGGAGCTACCGCTGGAACGCGGAGCTCTTCGCTGCCAACGGCTACGTCGTGGTGATGATCAATCCGCGCGGATCGACGGGTTACGGGCAGGCCTTTGTCGACGGCGTCAACGGCGATTGGGGCGGCAAACCTTTCACCGACCTGATGACGGGGCTCGACTATGCCGAGCAGCATTATTCCTTCATCGACAAGACGCGCGAGTGCGCGCTGGGCGCGAGCTATGGCGGCTACATGGCCAACTGGGTGCTCGGCCACACCAATCGCTTCAAGTGCATCGTCTCGCACGACGGCATGTTCGACGCCGAGTCGGCATTCGGATCGACGGAAGAAGACTGGTTCAACACGTGGGAGTTCAAGGGGCATCCGTGGGACTACTACGGCATGCCGGATTCGGAGAGCCCGTTCCGCAAGTGGTCGCCGTCGCTCTACGCCAAGAACTTCAAGACGCCGACGCTGGTGATCCACGGGCAGCTCGACTACCGGCTGGACGTGAGCGAGGGTTTTCAGCTATTCGACACGCTGCAACTGCTCGGCGTGCCGTCGAAGATGCTGTACTTCCCGGACGAGGGCCACTGGGTGCTGAAGCCGCAGAATTCGCGCCTGTGGTACAAGACCGTGAACGAGTGGGTAGATGAGTGGACAGCTATTAGCCGTTAACTAAGTGCTAAAAGCTAAAAGCTAAAAGCTGAAAGCTGAGAGCCGGGAGCCACCAGTTTGGCATTCAGATCCAAATCGCCGCGACTACCGCTTTCTGAGGCTGCGCTGTATGAGTACGCTGTGAAGGCGCTGGGGCGGCACATGCGCACGGTGGCCGAGCTGCGTCGCCTATTACAGCAGCGTGCCGAGCCGGGCGAGCGCGGTGAAGCAGCGATTGCCGCCGTGATTGCGCGCCTCAAGGAAAAGCGCTACCTCGACGATGCGGCATATGCCGAGACCTACGCCCGCCTGCGCCGCGAGAATGAGAAGTTCGGGCAGCGCCGTGTGCGGCAGACGCTGCGCCAGAAAGGCATCTCGTCAGCTCTTACCGAAAAGACCATCGACGCCGGTTACGCGCAGGTGGACGAAGAGAAGCTCGCGCGCCAGTATCTGGAGCGCAAGCGCATCGCCAAACCGGCAAATGAGAAACAAACGGCGCGAGTGATGCGGCGGCTGGTGACGGCGGGCTTTTCGACCGGCGTGATCTACAAGATTCTGCGGCAATGGGAGGTGCCCGACGAGGAGTTGAGCGCACTCGAGAATGTCAGGGAAGAGACGGGCGAGGAGTGATGGCTGTTTGTCTATCCCACCCATGACGCGATGCAACTGCGTCATGGATGGGGAAGGCGGCGAGTGATCGAATGCAGGCTTATCGTCCGCTCTCGGTCGCGGCCTGCTGCTTTCGGTTGCCCGCAATCGATTCGCGCACGTTCGCGAGCGGCGCGTTGTCCTGGAACTCGATTCCATTGGCGGTCATGCGAACGCCCAGCTCATTCCACAGCTTCGGCAAATCGACCTCGACGGGCGCGTTCTTCCACTTCGCGTACATGTCGCTTAGCACGTGCGTGCCGGTGGCACGGTCGCCGACCGCGAGGGCCCGCGGCAGGTCCCAGTTGTGGTCGATGGTGCCGCCGGCGGCGACGATGGCCTTCAGCGCATCGCGCAGGCCTTTGCGGTTGCCGGTTTGCCGTCTGATTTCGACGTCGGCCACGAAGCAGAAGAGCCCGCCGCCCCAGTAAGTGCGACCCCAGGTGTGGGTGCGATCGATGCCTTCGTCGCCCGGTTCCGGCTCGCCTTTGGGCATGCCGTCGACCATGTCGGCCCACACTTTGCGCGCCTGCAACTCGCCGGTCATCACGCGCGCCAGCGGTTCGATGTAGGTGGCCAGGCCCTCTTCAATCCAATGCTGATCATCGGGCATGCTGGGAAAGGCTCCGTGGACCAGCTCGTGCGTGGTGACCCAGTCCTCGGCCATATCCTGCATCGTGGCGTGCTGGGCGATGCGCAGCCGCGTGAATCCCTGCGCCCCGTCCATGTCGCCCCACGTGGTGCCTTGGATCGCCTCGCGGCGCTCGCCCTCCACCGGAATGACAAGGATGCGGTCGTGGCTTAAGGGAAATCGCCCATAGTATGTCGCCACCGCCGTCGCCGCCATGCGGATATGCTGCATCACCTGGTCGTTGGTCAGGTCGAGCGGAGGGCCCTTGGCGAAGTCGACTTCGATTGTGCCGCCGCCGATCGATAACGTGCGGGTGGTCGCGATCCCTTGCGGCGCGCGCCATGGCTGCGAATAGCCTGCGAGCGGGAACAGGAACATGAGCGCGGAGAGTGTTCGGGCGATAGGGAGCATTGCAACCTTTCAGCGGAGTGCTCAGTCGTTAGTTGAGTAGACGCCATTCGGGCCCGGATGTGGCAGTGCTTTTCGCCCCGCTTTGTGCGGAATCCAGCATCCGCCGGGCAGCCGAAAGAGCGAAGCCGAATTCTGATCGAGGTTGCGCGGCCCGGTGTTCCAGGTGGATTGAGGGTGGTGGCTCAGGCGGATACGGGCGTACCACGAGGCTTGAGCGCGAGGATTTCGAGGCTATCAACCTGCGGAGGCCTGGCGAGCAGTTCATCGGCTTTCGCGAAAAGCGCCTTTGCAATGTCTCCCGAGAGGTGGGCACTGCGGCCGCCTTCGTCTTCGAACGTGTCGAAGATCGCGTAGCGTGCGGGGCTGAGCTTGAGGGCATACCACGCGACCGTCTGCTGCTCCTGCACGGCCAGGGGCAGCGCGGATTCGAGAAAGGCTGCCAGTTCCTGTTCCTTGCCGGGTTTGGCTTCAAGAAGCGCTAAAAGACCAACCTGTTCCACTCTGACCTCCTTGTGATTCATTGGTTAGATGCGATCCGGCGCGGAGCGTTCCACAGAGTGACGAGGAGACGCGCGGCCACTGCCACGGGGCGCGACCGCGCGAATCACCGGCAGCTTCGCCGTTGCTTCCATTCCCATTACACTGGAAAGGACATGCAAGTTCGATCAGGAAACGAAATTCGCGAGCTGTTTTTGCGCTTTTTTGAGACGAAGGGGCACCGCCGCGTGCACTCGTCCTCGCTGGTGCCGCACAACGATCCCACGCTGTTGTTTGCCAACGCTGGCATGAACCAGTTCAAGGACCTTTTTCTGGGCGCGGAGAAGCGCGGCTACAGCCGGGCCACCACTTCGCAAAAATGCGTGCGCGCGGGCGGCAAGCACAACGACCTTGAGAACGTGGGCTTTACCCGCCGCCACCATACCTTCTTCGAGATGCTGGGGAACTTCTCGTTCGGCGATTATTTCAAGAAGGATGCAATCGCCTTTGCGTGGGAACTGGTCACGAGCCCCGAGTGGATGGGCATTCCCAAGGACCGTCTTTACGTGACCATCTTCGAAGGCGCTGACGGCGTGCCGCGCGACGACGAGGCCGAGCGCTACTGGATGGACGTGGGCGTGCCGAAGGAGCGCATCGGCGAATACGGATTGAAGGACAATTTCTGGCAGATGGGCGAGACCGGCCCCTGCGGGCCGTGCAGTGAGATTTTCTACGACATGGGGATCGAGGCCGCCGAGACGCCGGGCGTCGACAAGCCGTTTGGACAGGACGAGGCCCGCTACGTGGAGATCTGGAACCTGGTCTTCATGCAGTTCGATCGCTCGGCGGTCGTCGATCCGGCGACGAAGCTGACGACGTACAAGCTGACGCCGCTGCCGAAGCCCTCGATCGACACGGGGATGGGCCTCGAGCGCGTGGCCGCCGTTCTGCAAGGCAAGATCAGCAACTTTGAGACAGATTTGTTTACGCCGCTGATCCGAAAAGCAGCGGAGCTGACCGGACAGCAAGTTCGCAAGTCAGCGAGTCAGCAAGTTAGCGAGACCGCAGCATTGAAGGGGCACGACTTCAGTCGTGCCGAAAATGGCGGTAAAAAAATCGGGGCTTTAGCCCCTGAGGGCATCTCTGACCTTACCGGAAACGCCAGCCTGCGCATCATCGCTGACCACGCCCGCGCTGCAACGTTCCTGATCAACGACGGCGTGCTGCCCTCGAACGAGGGCCGCGGCTACGTGTTGCGCAAGATTCTGCGCCGCGGCATCCGGCACGGGCGTTTGCTGGGGCAGGAAAAGCCGTTCATGTACCAGATGGTCTATGCCGTGCGCGATTTGATGCAGGGCGCCTATCCCGAGCTGGTGGATGCGGCGGATCGGATTTCGAAGGTGGTGCTGGCAGAGGAAAAACAGTTCGATCGCGTGCTGAAGGTCGGACTCACCCGACTGAATGAAGAACTCAAGAGCGACTTCACGGGCGCCAAGGCGTTTCACCTCTACGAGACATTTGGGCTACCGCTCGATTTCATGGTCGATGCGGCTCGCGACGCCGGGGTAAAATTCGACGATGCCGGCTTCGAGGCCGCTCGCGCGGAAGAGCAGGCTCGCGCTCGCGCTTCGTGGAAGGGTGGCAGCCAGAAGACAGCCAGCCCCGCATTCCGCGATCTGCCGAAGACGGTTTTCGAAGGCTATCGCCAGCTGACTTCGTCGAACTGCGAAGTGCTTGCCATCGTGAAGAACGGGGCAGGCGTTCCCGCGGCGGCAGCGGGCGATGCAGTCGAGGTGGTGCTCGACCACACCAGTTTCTACGGCGATTCGGGCGGCCAGGTGGGCGACACGGGATGGTTCCTGTCTGTTGACGGCAATGCCACGGTTGCCGAGATTACCGGATGTGTGCTGCCGGTTCAGGGCGTGCGCGCGCACAAGGCGGTGCTCAAGCAGCCTCTCGCGGTCGGCGATCGCGTCAATACCGTCGTCGACGGAGTGCGCCGCGATGCCATCCGCCGGAACCATACCGGCACGCACCTGCTGCACGCGGCGTTGAGACAAGTTCTGGGCACGCACGTCAAGCAGGCCGGCTCGTCGGTCGAGCCCACGCGGCTGCGCTTCGATTTCTCGCATTTCGCGCAAGTGGCCGATGAAGAGTTGCAGGACATTGAAGACATCGTGAACCGCGAAGTGCTGTCGAACGCGAAAGTCGAAACACTGGAAGACGTGCCTATCGACGTGGCCGTGAACGAGTATCACGCGATGGCGCTATTCGGCGAGAAGTACGGCGACAAGGTGCGCGTGGTGAAGTTGTCGGATGGCTTCTCGACCGAGCTTTGCGGCGGCACGCACACCAGCGCCACCGGGGAGATCGGGCTGCTGAAGCTCACCAGCGAGAGCTCGGTGTCGTCCGGCGTGCGCCGCGTCGAGGCCATCAGCGGGATGGGCTCGCTCGACACCTTCCGCCGCGATTTCGCGGTGGCCCAGGTTGCCGCGCAGGTGGCGGGAACGCCGGATGGAAATCTTTCCGAGGGACTTCGCGCCAGGCTGGCGGCGCAGGAGGACGAGCTCAAGCATCTTCGCCGCGAGCTGGAAGAAGCGCGGATGAAGTCGGCGGCCGGCGGCCTGGATGAATCGATTGCGCGGGCGGTGGATGTGAAAGGCGTGAAGGTCGTGACGCATCGGGCAGACAACCTGGAGCGCGGGCAGTTGCGCACGCTGGTCGACAACCTGAAGCAGAAGGTGGGCGAGGGCGTGGTGGTGCTGGGCTCGGCGCAGCCCGAAGGCAAGGTTGCGCTCATCGCAGGAGTCACGCCGGGCCTGGTGAAGCGCATTCAGGCCGGGAAGCTGGTTGGCGCGGTCGCAAAAACCGTCGGCGGCTCGGGCGGTGGGAAGCCCGACATGGCTGAAGCCGGCGGCAAGGATCAGAGCCAGATCGATGCCGCGCTGGCGGGGTCGCCCGAGGTGATTGCGTCGATGCTGGGCTGAGCGGAGCTCAAGGCGGACTGGACGGGCGAGCTTGGTCTACCGACCGGTTCCGCCGACGGTCATGCGGTCGAGTTTGATGGTTGGCATGCCCACGCCCACGGGAACGCTCTGTCCATCCTTGCCGCAGGTGCCGATGCCCTCGTCGAGCTTGAGGTCGTTGCCGACCATCGACACGTATTTGAGCGCCTCGGGACCGTTGCCGATGAGCGTGGCGTCGCGCACGGGCGCCGTGACTTTGCCGTCTTCAATCAGGTAGGCCTCGGACGCGGAAAAGACGAATTTGCCGTTGGTGATGTCCACTTGCCCGCCCCCGAAGTTCACCGCGTAGAGCCCTTTCTTGACGGACCGGAGGATGTCCTGCGGATCGTCGTCGCCGGCGAGCATGTAGGTGTTGGTCATGCGCGGCATGGGGATGCACTGGTAATTTTCGCGGCGGCCCGAGCCGGTGTTTGCCATGCCCATGAGGCGAGCCGAAAGCTTGTCTGACAGGTAGCCTTTCAGCACACCGCCTTCGATCAGGACAGTCTCCTGGGTCGCCGAGCCCTCGTCGTCGACGTTGAGCGATCCGCGCCGGCCGGCCATCGTGCCATTGTCGACGACCGTCACCTTGGGGCTGGCGACCGGTTGCCCGATCAGGCCTGAGAATGCGGATGTTTTTTTCCGGTTGAAGTCGGCTTCGAGGCCGTGGCCGACGGCTTCGTGGAGGAGGATTCCCGGCCATCCAGGTCCCAGGACAACCTGCATTTCGCCTGCGGGCGCCGGTACGGCTCCGAGTTGCAGAATCGCACCGCGGGCGGCTTCCTGGGCCAGGTGCTCGGGGCTTTTTGAGCCCACAAACTGCTCCAGGCCGGCCCGCCCGCCTGCGCCTGCCACGCCCTTGGTGGAGAGCGCGCCTTCCTTTGTAATGACGAAGACGTTGAGGCGGCAGAGCGGCTGCGTGTCGCTGGCAAACGCGCCATCGGAACCGGCGATCAGGATGCGGCGGAGTTCTTCGCTGTATCCGGCGCGCACCTGCACGACGCGGGAATCGAAGGCTCGTGCCGCACGATCCGCTTTCAGAATGAGTTCGAGCCGCGCGGCAAGGTCGAGGTCAAATCCGCCGAGCGGAACGGGATAAAGGTTCGCTGCCGGAGCCTCGGTCAATGCCTGGATCGGCTGTTTCGCCGGTCCGGAGGCGATGAGCGCCGCGGTTTTGGCGGCGTGCAGCAGGCGTTCGGGGCTGAGGTTGTCGGTATAGGCATAGCCGGTGCGCTCGCCGCTCAATACGCGGATGCCGCAACCCGCGCTGGTTCCCTGGCTGGCGGATTTCACGATTTGCTCATCCACGCCGAGCGAGGTTGCCGTGACGGACTCGAAATAAAGGTCGGCATAGTCCCCGCCCGCTGAGAGGGCCTCGCCGAGGCAGCGCTCCAGCAGGCGCTCCGTGATGCCGAATTTCTCGAAGAAGTAGCGCTTGTGGCTGGGGACGGGGGAAGGTTCAGGGAAACTCATCGTACTTATAGTTTACGCCTCGGCGTACTTGTGGATCAGGCGTGCCCTTGGTACCGTTTCACTCTTGATGCCGGCTTGTTTCCGCCGGGTCTTGCACAACGCTTCGTGCTACATTCTGGCTATGAAGAAGCTCGTTTTTGCAGTACTGTTGCTCGGGGTTCTCGCCGCCGCTACACCTTCGTTTGCTGCCGTCCATCATCACCATCACCACCATCATCACCACCACAAAGCCTAGATCTCTTTCAAGCCATTTGCCCTCTCCGCAGCAGGCTTCAGGCCTGCTGCGCCCGCCCGGGTACTTCCGGTGATCCAGACAGGAATTACCTGCTTCCGTCACCCGGAAGTTCGTGCTACATTCGGGCCATGAAGAAACTCATAGCCTCGGCAGTCCTGGCGATGGTGTGTGCGGCTCCGGCGTTTGGCGAGCCCATTGTGGGACATCATCCCAAGGCTTTGCATGCGAAAGCCAATCATCCTCAGGCCATTCATCCTAAAAACCCCTATCTAAAGCACAGCAAGATGAAGAGCCAGAAAAAGCACCACTTCCACCTGTAGCTCTGCGCGGCATCGCGCATGTTTTTGCCCAGCCGGGAGCGTGCAAGCTAGAATTGAATTCGGGCCATGAACGACTTGGACGATCTGCGTTATCCCATAGGACAATTCATTCCACCGGCGACGTTTTCCGCGGACATTCGTGCTGCGCATATTCAAACGCTGCGGGACCTGCCGGGCAAGCTGAACGATGCGGTTGCCGGTTTATCGGGCGCGCAACTTGATACCCCGTATCGCGAAAGCGGCTGGACGGCGCGCCAGGTTGTCCATCACGTGGCCGACAGCCACGCCAATTCTTATGTTCGGTTCAAGCTGGCGCTCACCGAGGACTGGCCGACCATCAAGCCCTACGACGAAGCCGCATGGGCGAATCTTGGAGACAGTCGCATGGAACTGGCTCCGTCTCTGGCCTTCATCTCAGGATTGCACGCGCGCTGGGCTGCGCTGCTCGAGGACCTATCCGAAGCGGATTTCCGGCGCGGTTTCAACCATCCGGAGCGCGGTCCGCAGACCCTGGACGTGGCGCTTGCACTTTACGCGTGGCACGCGCTGCACCACACCGCCCACATCACGCACCTGCGGGCGCGCATGGGCTGGTAACGCGCCATGTGCCCGACCGAATGTGAGCCGCATGTGGGCCAGCTCGTCGAGGAGATCGACAATTATCTCGTCGAGCATCCCGGCGCGGCCATCCTCGAAGAAGGCCGCGTGCTGTTCGAGATGCGCAGAGCGCACTACAGCGTAAAAGAGTCGCACGGACGCTGCCTGCTGCAGTTGTGGAGCGACGATCGCAACCTGGTTCGCACGGTGATCGACGTGCAGGTACGCTCGCAATGCCTGCGGCTCTCGACGCGACGGATGGGTGCGAGCAAGCCGCAGGTTCTTGAGCTTGTTGCTTCGAGCGATCGCCGCACGCCCACAGCGCGTGACAGCGCACGCCGCAATTACCAGCATCTGCTGGAGCGCGCACTCGCGCGCACATTCATCGGCGCAAAGGTCGACGGCATGCGATCGGCGATGGATCTCGAGCATAGTTTTGGTCCCGCTTATGTGCGCGGCCGTTTGCTTCATGGGACTGGCGCGCAGGCGGTGATCGGTGTCAGCGAATCCGAGCCGGCAGCAACCATCGACGGCATCCTGACCGTGGGCATCTTGTGGCTCGATTACTGCCGCAAACACGCCGGCAGCCGCCGGCACTTCGGGGGACTGAAGGTGATCGTGCCTGCCGGAGCATGGCGGACGACCGCGGAGCGGATGGCGTGGCTGAATCATGCTGCAGCCGAGTTTGAACTCTATGCCCTTGACCAGCGCACGGAAGAGTTGGAGCAAATCGAGTTTCGCGACATCGGGAACCTCGATGCACATCTTGTGCATGCGTTCTCATCATCGGCGGCGATCGAACGTTGCCGGGCCGGCATCGATCAGCTGATGGATCTCGTCCCGTCTACGGCGCACGAACGCGTCGAGATCCGGCCACGCTCCGCGACGGAGGTTGGATTGCTGTTGCATGGGCTTGAATTCGCGCGCGTGCGGCGAGGCGGTGTGGCTCATTCGTTTGCACAACAGGATGAGATCACGTTTGGCGCAGGAGCCAATGAAACTCCACTCACGGAGGAAAACCGGGATGCGTGCGCCGAGCTTTTCCGGCGGCTGTTTCTGAGCCGCTATTCCGACGGTTCCCATGCGGATCCGCTCTTTCGCATGCAGCCGGAGCGATGGCTCGAATCGCGCTTGCGGGCCCATATCGGCGAGCTGCTGCCGAATCTGCGCGGCGATGTTCTCTACACACAGGTGCCTGCGCTCTCCGGCGGGGATCGCGGCATGCTCGATCTGCTTACGCTGGACCGGAGCGGACGCCTGGCGGTTGTGGAATTGAAGGCGGATGAGGATCTGCACCTGCCCTTGCAGGCGCTCGATTATTGGATTCGCGTGCGCGTGCTGAACGCCGATCGACAGTCTGTGAGCGGCGGAAAGCCACTCTCGGCATTCGAGCGGCAAGGCTATTTTGCAGGCGCCGAAGTTTCGGTCTTGCCGCCGCGCTTGCTGCTGGCCGCGCCCGCGCTTCGCATTCACCCCGCGAACGAGCCCGTCCTCCGCTACATCTCGCCCGAAGTGGAATGGGAACTTATTGCGCTCGGGGAAGACTGGCGCCGCGAATTGAAAGTCATCTTTCGAAAACGCGGCGCTGATCTTGCCAACTGATCCTTACTTCTTGTCGGGTTGATCGGTTTTCTCGTCGTCGGTGCCCGGTGGTTTCGCCGGCGTGATCACGATCTTGCGAAATTTCACGTGGCCTTTTTCGCTGCCCTGCAAGTAGATCGGCCCCGGCTCGGCCTCATGGCTATCCACCGCGCCGCCGGTGATCCCGGGAATCTCGCGATCGGAGATCACGGCCCTGCCGTTTTGAACAACGGTTACCCGCCGGCCAATCAGGGTGATATCGAACGTCTGCCAGACGTCGGGCTGGCGCTCCAGTTCCGGTGTGGGTGCAATAAACCCGTACACGCCACCCGTGTGGTGGCTTGCCGGCTCGTTCTGGGACTCGGTCTCGATTTGCACTTCGTAGCGACCGCGGAGGTAAACGCCGCTGTTGGCATTCACACCGCAATTGAATTCTACGTGCAGCTTGAAATCCTGGAACTTCGCATCGCTGATCAGTTCGGGTCCGTTTCCCGGGGTCACGAGATTGCCATCTTCCACGGTCCATGCTGGTTGTCCGGGACTCGACATGTGCCATCCTGCCAGGTCCTTGCCATCGAAGAGGGGGATCGGATCGCCCCACTCCGGTGGAGTCTTTGGACGCGTCAATTTCGGCGCCCGAACGCCGGTCCATTTCCAGGTTGAACCGTTCATCCCGGCGATGGTTCCCGACAGTGTGCCGCCTTTCAGCGCGCCCGAGAAAACAACGTCGGTCTTGGTCGATTCTTCTTCTTTCGGAGAAACGAACGTGACATGGCCCGGGGTGAAGTCAACCTTGGGGAGAGGACGGGCATTGCCCCAGCGGCCGGTAAACCAGGCATAGACCTCACCGTCTTTTTCATGCAGTTCAAGCCATGACGGATAATCGCGGTCCGGACCCTTCAGCGTGAGGTCCCACCGGCCCATGAACGCCTTCGACGCAGCGCTCGATACACTTACCGGTTTATCCGTTGCCGGCTCCTGAGTCTCCTGTGCGCGGCCAGCGCTCCACGAAAGCAGTGACAACGCAGCGACAGCAATTGCAACAAGCGCTTTTTTCGTTCTCATGCGGCTCTCTTTCCTTTGCATCGATCACAGCGTTTTGATGGTTCCGGAACTCTCGTCCCACTCGACCGCGCTTTTGCGGAAGTACGATTCGTTGGCCATATGACAGGCGAGGGCAGCGTGGTGACCAAAGACCGCGTCCTGCACGAGCGGCTGGCGCGAACGCACGGCCTGGAAGAACTTCCACAAGTGCGGGCGCAGGTCGTCATAGTCGTTGCCGTTGTAGGTAATGGTTTCAAGCATGGGCTCCTTGCCCGGCACCGGATCGTGTTCCTCATGCCACTGCTTTGTATAGGCGTCCCGCATCTTGGCGGGATACGAAGCGGCGTAGTAGCTGGGTGAAGTATCGACACCTGCCTGCTGCGAAAGCGAAACGCTGAATTCGCGCAGCTCGATCATGCCCTTCGGTCCCTGGAAGCGGGTTACTTCGCTCGATTCGCAGGCCAGCGAGAGCCGCATGTACACGGGAGCCTTGCTGTACTCGAAGAGCACCGCGTGCACGTCGGGCATATTGCGGCCGTCTTTCCAGTGGAAGATGCCTCCCAGCGCCGATACGCGCTTTGGAGCTTCGTTCTGGCCGAGCACGAAATTCATTCCGCTGATCAGGTGGACGAGCAGGTCGCCGGCCACGCCGGTGCCGTATTCCTTCCAGCAGCGCCAGCGCGCAAAGGTGAGAGGGTCGAAGGGCTTCTTGGGGACGGTCCCTTGCCAGGTATCCCAATCGAGGTTTTCGGGCGACAGGTCGGGCGGCGGCGGATACTCCCAGCAGCCGGTCGGATCGTTGCGGCCCATGGTGGCTTCGACAAGGTTGAGGTCGCCGATCTTGCCGTCGTCGATCCACTCTTTGGCCTTCGCGCAGAGGAGAGAGCTTGTTCTCTGCGCGCCGATCTGCACGAGGCGATCGGTTTTTTTCGCTGCGGCTACCATCGCCAGCCCGTCCGCAGGGCTGTGCGACATGGGTTTCTCGCAGTAGACATCCTTGCCTGCGGCGAGCGCATCCACGACGACCTGTTTGTGCCAGTGGTCGGGCACCGCGACGATGATCGCGTCGATGTCTTTCGAGTCGAGCAGCTCCTGGTAGCGCCGGGTTGTTCTGATTGGCTTGCCGACAATTTCCTGCGCCAATGTGTGGCGGCCATCGTAGAGATCGGCCGCAGCCACGCACTCCACGCCTTTCAGTTGAACTGCGGTGGTGAGCAGGCCGCTGCCTTCCATGCCGACACCCACGATGCCGAACCGAACGGTATCGCTGGGCGCAGCCTGGCCTGCCGCATAGGATTCATCCGGCCCCAGAAACAGCGACCCCGGAACCAGAGAGGCTCCGGCAGCTCCGGCGGTCGTCTGCAAAAAAGAACGTCGCGAGAACAAATGTTTCTCCATGTTTGTATTCCTTTTCGTGGAAACTGATTGCCGACCGCACCCGGTCCAATGGCAGGCGCGAACAGCGCACACGCGAATCAGCATTTCGAAGGCACATTCCTTCTAGCTCCGCCGCCCGTCCGTGTCAAGAAGGCCGGTCTGCGCCGGAGTTTCGGAGGGCCAAAATCGACGGCTAGCAAAGGCCGCCAGGCCGTTTGGGTTTGGGTGACGCGGGGCCAGAAAATGCGCCTGCAAAATGGGTTTACAAAATGTAGTTGCGCATTTTCGAAGGGGTGATATAAATCACATATCTCTGGGAACGATTGCACGACAATCCATCATCGGGGCGGGCTACCGCTGACCGACTTTGTTGAGTTGCCGAGAAACCATCTCAGAGGAGTGCATAGTGGCAGTTTCAACCATCGACAACCTGGATCTCGACACCCTTCTTTCAATCTCGAACCCGGCCGTTTACCGCGGGCCACTGATGGCCGCGCCGGAGATGAACTCTGCTGCCGCTTCGCACGAAGAACGCGAACTTGCGTCGCGAAGAGAAGGCCTGAACTGGACGCGAGGCCTCTTAGTTGGAATCCTTCTCGAAATCGGGATGGGGATTATCCTCTATGGGCTGTGGCAGGGGGTCTGGCATCTGATGCATCTGCACCGCTAGCTCGCCAGCCATCGGTATCCCGCCAGGATCTTCGCGGCTTCGTGCCTGCCTTAGGGCAGGCATTCACTTTTTCAGCGGCTTTCGGGCGAAGTAATAAAGCGAATAGGCCAGGAGCCCGAATCCGATCACGGAGACCCAGGTGTTATCGAGGAAGGTGTGCGGAACGTTCAGCAGGTCGCGATTGTCATAGTAGGTAGCTTCCGCGGCCTTCAGCGCAACGCCGATCAATCCCGCGATGCCGCCAGCGGCGATCAGGCCTGAAGCGAAGAGCGAGCCCGACGAAATTTCGCTGTCGGCGTCCTGCTCGCCGGCACGCGCAGCTGCGCGATCTACGAGCCAGCGGACAACGCCGCCAACGAAGATCGGCAAGGTGGTGCCGATGGGGAGATAGGCGCCTACCGCGAAGGTGAGCGATCGAATGCCCAGCAATTCCACGGCAATCACCAGCGAGACTCCCAGCAGCACGAGTCCCCAGGGCAGTTTGCGGCTCAGGATGCCATTGATGACGGTCGCCATCAGCCGGGCTTGCGGAGCGGGAGCGCTGGCCGACCCAATGCCTTGCACCCAATGCACCTCGATCTTTCCGGTTGCCGGCGAGTAGAGATACTTGCCGTCCTGCAACTCGGTTGAACCGATGGCGTTGAGCAGGACGTACTCCGACTTGTGGTGCGTCGTCAGGGTCTTGCCGTCCGGCTCGATCACTTTGAAGTCATTGGGCAGGTGGTGCGTATCGGCCTGAATGGAGACGCCGGCGTGAGGAGCGTTCAGGTCCCACGGCTGTGCAGCCGCGTGGAACTCCTGAAGGCCGGTGTTCATCAGGTTGAGGGTCGATCCGATGACGACGGTCGAGACCACTACGCCGATCATGAGGGCGATCTGCTGGAGCCGTGGCGTTGATCCGACGATATAGCCGGTCTTTAGATCCTGCGAGGTATCGCCAGAGTTCGATGCGGCAATGCAGACGACGCCACCAATGGTGATTGCAAGAGCGCCGAAGGCAGGCGCTGTCCATCCCTGGACGAGGAACACGGCCGCGGTGGCCATCAAGGTTGCGATGGTCATGCCCGAGACGGGGCTTGCCGATGAGCCGACCAAGCCGACGATGCGGGAGCTGACCGTGACGAAGAGAAATCCGAAAATGACGACGAGGATGGACGCGGCAAGATTGGCGGGCCAGCCGACAAACGCGCCCGGCACCGGCTTGAACTCGAGGAAGATAAACATGCAGGCGACGATGAGGAGAGAGCCGATGAGCACGACGGTCATCGACAGATCATTTTCGGTGCGGATCGTAGTGGCCTTTTCTGTTTCGCCATTGGAGCGCACGTTTTTGAGGCCGGCAGTCAGGGCGCTCCAGATGGTCGGCAGCGTTTTGAGGAGCGTGATCAATCCCGCGGCGGCTACGGCGCCTGCGCCCATCGGCTTGATATAGGCGGCCCACAAGTCGCTGGGGCCCATCGAGGCGATTGGTGCTTGCCCGGGATACACGGGGTGGGGCAGGTCCTTGCCGAAGAAGTAGATCAGCGGCATGACCACGAGCCACGAAAAGACGCCGCCAGCAAAAATGACTCCGGCTACGCGTGAGCCGATGATATAGCCAACGCCGAGGTATTCCGAGGTCGCATCGGCATTGATCGCAGCGCCTTTCAGCACATGCTGAGGACCGAAGTCCGGTTGATACTCGGGCGAACTGGGCCAGACGGCGAGCAGGTTCTTGTTCTGCAAAAACGTGTAGACGCCACCCAGCCCCAGCCCGAGAAAGACCCGGCTGGCGAGCGATCCGCCTTTTTCGCCCGCGATCAGGACGTCTGCGCAAGCCGTTCCTTCGGGATAGGGCAGCGCGCCGTGCTCTTTCACAATGAGCTGGCGACGCAATGGGATCATGAAGAGCACGCCCAGCCATCCGCCGATGAGTGCCAGCATGAAGATGCGCGCGTATTCCAGTTCGAATCCCAGGAACACCAGGGCGGGCAGGGTGAAGATGACGCCGGAGGCAATCGACTGGCCCGCGTTTCCGGTGGTCTGAACGATGTTGTTTTCGAGGATGGAGGCGCGTCCGAAGGCCCTGAGAATACTGATGGAAAGCACCGCAATCGGTATCGATGCGGCCACCGTAAGCCCGGCCCGCAAGCCCACATACACCGTCACCGCGCCGAAAACGAGTCCGAAGAAACTGCCGAGAAGGATGGCGCGCAGCGTGAACTCCGGCGGAGCTTCGCTGGGTGGGACAAACGGCTCGAATTCGGGCATGCCAACGCCTCACAGATGACTGAATTTTCGAATTTTCCCTGAAGGGGGAGTGTAGCAGCGCGCGCCAGAAAAGGCACGGCTGGGGCCGCGGGGCAGGCCTATCCCGGAGGCGGTTTTCAAGAGCACTTCGGTGCGCCCTAAGGTAACGGAAAAGACCGAGATGTTTACCTCCATTTTTATGGACATTTCTGCTTCCAATCCCGGAAAATGCAGCAACGCCGAAAAGCTGTCCTCGGCATATTAAGGTTGCAGTTTCCCCGTTTCCCTGCAAAAAGGAGAATTTGTGATTCGACCGAGGAACGTTGTGTTTTCCATCGCCGCGATTGTGTCTTGCGCTGCGATCGCTTGCCAGGCGCAGTCTGTCATGACCCATCACGTGCGCGACGCAATCCGCAATGGCCGGGCGCAGTCCACCGGGCGCCTCCCCTCGAACCAGGTGCTGCAGCTTGATCTTGTTCTGCCACTCCGGGACGCTGCCGGCCTCGAAAGCTTGCTGAAGGATGTTTACAACCCGTATAGCCCCTCTTACCGGCAGTTCCTTACTCCTGAGGAATTCGCGGCACGATTTGGCCCCACCCAGGATGACTACGACACGGTTGTGCGTTTTGCGAAGACATATGGATTGGAAGTGACGGGCGGCTCGTTCTACGGTCGCGACGTGCAGGTGAAAGGCACAGTGGGCAATATCGAAGCCGCCCTTCACGTCAACATGCGTACCTACCGCCATCCCTCAGAGAATCGCGAATTCTATGGGCCCGACAGCGAGCCGAGGATGGATCTGCCTTTCAATCTCTGGCACATCTCGGGCCTCGACAACTATTCGATTCCCCGGCCCTTGCTGGTGAACAAGAATGACTATGCCGCGGCTCACGGCATCGATGCCGACAAGGTTGTTTCGCACGCCACGACCGGCTCGGGTCCATCGGCTTCGTTCCTCGGCAGCGATATGCGCGCGGCCTACTACGGGAGCGGGTCACTGAATGGCGCGGGACAGAACCTCGGTCTCTGGGAGTTTCTGGGCACGGACCTGGCGGATCTGAATACCTACTACAGCAACGTGAAGCAGACGAACAATGTGCCGATCACGCTGCTCTCCACCGACGGAACCAGCACGAGCTGCGTGTACCGCTCCAGCCGCTGCGACGATACCGAGCAGACTCTCGATATGACGCAGGCTCTCGGCATGGCTCCAGGTTTGAGCAGCCTGGTGATGTACATCGGCAACAGCGATACAGCGATTATCAGCGCGATGGTGTCGCACAATCCTTTGCCGACTACGATTGGTTGCTCGTGGGGCTGGTCGCCTGTCGATCCCAGCACGCTGGATCCCTACTTCCAGCAGATGGCGATGCAGGGCCAGAACTTCTTTGCGGCGTCGGGTGATGACTCGACCTGGAAGGCCAGCGGCAGTGCGGCCGCATGGCCGGCCGACGACGCCAACGTGGTGTCGGTCGGCGGCACAGACCTGGTCACCGCGAGCGCGGGCGGACCATGGCAGTCTGAGACGGCGTGGGCCGACAGCGGCGGCGGCATCAGCCCGGATGGCATCGCCATTCCTGCATGGCAGCAGCTTGCGGGCGTGATCACCTCCAGCAACAAGGGCTCGACCACGCTGCGCAACGGGCCTGACGTTGCGGCCAACGCAAACTTCACCTTCTACACGTGCGCAGACCAGACCACCTGCAATGCGAACCTCTATGGTGGAACCAGTTTTGCGGCGCCCATGTGGGCGGGCTACATCGCGCTCGTGAACCAGCAGCGGATTGCCAACAGCCAAGGCCTTCTCGGATTCCTTAATCCGACGATTTACGGGCAGAACGTCTCCGGAGGATCGTTGAGCGCAGCGTACTCCGCGGATTTCCATGACGTCACGAGCGGCACCTCGGGAAGCTACTCGGCAGTGACAGGGTTCGATCTCGTCACCGGCTGGGGCAGCCCGAATGCGGGACTGATTGCGGCACTGTCGGGGCCGCAACAGCCTGACTTCAGTCTCTCGGCTTCTCCCACGTCCGTCACGATCGCTCAGGGTGGCTCGGGCGGGTCGACGATCACGAGTACGGTTGTGGGCGGTTATGGCGACGCGGTTACGTTGTCTGCTTCCGGCCAGCCAACGGGAGTGAATGTCACGTTCTCTCCGGGGTCGATCACAGGCACCGGTACTTCGTCGATGTCGATCACCGTGGCCTCGAGCGTTGCAGCCAACACCTATCCGATCACAGTGACCGGCAAGGGCAGTGACGGCACTACACACACCACCACCGTTTCTCTTACGGTGACCGGCGTGACAGCGGGATTCTCGCTGAGCGCGTCGCCGACATCGATCACGATCGCCCGCAGCAGTTCCGGCTCGGTGAGCATCTCCTCCGCCATCACCGGCGGCTTCTCGGGAACGATTACACTCTCGGCATCGGGCGAGGGCAGCCAGAATTCTGTATCCTTCACTCCGGCTTCGATCACAGGCGCAGGCAGCTCTACGATGAAGATCACCGTGGGCAAGCACGCATCGACAGGAAGCCACATCATTACGGTGAAGGGCACCAGCGGATCGACGTCTCACACGACGACGGTGACGCTGATCGTGAGCAACTGACGCACCGGCTTTGCTGGTGATCAAAAACCGGCCCGGACCGCAATGGTCCGGGCCTTCTATTTTCGTGGCCGGCTCCGGGCGCGGCGGATATCTCGCGCCACTTGGCGAATAGCCCCTGATGCGCGTAGCGTAAGTGCAAGGTTTTGTCGGCTCGACCGGAGAACTGATTCAAATGGCCAATCCATCCGTTGCCCCTTCTCCCGCTGCAACTACGGTTCCGGCGCCCACGAAGTCGCCCATCAAGCGTCTTCTGTCGCTCGATGTGGCGCGCGGCATCACCATTGCGTTCATGATCATGGTGAACAACAACGGCGGCTCCGGCTCGTGGCGCTTCATGAATCACGCCAACTGGAATGGGCTGACGCCGACCGACCTTGTCTTCCCGACGTTTGTTTTCGTGGTGGGCGTTTCGGTGGTTTTCGCATTCGATGCGCGCCTGTCGCGAGGCGACTCCCGCGGCAAACTTGCGCTTCACACGGTGCAGCGCACCATCGTCCTCATCCTGCTCGGCATCATCGTGAACAGCTTCCCGTTTTTCCATCTTGCGCACATGCGCTTCTACGGGGTGCTGCAGAGGATCGCGGTGTGTTATTTAGCCGTCGGCCTCTTTTACCTGTGGGATCAGCGGGCCTGGACGAAGGTCGCGGCGCTGGTGGGCGCCCTCGTCGGGTACTGGATCCTGCTGCGATGGGTGCCCATTCCCGGGGTCGGCATGCCGGGACGCGATGTCCCTTTCATGGACATGACGCAGAACCTGGTGTCATGGATCGACCGGCACCTGTTTCCGTATCATCTGTATCTCTACTCGCCGGATCACAATGTGCGCGATCCTGAAGGCCTGTTGAGCGATCTGCCCGCCGTGGGAACGGCTTTGATGGGTGTTCTTGCTGGGCTCTGGCTGCGCACTCGCAGGGAGATTCCCACCAAAACGCTGGGTCTTGCGGCGGCCAGCGTCGCCAGCCTCATCGTCGGCTATCTCTGGTCACTCGAATTTCCGCTGAACAAGAACATGTGGACCAGTTCGTTTGTTCTGGTGGCCGGAGGATATTCGCTGGCCCTGCTGACGTTCACCTTCTGGGTAATCGAGCAGATGAACTGGCGCAAAGGCTGGACCTATGTGTGGCTAGTCTTCGGCTCGAATGCGATCGCTGCTTATATGTTCAGCGAACTGCTGCCCGGGGTGCTCGACAACATCACAATCGCAGATCAAGGAAAGCACTTCGAATTAGGCGGATGGATCTTCTACCACGTCTTTGCCCACGTACCCGACCCGCACTGGGCAGCGTTCTCTTTCTCGGTTACCTTCGCGGCTGTGTGCTTCATCCCTGTCTGGATCCTGTATCGCAAAAAGATTTTCCTGAAGGTCTAACGCGCGCCGGCAGTTGCCGTCTAATTGCATTACATCGCCTTGAAAACAGGTGCAACCCGTGTTTGTGGCGTGGCATCTGGTTGTCAGGCGTATATTGCTCGGCGGAGGTCGGCCGTGAGTTCGTTGGAGGGCGCGTGCCCGGAAGGCGCAGTGGCTGCTACGCCAGCGAAATTGCGTAGCAGCACATGGGACATTGTCGAGCTTACCGTTGGGTATGGCCTGGTCATGGCCGTTATCTGGACTCCGAGGCCGATTCAACGATGGCTCTACTGGGCAGCCATCGGGTGGTTCCTTACCGCACTCATCATGTCGTTTCCCGGCTGGAAGGCGATGGGTTGCTGCATTGCCGGGTTCTGGCGTTCTCTGTGGGTGGTCGGCGTGGCCGTGGTCATGTCATTAGCGGCCATCGTGGTTGCGGTCAATCTGCACACTTTGCACCGACCCGATGGTCCATTCGATTGGCTCAGGTCCTATGGCGGCTACGCTGTCTGGGCGTTTTTGCAGCAGCTCTTATTGCAAGGTTATTTTCTCTTGCGACTCTTGCGCATCGTTCCCAATAGCGTTGGTGCGGCCCTCATCGCGGCAGGCGTTTTTTCCATCGCGCATCTGCCCAACCCGATCCTCACTCCGATCACTCTGATTTGGGGACTGACGGCATGCCTTATCTTCATTCGCTCTCGCAACGTTTACCCGCTGGCAATGGCGCACGCAATCTTCGGGATCTGCGTGGCGATCACGATACCGGGGCCGATGTTGCATAACATGCGCGTGGGCCGCGGCTACCTTACGTACAAGGCTCCGCGACCGGTTCACCTTAGCCAGAGCGACCACACCGTATCGACAGTCGCATGGGTGATCGAGGAAGCGCCGGCACGCTGGTTGGCGCGCCACGCCCGGCCATAGAAGATTCCCGCCAGCGCCGCCAGAAGGACATACTGCCAGTTGAAGGTTGTGGTGCGCTTGTTCCAGTGCGCAAGGCCAAACAGAACGGCTGTCAGGAGCAGCGCACCGGTGCGGCCGATGCGTCGCTGCAACAGGTTCTGCAGCCAACCGCGAAAAAAAAGCTCCTCGGGAATCGCGATAAACAAAAAGGTGAAGACATAAGCGACGAGCGCGTGTAGCGGCGCAGGCCATGAAGCGTGAACGTGCAGGAAGTTGAGGGCGAGCCCTAACACAATCGCGATGGGCGCATAGAAGCAGAACTCGCGCAAGCCGATGATGAGATCGCGCCGACGTAGCCTGAGATCGAAGCCAACTCCATCGAGCCGGCGCACGACAAGAAAGGCAAAGATGCCGGCATCGAGGAGCACCATTTTGCCGATTGCCGTGAGACCAGAGGGCCAGGCAGGCTCAAGCCAGCGCAGATCCACCGCGAGGCCGAGCACGGCGAGAATGAGGAAATCGCGCCAGTTGCCCTTTTCCTGCGGGTCGGCATCGCGGGCAAGGTCCTCCACGAGCGCGATGGCGATGGGCAACAGAGCATACACCGCAAGCCAATTCCAGCGCAGGGTGCCGAAGGCATGTGCGACGAGAAGATAGGGCGCGCAGAAGCATGCAGGAAGGATGAGCCGCAATTTTCTCGGAAGTAATTTTCCGAGCCGTCCCGGCCACGCAGGAAAGAAAGCCGCAGCCAGCATGGGCAATAGCGCCAGGACGGCGGCGATGACAACTTCAGGTCGCAGGATGTTATGAGGAACCATTACTGCGCGGCAGGCGGGGCCGGCTTGAGGGGACGGAAGAGCCACGCCAGGAGCAACGCAAACAGCAATCCGCCGACGGTGAACTTGAGCCACGGCGCCGCATGAGATGGTGAAAAGAACCCTTCGAGGGTTCCCGCAATGACCAGCAGAGGGATGATCCCGGAGACGAGGCGAGTTGCTTCAATCCCACCCTTGGCTACCGAATCTTTCCAGCGCAACGCGCCAGGGAAGAGCATGCCATATCCCAGGCGGAATCCCGCACCGCCGGCGATCAGGATAGAAGGCAGTTCAAGAGAGCCGTGCGGCGCAACGAAGCTCCAGAGTAAAAGCGACATTCCATATTGATGGCAGGCGGCTCCGATGACGCCCAGCATCATGCCGTTCACGTAGAGGTAGAAGAATGTGCCCAGACCGAAAGTGATGCCGCTGGCGAACGTCACAAAGCTTACGGTCAGGTTGTTTGTCATGATGCGGCTCGAAGCCATGGGCTTGATGGTGATCACGGAATCAGTCCACATCTGGTGCCGCTCCATGGTGGCGATCATGGAGGGTCCCACGTAGTGGCGCATAAACTCGGGCCGCGAGTCGGTCAACACCACTCCCAGCATTCCCCACGCAAGCGAAACCAGGAGGGAAGCAGTTACGAATGGCAACTGCTGCTGAAAGATTCTGGGGTACTCATCGCGCAAGAAGCGGAATAGAGAAGCGATGCTCGTTTTCCGGCGCGAGTAGATGATATGGTGGGCGCGAGCCAGCAGCTGATTGACGTGATCGGCGTAGGTGCGCGCGGTTGTGTCCTGACGGAGCACCGACAAGTCGGCAGCGACCTGGCGATAGAGGAGCGCCATCTCCTGCAATTCGGCGCGCGAGAGCTGGGCGAGCCCGCTCTGATCGGACTGCAGGAGCAGCGCGGCCAGCCGGTCCCAAAGCGGTCTTCGCTTGGCGATCCACTGATTTGAGAGAATAGGCGCCATGGACCTGAATTCAGACCAGCTTAACATCGAGACCCCGGAACTCGTCGCGATCGAGATGCCACTCGCGGGGATTGGGAGCCGTTTCATTGCGCTCCTTATCGATACGCTGATCTGGGCCGCGGCCATCGTGGTCCTGATGATTCTGCTGTGGATGCTGCTTCCCGGCATTGGAGCTTTCTCGCGCGTTTCAGCTCAATGGGCCGTGGCAATTTACCTGATTGCTTTGTTCCTGCTGAACTGGGGCTATTTCACGCTGTTTGAGGCGTTTTGGAACGGACGCACCCCGGGGAAGCGCATTGCGCGGATCCGTGTCATTCAGCAATCCGGGCGCGCCATTGGACTGTTCGAATCGATGGCTCGCAATTTTATTCGTTACGTCGACCAGATTCCGTTCTTCTACGCGGTGGGTGTGATCGTGGTGTTTGCGACGCGGCGGCACCAAAGGCTGGGGGATCTGGCGGCGGGAACTCTCGTGGTGCGCGATCGGATTGATGAGTCGCCGCTGTGGGGAGAAACCGGCGCACGGACGTTTACAGCCCAGGTTTTCCCGGCGCCCTCGGTTCCCGAGCCGCACGCGGCGCTGAGCCTGCCTGCCACGGGAGTTGCAAAGCTTTCGCCTTCGGATCTGGAAGTGCTGGAAAGCTTTTTCGCCCGCCGGCTGGATCTCTCACTCGCGACGCGGGCTGCGATTGCGCAACGGATCGCTGACGCGATTCGTGCGAAGTCGGGTCTCGAACCACCTCCGGGATTCAGCGTCGAGACCTTTCTTGAGGCGACGGCGCGCGAGCTTCGCGATATCGCCCGTATGCGCTAATCGCGCACCTTACTAAGTGACTAAGTGGCGGAAACGGGCATTTTGGATGGAATCGTTGCCATCACGAGGCGGTCGAGCGGATAACCTGCGCGAGCTTTGTGCTTCTGTAAGTTGGAGTTAGCGACCTCGCGAGGTGCTTTGAGCGGACTCAAATTTCGTCTTGACAATTGTTGATGAGCCCGCATTTAATTGCACCGGCTCACGGGAGTATTCCTTTGTCAGATAGCAATGCTCAAACGTTTCAGCTTAGAGATTCCAAACGATGTAGAAACTGAATTTCTATCTTCCATCCTACGTATATATGGGGCTGCTGCAGATCTGTTCTACGCAGCAGGCAAGGGCAAGTAAGCCGAAGTTCTGAGGAGCACTTCGGTCGCGAATCGCAGACAAGCCCGCTAAGGCAACTTCAAGAGTGCCGGCGGCGCAACTGGAATGTAACTCCAGGGCAGCCGCAGATTTGGGTGCAACCGAAGATGAACGGAATGATTACCTGTTCGAGGTAAATGGATTTTCTTCTTGACAATCCTCATTCCGCGCGGCTTCAATGGCTCGGTCGCTTCAAGACGATCATCTGGAAAATCGATGTATTTGAACTTTAGGGTTCAGATTCCTTGCGGCATTGGGCAGCGAGGAAGCATTGGTGGCGTTACCCGACCGTGACGTCACAGAAGAATGCAAATCGACTCCAGATAGGAGTGCAAAGAAGAGCGGTACATGAATGGTTCACGCTTTCGAGACGGGGAGAGACACGAATAACGAGGGACAAGCAGCACAAACTTGAAAATGGAGGTCACATGAGACTTGCAAGCCTGAGATTCATCATTGTGCCGGTAATCTTATTGTTCGCTGGTGGAGCGCTCTTTTCCCAGCAGAACTCTGAGATCGTCGGTACAGTTACAGACCAGACCGGGGCGGCAGTGCCGGGCGCAAGCCTGACATTGACGCAGAAGGAGACCGGTTTTGCCTATAACGTCACCAGCAACAGCACAGGCGGCTACGTTTTCGCAGGCCTGAATGTCGGTACCTACAATCTGAAAGTTACGGCGAAGGGCTTTGAGGCGTATACGGCAGCCGGCCTGGCGCTGAACGTCTCGCAAACCCTCGCAGTCGACGTGAAGCTGACAGTTGGCGCCGAGACGGTCGAGGTTACGGTCTCAGCCGACGCGTTACAGGTGCAGGCGGAATCGAACGAAGTGAGCACGCTGATCAGCGGCGAGCAGCTCACCTCGATCGCAACCGCAAACCGAAACTTCACCGCATTGGCAGCACTCGGACTGGGTGTCAGCTCGAACCTGCCCGCCAACAACCCTCCATCAGCTTCGGCTTCGAGCGCAAGCATCAGCGTGAACGGCCTTCGCCAGAGCCATAACATCTGGCTGCTGGATGGTGCGGAAGCAGATGACCGCGGCGGCGCCGGCGGCATGAGCGTTATGCCATCGATGGACGCAATCGCCCAATTCCAGGTTCTTGCCAGCAACTATCCGCCGGACTACGGTATTTCTTCCGGCGCGACGTTCAGCCTTGCATTGAAGAGCGGCACGCAGCAACTGCACGGCGAGGCGTGGGAGTTTGTCCGCAACGATGCCTTCGACGCGAACGATTACTTCAACAAGTATCAGCACGGCGATACGCCGATCCCGGTTCCGAAGTTGAGGCAGAACATTTATGGCTTCAACCTGGGCGGCCCGGTTTTCATTCCACATGTCTACAACACGGCGCGGCAGAAGACCTTCTTCTTCTACAACCAGGAATGGCGCCGCGTCGATCAAACCAACGCACCGGGCACCAACCCCACGATTCCGGATTTAGATCGGCCGGTCGCGGGTCAGGACCTTCAGTACGTGGCTCCTGCGTACGCATCGAGTCAGGTCATTTACATTCCAACCGCCGCTCAGGTGCCTGATCCTGCTTTTGCCGCCAGGCTGCAAGCTGCCGGCCTTGGAGGAAACCGCGGGCAGCCATTCCCGAACCAGATCATTCCCGCGTCTCTGATCGACCCGAATGCCGTTCTGTACTTCGGCTCGAGCATTCTTCCGAAGGTGAACACGGCGGGAGACAAAGCGACGACCGAAGAAGCCACGCCAACCACGGTGACGGAAGAAATCGTCCGAATCGACCACAAGATCAACGACAAGTGGCAGATCCTCGGCCACTACCTGCATGACAGCCAGGCGACCGGTTTTGCTGATGCCGATCTGGGATGGAACTGGGAAACCTACAACACCATTACCAGCGTGGAAAGCAACCCGTCGAACAGCGCCGCGATCAAGCTGACGGCGGCACTCTCTCCGGAACTGCTGGTCGAAGCGTCGATGAACTACGACGGCAACGTCATCAACATCACCAACTCGCCTAACACACTCCTGCCGAGCGGCTGGACCCCGAACACCTTCTTTACCAACTCGGGTTCGAACCAGTTCGTCGGCGTCAACTGGTGCGGCAACGGTGTCTGCTCCTCGATGTCGACCGGCTACGGGCCGTGGCACAATGCCGCGCAGGACTATCAGCCCAGGCTGGACATCTCGTACACCAAGGGCAAGCACGCCATGAAGTTTGGCTGGAGCTACATGCGCTACACCAAGAACCAGCAACTTCAGGCGGATGCCGCGGGTGACTACGGCTTCGGTCAGAACCAGACAGGCACGGGCGCGGGCGGCAATGCCGGCGATCCGTTCATGAGCATGGTCCTCGGCCTGGCCGGCAGCTATTCGCAGCCACAGTCGATGAGCTTGCGCTACTACGTCAACAACACGGTGTCGGCGTATGTCAACGATAACTGGAAGGTGAGCCCGCGGCTCAGCTTGCAGGTTGGCTTGCGTTACGATGCGCTGCCGCATGCATGGGAGCGGCACAACGACCTGACCAACTTTGAGCCGTCACAATACATCGCCGCGCCTGTGGATTGGTCAACCCAGTTCCCAGGAGCGATCGAGGCGACCAGCGCCGGAGTGCAGACGCCGGCCGGGTTTGGTGGGGCGTCGTATTACCTCAACGGCATGGTGATTCCGGGAACCAACGGTGTGCCTCATGGAGCGGTCACCAACGACTACAACACGCTGCAGCCTCGCGTCGGCTTCTCGTATGACCTGACGGGGTCGGGAAAGACGATTCTTCGCGGCGGCTTCGGCGTCTTCTACGAAAGGTTGCAGGGCAATGACATCTACGGCCTTTCGAACAGCAACCTGCCGTTTGAATACACTCCGAACGCGGGCAGCGTCTACTTCAGCAACCCGACCTGCTCTTGGGAATCGACGGCGTCAACTGCCATTCCCGGGAACTGCGGAAGTGTGACTTCGCTCCCGATTTATCCTGCCAACCTGACCACGCTGGACACGACGTACAAAGCGCCCGGCACGTCGATGTTCAGTCTTGGCATTCAACATCAACTCGAGCCATCGATGATCATGGTGGTTCAGTATGTGGGCAATCTGGCGTGGCATCAGAACATCGATGTTCCGATCAACAATTTCCCGCTCACGACGCCCAACGACATCCGGCAGGAGACTGCTTCCGGGACATTGCCGGGCTCTGTTTATCCGGCCGGATCGAACGAGCTGCGCACCTATGCCGGGTACGGCACGATCAATCAGGAAGAGAACACGACCGGCTACACCTACAACGGCGTTCAGGGCAGCCTGCGACTCCAGAACAAGTGGGGTCTGAGCGGCGAACTGGACTACACGTATTCCCACAACATCGACATCACCGATACGGACCTGCAGACGATCGCCAACCCTTGGTACCTGAAGTATGAGAAGGGTAACAGCGGTTACGACCGCCGGCATATGTTCGGTGGCAACTACATCTACTCGCTCCCGGTGTTCAACAAGTCGCAGGGATTGGCTCACTCACTGCTGGGTGGCTGGCAGATTGCCGGCACGGTGGCTTGGCAGACGGGCGAACCGGTTGCCCCCGGCTTCAGCGGCGTGAATGATCCGATTGGGCTGGGTGGTGGCTACACCAACTACCCGGATGTGATCAACAAGATTCACTACCATCACAAGGTGAACGACTGGTTCGATACCTACAACAACGGTGGGGTCGCATCCATCGATCAGGATCCGCTGGCGCCGCCGGCACCTGGTTATGCGGGTGGAGCTAACCTCGGCTTCGGCAATGGCAGGAAAGACACCTTTACCGGTCCCGGAACGGTCAACTTCACGACGTCGGTTTACAAGACCTTTGCGATGACTGAACGGGCTCACTTCGAGTTCCGCGCGGAATCGTTCAACACCTTCAACCACACCGAATTCAGCACCATCAACACGACGTGGACGAACTCGACCGGCGGCCAGTACGGCACGGTGACGGGCGATCTGGGCCCGCGCCTGTTGGAACTCGGCGGCAAGCTCGTGTTCTAAACTGCAACGAACCAACCCTGGCTCTGCAAGAGGCACCTCTTGCAGAGCCATTTATATTTGGTGTGTCGGCGAGGCGCGTCCCGTTTGGATAGGTCACTGATGATACGCTTCCCCCACCGCGGGCTCATCGCCATCGCTTTCGTTTTCGCTCTTAGCTCAGGCAGTTCATTGAGCCAGCGTGCCACAACGCCGGCCAAGGGAATGCCGCCGGCGGTCGAGTCCAATCAAGACGGCTACATAGGTTCGGCAGCGTGTGCCCGATGCCATCGCGGCATCGCGGAGTCCTTTGCCAAGACCAGCATGGGCCGCTCGCTTACCGCGATTACACCGGAGTTTCTCAAGACTCTGCCGCTGGAGCCGCCAGAGAAAACCACTGTCTTCGATTCCAAGTCGAAACACCATTTCGAGGTTCGCGCCGAGAACGGCAAGCTGATCGAAAACGAATACGAAACGCCGGCAAGTGGACCGGAAGTTTTTCGCAGTACGTATGAGATGGGCTGGATCATCGGCACGGGCGAGAACGGCTTTGGCGCGCTTCTGAAACGGGGCGACTATCTGTTCCAGGCGCCGCTCTCGTATTACACGCGGCCGGCACGCTGGGATCTTTCGCCGGGCTATCAGAATGGAGACGATGGATTCAACCGCGTGATTCAGCCTGGCTGTATTTATTGCCACAGCGGCCGCCCTCAGCCCATTGCCGGGCACGATGGGAGCTATCGCGACCCGGCGTTCACGCAGACTCCTATTGGCTGCGAGAACTGTCATGGGCCCGGGGCTGCGCACGCGGAAGCCATGCGCGCCGGGAAATACGCCAAGAGCGGATCGGATCTCATGATCGTCAATCCCAAGCGGTTGAGCGGCCAGTTGTCGGACGACATCTGCATGTCATGCCACCAGGCCGGCGATGTGCGAGTACTGCAAGCGGGAAAGACGTATCAGGATTTCCGCCCTGGCGAGCCGCTCGAGCGCACCGTGGCAATCTTTCAGATTCCGCCGACACGGGACAACCCGCCCCATGAAGATCACGTCGAGCATTATTACTCGATGAGCCTGAGCAAATGCTTTCGCGCCACGCGGAAGCTTCCGGAAGAGAAGCAACTTCGCTGCATCAGCTGCCACGATCCGCATGTCGAGCTCACGGAGGCGGAGGCACCGGCTTATTTCAAATCCGCGTGCCTGAAGTGTCACACCGAGGCGAGTTGCACCGCGCCGCGAGCCGCGCGCCGGGCCACGACGCCAAGCGACAACTGCATCGGGTGTCACATGCCGCAGCGCAAGATCGGTTTCATCTCGCACTCCAGCGCGACGAACCATCGCATCGTGCGCACTCCCGACGAACCGTTTCCCGACGAGACCTTCAATCAGACGATCCCTGCAATGCCGGACCTGATCGAGCTGAATCCAGCGGGTGAGCGTGGTCCGGGAGCTTCGGCGCCACCCGCGCTGATTCGCCTGCAGGCATACGCGCTGCTGAAAGCGGAGGGGAAGGAGCAGTTTGCCGATTCGTGGCTCAAAACACTGGCAGGGTTGGAGACGTCAAACCCGGAAAACGCGATCGTCGAGGCCTCCACCGGGCATCGTGATCTGGAGGAGCACAAATATGCCGAGGCTGCATCCCACCTGGAGCGCTCTTTGCAACTGAATCCTTTGCAGGCGTTGGTCTATGTCGATCTTTCGGCGGCCCGGGAACAGCTGGGTCAGCGCAGCGAGGCGATTCTATCCGCCGGCAAGGCGGTTTCGCTGGAACCCTTCAACCCGGGCATTCGAAAGACGCTGATCTATCAACTCATCCAGGACAAGGAATATGACAAGGCGGAAGCAGAAATGGAGAAGTACCTGCAATTGTTTCCTGAAGATGACCGCATGCGGCAGATGCTGGCGATTGTCAGGCAGTGACAGCTCGCGTTTGCCCGTGCAATCTGCCATAGACGAAGATGAATTAAGAACTCTTCAGGGTTCGCCGCAATGGCGGCCGGAGAGGAAACACAGAAGGCCATTCCGTGATCGCGATATTTCGCAGTGCATTGTGGGTAGGACTGATCGTAACCGCCGGGTTTTGCCTGGCCCAGTCGCGGCCGGCAGCGCCCGATTCGCGACGCCAGGCGGCGCTGAGCCAGGAGCAGCAGGGAAATACCCAGCAAGCGGAAGCGATGTGGCAGGCCATTCTGAAGGCGCACCCCGCGGACCCGGAAGCGTACGCTCACCTCGGACTGCTTGAGGCGCGGCAGGAGCACTACAAGCAGGCGATCGGCTTCTATCGCAAAGCACTTTCACTCGGGCCGCAACTGGCCAGCGTCCGCATGAATCTGGGGCTTGCGTTGTTCAAGGATAGTCAACTGAAGGCGTCGATTGCGGTGTTTGAGCCGCTGCTCAAAAGCGAGCCGCCATCGACTGCGACAGCGCAAAGGCTAACGGTGCTGGTGGGCATGGCCTATTACGGACTCGCCGAATACAAAGCGGCTGCGGGTTATCTCAAACAGGCTGCGGACCGGGATCCGAACAATCTTTCGCTGCTTCTCGCGCTTGCGCACAGCTATCTCTGGTCAAACCAGGCCAAGAATGTATTGGATGTGTACCGCCAGATTCTTGCGATCAATCCTGACTCGGCCGCAGCCGATATGCTGGCCGGGGAAGCGCTGGACCAGATGAAGGACAACGCGGGCGCGACGAGGATGTTTCGGGATGCGGTCAAGGCGAATCCCAAAGAGCCGGGCGTGCACTTCGGACTGGGATATCTCCTGTGGACGCAGAAGCAATATCCCGAGGCGATCGCGGAGTTTCAGGCGGAACTGGCGAACGATCCCAATCATGCGCAATCGATGCTCTACCTTGCCGATGCCGATATTCAGATGAACCAGCTTGCGGCGGCCCAGCCGCTGCTGGAGCGCGCCGAGAAGCTCGATCCGTCGTTGCCGCTCAGTTATCTGGATCTCGGGATCGTGTATTCCGAGGCGGGCCGCAACCAGGATGCGCTACGCCAGTTGAACAAAGCGGAGCAGCTGACCCCGGACGACGTGAATGTGCATTGGAGGCTTGCGCGCCTCTACCGCGCGGCGGGGAAGAAAGAGGAAGCGAAGGCCGAATTCGACAAGGCAAGCAAGTTGAACAGGCAGGCAGACGAAGACCTCTATAAGAAAATCGCGAACGGGAATGCCCGTCATGCTCCGGTGCAGGCCGCTCCCGATGCGCCGGCCGCGCCCCCACAACCCTAGCAACGATGCGCGCCCTTCGGGGTCATGCTTTGCTGCGCAAGCAGTGAGGCGAGGGCTTTTTCCGGACAAATGTGTCGCGCTTCGACGGACTCGAGTTCCTCCGGAGATTCCATGTCGGAGGCGACCGTCATAAAACAGTAGAGACAACGCGTATTGAACGTCCCATTGTCGTTTTGTGTTCGGCTATACATGACGCCGCTCCGCCGGTGCGGTTTTCCGATACTACGGAAATCCGGGCCTGCGCTTACGTGATCAGCGTCACGGGCTGTTGTGAGGTGCGAGCAGTGGAGCGGCGTTTTTGGATCCGCCTACATCTGGATGATCTGGATGGTGTGGCGGCGCAGCTGCCAGCAGGGGCTTTGGCCATTCTGTCCGAATAACGAGATGGAGCAGGGAAGATCGGTAATACCGATATCGTCGAATTCCTGCTTGTTGGCTTTCAGAGGGACGCTAGCGTACTGATGCACCGTCACTTTCGCAGTGGGTGATCCGCGCAGCTTGAAGACTGCCCAGTCGCCGAGATAGGTCGCGGCGAAGGCAATTGCGAGCGCGAATGCGATTCGCAGAAGCCAGCGGCCGAGGAGGCGCAACATGCTATTCGCCCTCGCGGCGGCGCAATTGGCGCCGTGCTGGCTGCCGAGTTTCCACAAGTGACCTGTCAGGCGCGAACGTCCAGCTCGTCATGATGTGCGCAAAGGCCATAGTGGCTTTAGGCTATATGAATCTTCCCCGATGCGCCGACATGGTTTCGGATCCGTGCAGCTCTACGGAATCGAAGGCTCTGAGCGTGGTACCCTGTCTCAAACATGCGCGCACAACTTCTCGTACCGCTGCTCGTTGTTGCGCTACCTATGTCAGGCCAGGTGGCTACTCAAGCGAGTTACACGCCTCCCAGCGATCCGCAGGCCCTCCTTGCTGCCGTGGAGCCTTATTACAACTACAGCGATCCCTCGCTCAAGCCGTGGCATTTGAAAGCGAGTTATCAACTATTTGATCCCGAAGGGAAACCGTCGGAGCAGGGCACACTCGAGTATTGGTGGCTTTCGCCGCATGTCTACCGGAGCACTTGGACTAGTCCTCGAGGCGCTCATTCGGTGTGGCATCTTTCTGACGACAGCTACGCGACTGTGGACTCGGGTGAGGACTTGAACTTCATCGAGGAGCTATTGCGCCAAGACCTGGTCTCGCCACTTCGTTTGCTTGCCAGCGAGAGTCAATCGAAAGCCCGACTACAGGCCAAGAACGTCAAATTCGGTAGTACGCAATATCCTTGCATTGTCTCGACGGCGGAGTCAGCGTTGGCCAATCTGCCGGTCAGCATGGGCGTTTTGGGAAATACCTACTGTTTCGATCCGCAGGTTCCCGCGCTCAGGTTTAGTAATACCTTTGGCATGATCACCACTGAGTTCAACAAAGTAGCGAAGACTCAAGGTCGGTATCTTCCGCTCGAGGTGGACATTGTCGGCGGTAGGGAAAAGATTCTCGTCGCTCATGTCGACGCGGTTGATTTACTGCAACCGTCCGATCCGGCCCTGATCCCGCCGAAAGACGCGGTCCGGGCAGAATATGTTGCGATTGAGCCGCCGGAAGAGATTGTCTCAGGACGGCTTACGAAGAGCGTGCACCCGATATACCCGGCGGAAGCCAAAGAACGCAGGATACAGGGAACGGTGCTGCTGTCAGCCACGATAGAAGCCGATGGCACAGTGCACAACATCCAGGCCGTTCTGTCACCGGATAAATCTCTCACCGATGCGGCAATCGAAGCGGTTTCGCACTGGAAATATGAGCCATCCACCTGGAACGGAAAGCCTGTGGCCGCAAAAACGCTCATTCATGTGGTTTTCCAAATCAGTTCGTGAGATGAGCGCTATTTCTCGGCGAGTTGTTCAGCGGCTCACTGACGCGGCTCTCGGCGATACGCCACTCAGCTCGGCGGCGCGCGCTTCGGCGTAGGCTGCGGCACCCATCAATGCGGCGCGGCTTTCAAGGATGACTCGGACCGGCATGTTAATGAGCAGCTGACTCAGCCGGCCTTTGTCGGTGAAGGCCTTCATGAAAGTGCCGTCCTTGAGTTTCTCGAGGATGCGCGGTGCGATGCCTCCGCCCACGTAGAGGCCGCCGACCGAAAGCACTTTCAACGCCAGGTTTCCAGCCTCCGCTCCGTAGGCTGAAACGAACATATCGAGGGCCTTTTCGCAGATCTCGCTCTTGGCAGCGAGGCCCATCTCGGTGATCACCGAATTCGGATCCTGCGCTTCGGCGATCTTCTCAGCCAGCCACGCGGGTTCTTCCAGTCCCCGCACTTCGCGCAGGAACTCGTACACGTTGGTCATGCCCATGCCGCTGACCACACGCTCAAAGCTGATGCGCCCGTTGTATTTCCGCTGGAGAAAGCGCAGCAGATCGATTTCCTCTTCGTTGCGGGGGGCATAGTCGGAGTGACCGCCCTCGGAGGGATACGGGACGTGGATGTGCCCGTTCCATGCGAGGATGCCTTCGCCGAGGCCGGTGCCGGCGGCGACCAGGGCGCGGTTGCCGATCTGGCTCGGATCGCCTTCGCTGAGGGTGTGGATCTGATCGGAGGACAATTCGGCGATCCCGTATCCGTTGGCTTCGAGATCGTTGATCAGGAATACGTGCGAGATGTCGAGCCCGAGCGCCAGTTCGCGGCTGTCGAGGGTCCATGGCAGATTGGTCAGGCGAAGCCGCCCATCGCGGACCGGACCCGGCACGCCGAAGCATGCGGCACTTACCTTGTCGGACCCCAAAAACTCCTTGACGATCTCCTGCAGCCCGCTATATTCACGGGCCGGATACCGCTCGTCCCTGCTGTGCTTCAACTTGCCGTCGATAAAGTCATACAGCGCCAGGTTGACCTTGGTGCCGCCTACGTCGCCTGCCAGAATCATCGAACTCTCCCAATGTGCCGACGGAAATCCCTGAGGTCGCACCCTGCACCCGCGCGCCACGGGGCGCGAAGAGCAAATCAATTGAACAGGGGCCAACCCTAGTGCCGCTGACGGCTCAAGACGCCCGAGCCTTCCCCGTCTGGTGCGGGCAGAAGCGCAGCAGCGGCCTGATCCAGAATCAGGGTGAGTATACCGCTTGAGGGCCATATCAGTTGACTGGGAAGACGTTCCGGGTCGTGCTGTCCCATGAAAACTTCGTGAAGGACATTCGCCTTATCGGGGCCGCCGATCAGGAAGAAGACGGAGGCTCCGTTGTTGATTACGGGCCAGGTGAGGGTGATGCGCCATGCGTCCTTGTTGACCACGTGGTTGGCGGTCACGAGGTGCATGATCTCCGAAAGGGCTTCGGTGTGGGGAAAGAGCGACGCCGTGTGGCCGTCGGGACCCATGCCAAGCTGAACCAGGTCGAAGCGAGGGGATTCGGCGCCTTCCAGGCGGAAGGCATTGCGAAGGAGCGACTCGTACTGCGCCGCTCCGGCGACCGGGTCCAATTCGCCTTGCATGCGGTGCACCTGATCGGGCTTGAGCGGAACGTGGTCGAGCATGGATTCACGGGTCATGCGGTAGTTGCTGTCGGCGTTGTCGGGCGCGACGCAGCGTTCATCGACCCAGAAAAGCTGCAGCTTGTCCCATGGCATGCGATTGCGCCAGGGCTTGCCGGGATCGGCGAGCAAGGCGAATGTGGCTTTGGGGGTCGATCCGCCGCTGATGGCAATGCGAGCACGGCCGCGAGCGGCTACTGCTTTTTCGGCTTCCGCGGTGAAGTGTTCTGCTGCCTTTGCGGCCAGCGCCGCCGCATCCGCGGCCACGCTGTATTCAATTCTGAGTTCCTTGGGCATCCGTCCGGCACCTCATGTCCTACGTTACACGGATGCCGGCGGGCGAACCTGTGTGTCGCTGCTTTTCATTTCGATCCGGCGATTCGAGTCTTTTATCGCCCGAGGTAGGCGTTGTACTGCAACTCGATGACGCCGGCTGCGCGGGCCAGTCCGAGCTTGGCGATGTTGTATTGGTAAAGGCTCTCGACAAGGTTGCTCTGCGCTGAGGCAAGCGTTGCCTGTGCGTCGACAAGGGGCAGATTGTCGTCAACGCCGGCCTTCACGCGCTCCGTTTCGTCGTTGAGCGCTCGTGTCGCCAGGTCGACATTCGACTTGGCCACCTCGACCAGCTTTTGAGCTGTCGCCACGTCCACCAGGGCGTCGCGCACCTGCTCGTCGATGTGGTTGCGAAGGTCTGCAAACTGCGCCATTACCGCGGACAGCTGCGCGTGCGAAGCTTCTTCGTCTCCGCGCAATTTTGCTTCACGAAAGATCGGAATGCTCAGGGTGCCGGTTGCGGAGAAGACACCGTGCGACGGAGCGCCGTTCACCTTGTCCACGCCCCAGAATCCGCTGAAGCTCAAGCTCGGCAGCCGCTGGCTGCGATACGCATTGTGCACCGCGCGCAATTCGACGATCTGGTTTTGAAGAACCTGGTAGTCCTGCCGGTTCTGGTAGGCTTCGGTTCGCAGCTCTTCCGGAGTTCTGAGCGCCAGCTCCGCATAAGGCGCTGCATCCGTGAGGATGATTTTCTGGCCGGAGTCGAGTCCGATCTCCCTCTTCAGCAGGATCAGGTCTTTTTCAAGCGAATTCTGCGCGGCGATCAAAGCCTGCTGCTCCGATTGCAACTGCACACGCGCGCGCAATTCATCGAGGTTGGCCGCCGTGCCTGCCTCGTGCGCTGCATGCGCCTGGTTGAACGCGACCTGGTCTGCCGCGGCCAGCGCGGTCGCATTGTCCACTTCGCTTGCGTCCGCGATGCAATGCAGGTATTGGGTCGACACGTTCTGCACCACGTCGCCGCGAGCCCTGGTCCTCATGAAGTGGGCCGCGCGTTCGGCTGCGCCCGCCGCTTTCCAACCTGCAATTACAGGACCTGAAAACAAGGTCTGGGTCAGATTGATCTGGCCCTGGGTGAGGTCGTCTCTCGTGATCAGCGAAAGTCCGGCCGGCGGTCCACCGGGGAAGAGGCCCTTGAATTTGCCGATGGTACCGGGCCCGAATCCGAGAGCGGCGAGATCATGCTGGAAAACGCCTGTGCCGCCGCTGACGGTGACAGTGGGGAGGAATTCCTGGAGGGCCTCGTTCTTCTCGCCGTGCAGCGTTCTCTCATCGTTCTCGGCTTCTTTCAACCCGAGATTATTTTGAAGGCCCATGCGCACGGCATCGTCGAGAGAGAGGCGCACGGCCTCATTGCTGACGGGGCGCGCGGTCACGCTGCCGTAGAAAGGATTGGTTGCGGAAGATGGATAGGCCGATTGGCCGTAGAGGGCCGCGCTCGCAGCGGCAAGCGTCAGAACAGCGCAGAAATCCAGCGTCTTCTTCCAGCGGAAGACCTTATCTCCCCTACACTTCACGTTCATCATTCTCTCAGATGAACCGGACCGGCGAAGGATTCCTTATCACCGCAGAAACCCCGGAAATCCTGGACAAAGGCAGATTTCCAGGGTTTTCGACGGTGAAAAGCCGGCGGCTCCGCGCAGGCCGCAGCACTAAATCTGCATGCGAGCCCATCGCCCCCGCCGGAACAGCACCATGCTGGCCGCGGCGATGCTGCACTCGGCAATCACGATGGCCAGAAACGCTCCCTCGGCGCGCACGTGCATGGGAACGGCGAGCCACCACGCGAGCGGCAGTTCGAGCACCCAGAAGCCGAAGAAGTTCACGATCGTCGGCGTGAGGGTGTCGCCTGCTCCGTTGAATGCCTGCAGCATGACCATGCCGTAGGCATAGCCCAGGTTTCCGCAACTGAAGGTGCGCAGTGCGATGGCCGCAATCGGCACGACGGCGGGATCACTGACAAACAGCTTGACCACTGGTGTTGCGAAGGCGAAGAAGAAGATCCCGATGACGCCCAGGAACACCATGTTGTACATGCCGGTGCGCCAGACGGCAAGCGCAGCGCGGTCGGGCCGCTTCGCGCCCAGGTTCTGGCCCACCAGCGTCGCGGCCGCATTGCTCAGTCCCCACGAAGGCAGGATGAAGAAGATCACGATCCGGATTGCGACCGTGTATCCGGCAACCGCCGACGCGCCGAAGAGCGAGACGATGCGCACGAGCCCGATCCAGCTGGCATTCGCAATTGCGAATTGCAGAATGCCGGTGAGCGAGACACGCAGCAGCCGCGCCATCACGCGCACGTTCAGACGCACGTGCCGCATGAGCACGTGAATCCGCTCGGTGCCTTTCATCAGCCGGTAGAACTGATAGAGCACGCCGATCGAACGGCCGGTGAACGTGGCCAGTGCCGCGCCCGTGACGCCGAGCCGAGGAAACGGTCCCAGGCCGAAGATGAGGCAGGGGTCGAGGATCAAGTTGATGATGTTCGACACCCACAGCAAACGCATGGCAATTGCCGCGTCGCCTGCTCCGCGAAAGATCGCGTTGTTCAGGAACAGCATGATGATGGCGCCACAGCCGCCGAGCGCGATGCGCGCGTAGCCGGACCCGCTGGCTACGATTGCAGGCGATGCGCCCATAAGGTGCAGCAATTCCGGCGCAAAGATGGCGGCCGGGATTCCGAGCACGAGCGAGATGACGAGGCCCAGCACGATTGCCTGTACGCCGGCGATGGCCGCATCCTCGGGATCTTTCTCGCCGATGCGCCGCGCCACCATCGCTGTTGTGGACATGGAGACTCCGAGGCCGATGGCAAAGACGAGCGCGAGCATCGATTCGGTCAGGCCCACGGTTGCCACGGCGTTCGCACCAAGGCGGCCGACCCAGAATACGTCGGTGACGGCGAACAGCGACTCCAGCACCATCTCGAGCACCATGGGAATGGCGAGCAGGAAGATGGATCGGTTGAGACTTCCAATGGTGTAATCCTGGTGCGTGCCTTTCAGGGCCTGGCCCACGGACGCCCAGAATCCGCGCGGCCGCTCCTCGGCCACAGGCAAGGTGGTTTCATGCAAAGACATGGAAAGCTCCACGATGCCGCGCAAACGCGCGACACGAGCAAAGGGGCTATGCTGCGATCAATTGAGATTTGCAGATTCACCCCGGGGCTGAATTCGTCCTCGGGGGCGCCGCCGGTAGGCGGCTGATCAGGATACCCGAGGCAATGTTCAGCTGCGAATTCGTACGACGACGCCAGGCTCGAACACTGTTCCCTCCTTTAAGCCGCCGTGGAGGCGGGTGGGTTCAACTACTATAGCCCGATTTTGACTTCGAATGCCAGTCAAATCGAGGCGCTTTGAGCTGTTTGCGGCAGGATTCGCGTTGCTAGTCGTGTTCGATGCAGCCGATTGGTGATTGTTCCGGGAGGCCGAATCTCCTATCTTGATTCCTGGGTTCCGATGCGAAAATCCTGTGAAGTCAAGCTCACTTTGCTTGCTGCCGTCGCGCTTTCCATCACCGCGTGCCGCAGCGAGAACCGCGATTGTGTCGACGCGCAAAGCCGCAAACTTGCCGACTCGGCATGCCAGGTCAGCGGCGGAGGCGGGACCGGCGGCGCGCACTATGTTTATGGTGGATCGAGCGGCGGCCACGTGGGCGATTATGTGATCGGAGCGAGCGCCACGCCGCGCGGAGGTTTCGGCGGATTCGGCGGTGGCGGAGATAGCGCAGGGGGCGAGTAATGCGCCGGCGCACCGTTACGCCGCGATCCGATTGGCAGGCGCGCGTCGAGAAAATCGGCCTGACGTATCACACGCTCGCCGGCGGCACGCCGTATTGGGACGAGTCGGCGTATTGGGAGTTTTCTGCGCGCGAGATCGATCGCCTCGAAGCAGCAACGGCGGAGATCCAGCGCCTCGCGCTGGCAGCGGGCGACGTGATTCTGAATCAGGACCGGCTTGCGCAGATGGGCATTCCCGCTGCCGCGCATGATGCGATTCGCTCGGCTTGGAACAGCGAGCCGCCGGCGCTCTACGGACGGCTCGATCTTGCCTACGATGGAACCAGCATCAAGCTGCTGGAGTACAACGCCGATACGCCGACAGCGTTGGTTGAGGCTGCCGTAGCGCAGTGGTACTGGCTGCAGGATTGCTTTCCGAACGCGGACCAGTTCAATTCTCTTCACGAAAAGCTGATCGCAAAATGGAAAGACCTGAAGGACTACACTACCGATCCCATCTACTTCGCGGAAGGCGGAGCGGAAGAAGATGGAATGACGGTGAGCTATCTACAGGACACGGCTCAGCAGGCGAAGATGCACACGCGCTATATCCGGATGCGCGACATCGGGTGGGACGCGAGACGCTCGTGCTTTGTCGATCTCAACAACCATCCCATCGCCACGTTGTTCAAGTTGTATCCATGGGAGTGGCTGCTCAACGAGCCGTTTGGGACGCAGGCGCTCTCCACGTTGCCGCCGGCTTCGATGCTGAAGGAATATGGCCCGCGGAAAGACCGGCGTTCCTGGGGTACAACGCTGTGGATCGAGCCCATCTGGAAGATGATGTGGTCGAACAAGGCGCTGCTTGCGATTCTCTGGGAACTGAATCCCGGACATGAATTGCTCTTGCCTGCCTATCTCGATGGTCCGCGCGAGATGACGAGCTACGTGCGGAAGCCCTTCTTCGGACGCGAGGGCATCGGCATTGCGGTCGTGCGCGACGGCAAGGTGGTTGAGGGAGCGCCCCCTCCCGCGATGCCGTCGGGCGATGTGTACCAGGCGCCGGCTCCGATGGCGAGCGAGGGCGGAAAGATCGCGGTCTTTGGTTCCTGGCTTATCGACGGAGAGCCGGCCGGCATGGGCATTCGCGAATCAAAGGGACTGATCACCAACAACACGAGCTCGTTTGTGCCACATCTGTTCCACTGAGTCGGCTTCCGACTACCGCAATCGGTCCGATCATTCGGGCGGGATGGTTGCAGCGGACCGAAAAACCGTCGTGCCGCCGAGACTCCGTAATCTTGTTCGGGATCAGTTTGCCTGGGCTTCTTGTCCTGCCGAGTTATGCAGAAGCGTCATCCTATTGATTCAGTGAAAGATACGCACTGCTTCCCTGGAATCGGCCCGCCCTTTAGGTAACCCGGAAGTTGCAAAATAGTACTTCTCTCCGGGCATCGACGCGGTGCCGTGCGCGCATTACCCTTTCATTTGAGTGCCAGCCTCCCCGGATATTACGTTTGGCGCAATTGGACGGGGCCCTGACTTAGCGCTCTGGATATGTTGGACCCAGCAGAGGCTAGTTCCCGATAGGAGAGTTGGATGATTGCTGAAATGGTAATCGCCGAGGAAGACGTGAAGAAAGTATGCAAGATCCTCTCCGACCACTCGACGGTCGGGAGCCTGATGGAGACAGATGACCTCCGGCATTTGTCGCAGCAGCAAGTCTATGAGGCGTTGCATATTTTAGAGGATCGGGAGCGAGCCAGAAGGCAGGACCCGATGAACTATTTCCGGAGAAAATAGAAATCCGCCGTGGCAGGCCCAGGGCCGGGTTCGCACATCCAGCCCAACTTTGGCAGGTAGTTTCCGGGGCGGGTACTCCAGCATCTACACAACCTGAGGCGCGTGTCGGATCAATGCACGTGGATCTCGTCGTCGTTCATCGAGAACTGATCTTTCACATCGTTCTCGTATGGGAAGACGTGAATCATCCAGGTAAAAACAACCGGGAAAAATGTGCCGCCTTCGGCTTCACATGCGTCCCTGGTGTGGATCGAGCCGAACATGCCGAACTTCGGATGATCGCCGAAATACTCTTTCACCTTGTTGGCCGGCGCGCCGCAAAAGTTGGTGTGCTTGTGCCACCGCGCCACACTCAACGGAATGCGCTGGTTGAGTTCGTCTTCCGTGGCATTGGGGCGGGTGGTGAACATCACGCCTTCTAATTTGAATCGCTGGGTCGGTGTGCGGTAGTAGAGCAGCGACGTGGGCTTTGCCGGATCGAAGGTGGTGTCGGCGAGCTTCGCGTTGGCGTCGTTGGTGAAATGAAATTGCGGCTGATCGACGTTGGGGTTGGCCTGGATATATCCGTCGGCGATCGCCTTTTTGTAGTCCTTGTATTTTTCGATGGCTGCGCGCACCTGATCGACAACGGCTTTGGCGCGCTCCTCGTCTCCAGGCTGCGCAGGCCGCATGGGCGTGATGCACATGTGATTGGTCATCGCGGTCATGCTCTCCCCCATGACCGTCATGCCCTTCATGTTGTCGCCCATGGTGTCGCACGGATTTCCGGATGGGTCCGCCGTCGTTACGGAGGTGATTGGTTGCGCGTTCTGTTGGAGTGACATGCCGGGCTGGACGCTCAACAGTCCGCTTCCGCCGAGCGCGGTCAGGGTAAAAGTACAGAAGAAAGGTGCGGAAAGTCTGCGAGGTTTTTTGTTCATCCCCGACATAGACGCGATGCTATCGCGTGCGCGAGCGAAGTTGACTGGTGGTCAGGGGAGTCGATGCGCAAGTGGCTATGCGATTTGGCTGAGGAGCATGCGCCGGCACGACCATGATTTTTGCCTGTTGCGCGCGACTGGCATGCCCACCCTTCACCCGGGATTAGGCATCTTAACTGAGGACGCGCCTGAATCGGCGCGGTTCATGTAAATATCTCAACCCGGAGGACTTATGGCTAACACCAAGAAATGCGCGAATGCCGCCTGTAGCTGCGTTCCGCCCGAGGGACAGAAATATTGCAGCGCTCATTGCGAGGGAATCGGAAACAAGACTGAGATTGCCTGCCAGTGCGGGCACGCGCAGTGCCGCGGCAACGCGTAATTACTGTTCGAAGAAAGAGCGGCCACCCCGGATCGACGGAGTGGCCGTTTCGTTTTGGTTCAGCGCCGTTGTTCTGAACGCGTATCACCGCAGAAACGCAGAATAAAACCTTTAGGTTCGAGGAACGTTTGGGACTATTGTGTTTCTGAGCTCATCTCCTGGTACCGCGACCTCCTCCAACGCCAGTTCGTTGAGCGATTCCCTATGGAGGATCCATGAAGATCTTTGGAATTCTTGCGTCCGTTGCGGTCGCCGCAGCGGTCTCTGCTGTGGGCATGGCCCAGGCGCCGGCGCCTCGACCCTACTACTTGGTCAATTGCGTGAAGGTGAAGCCGGACAAGGGGCCGGAATTCGACAAGTGGGCCGCGGACTCGCTGCATAAAGTTGCGCAAGCGAGGATTGACTCGGGCACGATTACCACGTGGCTTCTTTTACGCGCGGTGCTGCCCGCGGGCAAAGATAATGAGTGCGATTATCAGACCGTCTCGTTCTATCCGGGGATTCCGTCCAAACCCCTTGAGGCTGCAGAACTGGACGACTTGATGAAGAAGGCTGGGTTGACGACGGAGCAGTATCGGCAAAGCCGGAACGCGTCGAGCGAGCTGGCGACCTCCGGCATGTACCAGATGGTGGTGAACACCGGCAGCGTGGAAAAGGGCGATTACGTCGTTCTCGGCTACCTGAAGGTGAAGGAACCTGCAATCGTGAATGAGCAGAAGTGGATCGATTTTGAGACGAAGGCATGGAAGCCGATCTCGGAACTCCTGATTGAAAAGGGCATCACGCGGGGGTGGTCCGTTGATGCACGCATGCTTCCGGATGGCGCAGCCCTGCCCTTTGACGGGCTCACCGTGGACGTGTATCCGAGCTGGGAAGCCATTTTCAAACTCCAGGATGATCCAAATTTTCCGGAGTATTGGAAGAAGGTGCACCCCGATATGGATTTCGAGGCCACGTTTGAGGAGTACGAGAAGTACAGGACGGTGGTGCGCGAAGAACTCTGGGTGGTGCAGGACATGATCGCCGCTAAGCCGGCGGCAGGTCACAAGTAACGAAAATCTTCGATCAAATAACGATTGCTTGTGGGACGAACGAAAGCGTTGAGTCCCATGAGATGGTGCAGACGGAACGAGGGGCTGGATCTTTCCGGCCCCTCGTATCGTTGCTTTCTCGTTTCCTTGTTCTCTGTCCTACTCTTCTTCTTCTTCGATGGGGCGCTTGGCGTTCGCGAGGATCTTTTCCGCAACAAGCTGCGGGACCACGTCGTAGTGGTCCATTTCCATGCGATAGCTGCCCTTGCCTTGCGTCATCGAGGTGAGCTGGGTTCCGTAGGTCAGCATCTCGGCCATCGGAACTTCAGCATTGATGACGGTCGTGCGTCCTTTTGACTCCATACCCTGCACGCGGCCGCGGCGGCCGTTCAGATCGCCCATCAACGTGCCTGCAAATTCGTCGGGCGCTTCGACCGCGACCTTCATGACCGGCTCGAGAAGACAGGGCTTGGCTTGCTCCATGGCTTTGCGGAAGGCCAGGCGGCCGGCCGTCTTGAACGACAGCTCGTTCGAATCGACGTCGTGATAGCTTCCGTCGTAGACGATGACTTTGAAATCGACCACGGGGTATCCGGCGAGATAGCCGCGCGCGGCTGACTCGACGACGCCCTTCTCGATCGCGGGGATGAAGTTGCGCGGGATGGCGCCGCCGAAGACTTCGCTTGCAAACTCGAACCCGCCGCCGCGCGGCAGGGGTTCCATGCGGATCTTGCAATCGCCAAACTGGCCGTGACCGCCGGACTGCTTCTTATGCCGTCCTTGCGCGTCTGCCTTGCCGCGGATGGTTTCGCGATAGGGCACTTTGGGCGCCTTCAGGGTGACTTCGGCGTGGTAGCGCTTCTTGAGGCGGCTAACGATGGCCTCGATGTGCGGCTGGCCCGCGCCGGCAATCAGGAATTCATTGGTCTGCGGATCGCGGAAGAAGCGGATGAGCAGATCTTCTTCCATCAGCTTGTGAATGGCCGGGGCCAGCTTGTCTTCATCGGCGCGGCTCTTGGGCTCGATCGCGTAGGTCATGGCCGGTTCGGGGAGCGGCGGCAATTCCACCTGGACCTCCGCGCCTTTCTGGCCCAGCGTGTCACCCGTTAGAGTGTCGCGCAGCTTGGCAACGCCGCCGAGATCGCCGGCATGCAGTTCGGCTACTTCGACGGCTTTGCGGCCCTGCATGATGCTGAGGTGGCTGAACTTTTCCTGACCGCGGCGTGTGTAGTTCTCGAGGGTGGCGTCGTTTTTCACCACACCGCTGAGCACCTTGAAGAAGGTGATGCGCCCAGCGAACGGATCGCTCATGGTCTTGAAGACGACCACCGCGGCCGGCTGCCCATCGTCGACCTGGCGGAAGGACACGCCCGATGATGCATCGGAGCCGCCGCCCGCAGCGACAGCCTGAAGCGCCTGGGTCTTGACGGGAATCGGAGCCCGTTCGGTCGGCGCCGGTGCGTAGACCTTGATGAAGTCGAGCAGATGGTCGCACGCCATGTTGGCGAGTCCGCTGGTGAAGAGCACCGGGAAGATGCGATCTTCGCGGATCGCCTCATGAAGGGCGGTGATCAGGTGTTGCTCGGGGATGGTGCCCTCGGCGAAGAACTCTTCCATCAGCTCGTCTTTGCCCTCGGCGACAAGCTCGACGAGAGCCTCATGGGCGGCCTTGGCCTGGGCAGCGATGCTTGCCGGGATTTCCCCGGTGATCTTGCCGCGTCCGTCGCCGCCCGGAGTGTAGTGGAAAGCCTCCATCGTGACCAGGTCGACCACGCCGTGGAATCCCTGCGCGTCTGAGATGGGCATCTGCACGGGGACGCAATTGCGGCCCCAGCGCTCGTGCAGGTCGTCGATGAGGGCGCTCAGCCCGTCTGCGCCGCCGGCTTTGGGGTGGTCCATCTGGTTGACGACGACGATGCGGGGAATGTTGGCTTCCTCGGCGTACCTCCACACTCGCTCGGTGATGGGCTCGACGCCGTTTTGGGCGTTCACAACCACGACGGCCGACTCAACCGGCAGCAATGCGCCTCGGGCCTCGTGGCTGAACATATGGAACCCAGGAGTATCGACAAAATTGACCTTGACGCCCTGCCATTCGGCAAAGGCCACGGCATTCTGCATCGTGGCGCCGCGCGCTACCTCTTCTTCGTCATAGGCGGTCACGGCAGAGCCGTCTTCCACCCGGCCCTGGGTGGGAGTTGCTTTGGCGGCATGCAGCAGTGCGGCGATCAACGTGGTTTTGCCGCTGTGCGCATGCCCCACTACAGCTACGTTGCGGATCTCACTTCCCTGGTACGTTTTCATATCGATTCTCCTGGATGCGAACTGGTGTGTCGTAAAAGCGAATGGCGGGCCGGATCGGCGAGGTCACGATCGAGGTCAGGATTGCGGTGGGGAGGGCGGTGCGAGATTCAGGGGAGGCGTCCTTCGGGACGTCAACTGCTCCGAATTGCCGGGCTCCAGGGCCCGGTCTGCCGTCTTCCTCGTCCATCGAGAGGGTCTCCGGCAGGCGCCTGGGCGGCGGAATCGGCGCGATCACCAGGCGTCTTGCTGTAAGAAAACGGATGCTATCACACGCGGCATAGGACCGTCCTGTGACTCGCCTCACAATCGGAGCGCATTGGAGATGCGAACGGGAATGGCTGCGACGGGGGCGCGGGAGCCGCTACCAGCGCAGGATTGGCAACAGGCTGGAGTAGTCATCCGTCCAGAGATGAACCCTGGGATCTTCGGTCGGCTGGTGGACTCGCCCGGCCACTTCCTTTTGGTCGAAGAAGGCGGGATTGCCGGTTAGCAGCATCCAGGTGGATGCAAACTCGCCGCGCTCCTCATTGGGGAAGTTGGTGACGCGTTTTGCGGTCATGCCTGCGGCGTTTGCGAGGAGGGCGATCTCGGGTTCGAGGTCGACGTGCTGGTTGGAGATATGAAAGGCGAGGATACCGCCGGGATTGAGATGACGGCGATAGAGCGCGACGGCCTGCGTGGTGAGCAGATGCAGCGGAATGGCGTCGCCGGAGAAAGCGTCGATGACCAGGACATCGAAATTTTGTGGAGCTTCGGCGGCGAGGGAGGTGCGCGCATCGCCTTCGACGATGTTGATTTGCGCGGGTGAGTCGCGAAGATAGGTGAAGAGGTTTTGGGCGATTGGCGCAACAGCAGGATTGATCTCGTAAAACGTGAAGTGGTCACCGGGTTGGCCATAGGCCGCGATCGTGCCAGCGCCAAGACCCACTACACCTATGCGGCGTGGACGGCTGGAGCAGCAAAAGCGCAGCGCGAGCCCGATGCCCGAATCGAGGGCGTAGTAGGTGGTCGGGGTGCGACGCAGTTCGGGCGAGAAGATCTGATCTCCGTGCTGAATGCTGCCGTTGGTCAGGGTGCGGACGGTGGCTCCCGGGTAGGAGAGCGTCTGCTTGACCCGAAGGCTGCCATAGAAGTTGCGCACCGCGAGCGGCGTATCGCGGCGATAGGCGATATGGAGAAAGACGATGAGCGCGATCATGAGGGTGCCGGCGGCTGACCACAGCACACGCTGCGCCCAGTGGCCGCTCCAGGTAGCTGCGAGGGCCAGCAGTGCCGTCGCCAGAAAGGCAATGGCGAGGTCGTAATTGAACGAGAAGATCAGCGGCGAAGCGATGCCGATGAGGAAGGTTCCAAGGGCGCCCCCGGCAGCAAAGAGGAGATAGAAGAGGGTCGATTCGGAGTTGCGGGCGGGCCGCAGCCTGTAGGCCTCGGTATGACAAAAGAGGCAGGAGATGAAGACCTCAATCAGGAAGAAGGAAATCCCGATGCGCAGAGGCAGGGAAACATCGATATGCGAGAGCATGTAGCCGAGTCCGGCGAGCATCACGACGAGAAATCGCGTGACGATGGCTCGCGGGAACAGGCCGGGAAACTGGAATGCCAGGATCAGGGTCAGGAGGTAGACGGCCAGCGGCAGGATCCAGAGGAGTGGAATCGCCGCGATGTTCTGGGTCAGGTAGCTGGTGACGGCAGCAAGCTGCATGGCCGCGCCCATGGGCAGCAGCAGCCAGAGAACTTTGTGCAAGAAGGGCGCCGGCGCGGCGTCCGATTGGTTTGCAACGTCTGGCGCTTCCGTTGCCGCGAGCGAGCGCGTTTGCCAGGTGAGATTGGCTGTAAGAATCGAGAACAGAACAAAACCGGCGCACCAAGCGACACGTTGCGTTTTCAGCGTGAACAGCGGTTCGACAACAGAGGGATAGAGCGCAAGGGCGAGGAGGGAAGCGAGATTCGAAAGCGCGTAGAGCCGGTACAGAATTGCGCCGGACTCGAGCCGCGCCAGCCAGACCTGGAGCAAGGGGCTGGTCGCACCGAGCGCAAGAAAAGGCAATCCGATGGAGATGCACAACAACCCGAGGATTGCTGCAAAAGGATGGCTTGAGTTGGATCCGACAGACCGAACGACCCAGGCGCCTGATGCAAGAGTCGAGAGGAGGAGCAGCACGAGGTGCAATTGCCAGCTCGGATGCCGGGAGAGCCAGTGCGCATAGAGATAGGCGAGCAGCAATGCGGTCTGGAAGAAGACGAGACACGTGATCCAGACTGCCGACGATCCGCCAAATACCGGCAGCAGCTGCTTGGCTGCGATGGGTTCTACGAGGAAGAGAAGAAACGCGGCGAGGAAGACGACGCTACCGAACAGCCATCGGGAAGAAGTCATGTCGTCCTCAGTCGCGGCGAGAACATGCGGCAGAATCAGCCTGCAAACCGCGGCTGACGCATCAGGCGGATGCTATCACAGGGGGTAGGTCGACTCCGCATGGCCTGTGGTAGAGTCAGCTTACCCGTTCCCCGGCGTGTCCCCCTCGGGCCCGATCGAAGCCAACCTGAAAGGTATCGACTGATGCCCGTTGAGCACGGCACACGTTCGACGATCTTCTCATCAGGGTCCAATGACGCAGGCGACCCGGCCGTTGCCGAATCTGCGCAGCGCAAAGCCTCCTGGCGCCTGCTGCCGGTCATCGCGGTCGGCTATGGGCTGGCCTACATGGATCGGGTGAACATCAGCTTCGCCTCGCTGCGGATGAATGATGATCTTCACTTCAGCGCGACCGTTTACGGGATCGGTGCGGGCCTGTTCTTTATTGGCTATGCATTCTGCGAAGTGCCCTCGAACCTGCTCATGTTGCATTTCGGTCCGCGGCGCTGGCTCGCGCGGATCATGCTCACGTGGGGTCTGCTGGCTGCCGCCATGATGTTTGTGCGGACGCCATGGCAGTTCTACGCTCTGCGCCTGCTGCTCGGCATCGCAGAGGCCGGGTTCTTCCCCGGTGTCGTTTACTACCTGACCTTATGGTTTCCAGCCAGCATGCGGGCGCGCGCGGTCAGCCGCTTCTATATATCCCTGCCCCTCTCTTCCACAGTGATGGGCTCGATTGCAGGTTGGCTGATGGGCCTCGGCGGCAAGCTGGGACTTGCAGGCTGGCAGTGGCTGTTCCTGGTGGAAGGCCTGCCGGCTGCGCTGTTCAGTGTGGTCATCTTTCGCATGCTGCCCGACAGCCCGGCCGATGCACGATGGCTCACCGCGGAGGAACAGGCAAGCCTGCAACAGCAACTCGATGCGGACAGTGTGAAGGCGCACCTCGGCCATGGCGCAGGCGTGTTGCGCGCGCTGGTGTCCCCGCAGGTCTGGCTGATCGGGAGCTACTTTTTCTGTGCGCTCTTCTGCTCGTACGCTTTCAACTTCTCGGCGCCGGCCATTCTGCAAATCGCAACCGGATGGAGCATTGCGCAAGTCGGCTACCTTGTTGCGAGTCTCGGGGTCGCCGGCGCAGCTGCCATGATTGCGAATGCAGAACATTCCGACCGCTCCGGAGAACGCGCCTTTCATTGCATCATCCCCTGCCTCGTGATGGGCGCGGCCTTCCTGGTTGCGGGGTCGTGGCACGAGGCCTGGGTCGTGATCCTGGCGCTCGGTACATCGTTCGTCGCCTTCGTATCGATGCTGGGCCCGGGTGTCTCGGTTCCGACGCAGTTTCTTGCGGGGCGCGCCGCGGCGGCCGGGATTGCCGCCATGAACACGATTACGATGTTTTCCGGCTTCGCCGGTCCGGTCTGGATGGGCTGGGTGAAGGATCACACGGGAAGCTACGATCTGGGGCTTCGCTCACTCATCATTCCCAGCTTTGCGGCCGCTGGGCTTATGTATACGCTCACGCGCAACCTGGCGCGCAGCCAGCCGCAGCAGGCAGCCGCTCTCGCAAAAGAACCAGCCTGAAATCGGGATTAAACGCTTGCTGTTGCAGGCAGAATCTCGTCCACGTCGACCCATTGCGTGGGATAGTTGCCGGTGTAGCACGCCACGCAGAACCCATTGCGCTCGCCGCCATCACAGCTCTTCAGCAGTCCTTCGAGGGAAAGATAGGCAAGAGAATCCGCCTCAATGAAGCGGCGAATTTCTTCAATGGATTTGTTGGCGGCGATCAGGTCGCGTTTCCTTGGTGTATCGACGCCATAGAAACACGGCGACACCGTTGGCGGACAACTGATGCGGAGGTGGACTTCTTTGGCGCCCGCGCCGCGCACCATGCGGACAATCTTCCTGCTCGTGGTTCCGCGAATGATCGAGTCGTCGATGAGGATGACGCGCTTGCCTTCGAGGAGGTTGTGGACCGGGTTCAGCTTGAGCCGCACGCCGAAGTCGCGCACACGCTGTTCGGGCTCGATGAAGGTGCGGCCGACGTAGTGATTGCGAATGAGGCCGAAGCGAAAGGGGATGCCGGCCTGTTCTGCATAACCGAGGCCGGCCGTTACACCTGAGTCGGGCACCGGCACCACGACATCGGCAGCTACTCCCGATTCGCGCGCAAGCTGGCGGCCCATTTCGTCGCGGCTCGCCTGCACCCACCGGCCGAAGATTTTGCTGTCGGGCCGTGCGAAGTAAACGTGCTCGAAGATGCAGCTCGATTGAGGAATTCCGGTTGCGTACTGGCGGCTGGTCACGCCGTCTTCGGTCACCATCACCAACTCGCCAGGGAGCACGTCTCGCTCGAATTCGGCGCGAAGCAAATCGAACGCGCAGGATTCGGATGCAAAAACGATGGTGTCGGGCCCATCGGGATTCTTCATTCGCCCGATCGAAAGCGGGCGGAAGCCGCGCGGATCGCGTGCGGCAAAGATGCGGTCGCGCGTCATCATGACGATGGAAAAAGCGCCTTCAATCTGCGAAAGCGAGTCGGCGATGCAGTCGACGAGGGTACCGGCCTTGGAGTGGGCAATGAGCTGCACGATGATCTCGGAGTCGGATGTGGTTTGGAAATAGGCGCCCTCGCGCTCGAGACGCGAACGCACGTTGCCCAGGTTCACGAGGTTTCCGTTGTGCGCAATGGCAATCAGGCCCTTGGTTGATTCAACGCGGATGGGCTGCGCATTCAGCAGGGCAGAGTCGCCCGTGGTGGAATAGCGCGTGTGCCCGATGGCCATGTGGCCGGGCAGTTTCGAAAGCACATCGTCGGTGAAGATCTCTGAAACCAGGCCCATGCCCTTGATGTTGGCCAGGTGCTGACCGTCCGCTGTGGCGATGCCCGCCGATTCCTGCCCGCGATGCTGGAGGGCGTAAAGCCCGAGATAGACCTGGCGCGCCGCTTCAGGATGCCCGTGAATGGCAACGACTCCGCATTCCTCGCGAAGCTTGTCATCGGCCGCGCAATCACATTGATTTCTCCGCCACCCTGCGTTTTTGATCTGGCTGGAACGATCGGGCATGCCAGCCAGGCCCTGAAACAGTCGCTGCATTACGCGTTCACCTCGTTGTGAAGGGATGATTCGAGCGACTCGGCCCAAATCGTGCGCAGCTCTGAAAGGGAAGCAGAAACAAAAATTTGCTTGTCGACGGAAATCTCAAGCCGGTTGCCGCCGGTGGCGCCGATGCGTGCAACAAGGAAGTCGGATTCGGTTGCCAGCTCTTCAATTCCCGAGACATTGCCCGGCGCAGCCGACAGGATCATGGTTGTGGCCGGCTCGGCGAACAGGCCGAAGAGCGGATGCACCAGCAGCGATTCGTCCTGTTCCACTTTGGCCCCGATGCCGGAAGCGAAGGCAGCCTGCGCGAGAGCCACCGCGAGCCCGCCATCCGACAAGTCGCGCGCGGAATGGATCAGCCGCCGATCTGCCAGTTCGGCCAGGAGTTCATGCAAGTCGTGCTCAGCCTCGAGATCGAGTTGCGGCGGCCTGCCCCACATGCTGCCGAGAACGACCTTCGCGTACTCCGACGAACCGAACGCTGTCATCGGAGCGCGCGCTTCTGCGTCCGTCGCGTCGGACTCTTCTTTGACCCGCGGTTCGCGCTCCAACGCAGGAAGTACATACTGGCTGATGGGTGGCGTGTTGAGAGGGACATTCAACGTCGGGTCAGGCTTCTCGCCTTTCGGAACCGGCCACAGAAGCAGAATTGCGTCGCCGGCCTTTTGAAAGCCTGCGGGCACGGCCTTCGAAACGTCGTCGAGGATCCCGACGATGCCCAGAACAGGGGTCGGGTAGATGCCCTCGCCCTTCGTCTCGTTATATAAGGATACGTTGCCGCCGGTGATCGGTGTGCCCAGAAAGGTGCAGGCTTCCGCGATGCCATCGATTGCCGTGGATAGCTGCGCCATGATTTGAGGCTTCTCAGGATTGCCGAAGTTGAGGCAATTCGTTGCCGCAACCGGAGTGGCACCAGCGGATGCGACCTTTCGTGCCGCTTCGGCAACTGCATGCATCGCGCCCAGCTTCGGGTCGAGATAACACCATCGCCCATTGCCATCGAGCGCCATGGCCAGCCCGCGTTCATGCCCCGGCTTGCCTGCGCCCTTGATTCGCATCACGCCGGCCTCGCCGCCTGGGCCTTCGACGGTATTGGTCTGCACCATGGAGTCGTACTGCTCGTGGACCCATCGCTTCGAGCAGACATTGGAGCTTGCCAGCAGCACTTTGAGATCGTGCGTGAAGTCACGGTCCTTCTCGAGTTCGGCCTGTGCTTCGTCGGTGGGTTCCAACGGCACCGGCGCGTTCCATTCGCCAATGGGGCGGTGATAGAGCGGCGCATCGTCGGTCAGAGATTGATTGGGAATATCGGCCATGAGCTGCCCGTGGTGGCGGATCTTCAAACGGGGCTCCGGCTGGACGGTTCCGACAATCACCGCATCGAGTCCCCACTTTGCGAAGACACGCAGCACCTCGTTTTCGCGGCCTTTCTCGGCGACCAGCAGCATGCGCTCCTGGCTTTCAGAGAGCATGATTTCGTACGCGGTCATGCCGGTTTCGCGCTGCGGAACCAGGTCGAGCTCGACGTCAAGGCCAACGCCGCCGCGCGCGCCCATTTCGCAGGTAGAGCACGTCAAGCCGGCCGCGCCCATATCCTGAATGCCGACGATGGCGCCGGTCTTCATGGCTTCGAGGCATGCCTCGAGCAGGAGTTTTTCCATGAACGGATCGCCTACCTGCACGTTGGGGCGCTTTTGTTCCGACCCTTCCTTGAATTCCTCGCTGGCCATGGTGGCGCCGTGAATTCCGTCGCGGCCCGTCTTCGCGCCAACATAGATCACCGGGTTGCCGGTGCCGGTCGCCTTCGCATAGAAAATCTCATCCTTGCGAACAAGTCCGAGCGCGAACGCATTGACCAGGGGATTGCCGCTGTAGCACGGCTCAAACTTGGTTTCGCCGCCAAGATTCGGCACGCCAAAGCAGTTGCCGTACCCGGCAATGCCGCTGACGACGCCCTCGACAATGGAGTGGTTCTTCGCAACCAGCTCTTGGGAAGTTTCCGGTTCGGGGGTGATCGGCCCGAAGCGCAGCGAATCCATCACGGCCAGCGGCCGCGCGCCCATGGTGAAAATGTCGCGCAGGATGCCGCCCACGCCGGTCGCCGCGCCTTGGTAGGGCTCGATGTAGCTGGGGTGGTTGTGGCTTTCGATCTTGAATGCGCAGGCCCAGCCATCGCCCACATCGATGATGCCGGCGTTCTCGCCCGGTCCCTGGACAACTCGGTCGCTCTTGGTCGGCAGGCGCTTGAGATGAACGCGGCTGGATTTGTAGGAGCAATGCTCGCTCCACATCACGCTGTAGATGCCGAGCTCGGTGAGCGATGGAACTCGCCCGAGGGCAGAGAGGATCCGTTGATATTCGTCAGGAGTGATGCTGTGCTGGGCCAGCAGCTCGGGAGTTACCACGGCTGGCTCGGGAACGACTGCAGAAGGGGCAGTGGTCATCGCGATTGACTTTATTGTCGCATGGGATCACAAGGCAGACATTCCGGGATGCACAGGCAAAGGACTTAGGACAAAGACCAGCATGTAGGTTCCGCGCGAGGCAGGCAGAAAGCCCACGTTGCCGGCGGATCGATTGTGATGGGAGAGAAGGGGTCATCGAGTTGGCCGTAAATTGGATGTGACTTCCAGCCTCCGCCGGTGAAAGGGCAGATGTTTTCTGATTCGCATCGCCGAGATCTGCAGACCGGGCAAGATCCCGAGCACTCGGGAGATCGATGTGAGCACTATCTGAATCATGGTCTGACGGCCATGGAAGATGCGCCACTGGATGAGAACGAATTCAATAAAGACGCGCCACCGCGGGAAGACCTTCGAACTGAGATAAACGCGGGAGCGCTCTGCGGTTCTACCCAGGTTGGAGGGGTCGATCAGGCCCATTTCGGCGGAGAGATCGTGAAGTTTTGTTCCTGGGTAAGGGTAAAAGATGGACGGTGAAATATCGAGGGGATTGCAGGCGCGCGCGACCACACTCGTCTCGACAGCATCCGCCGGGGTTTCGGCGGGAACGCCCATGAGGGTATAGAGCGATACGGCGATTCCGTGTTCACGGGCGAGATTGCAGAATCGAATCAGTTCCTGGTTGGAATATGGCGGCCGGTTCAGGATTTCTTTGCGGATCCGCGGGGAACCTGATTCCAAACCGATATCGAGGCAGCGTAGATTGGCGCGGCGGAATGACGCAAGCAATTTGCCGAGCCTTTCCTGATCCTCCATCAACTGGCTGGTGATGGCGAGATTGGCTCGGAATGCAACCGGGTGTTCGCGGGCGGCATTGAATCGGGCGAGAGCATCGAGCAGTTGCATGGCCCAAGGAATCGAAGCACCGATGGTTTCCATTTCGAGCCTGATTGACGTCAGGTCAGGAAACCGGCCGGCCAGCATCTCGATTTCGGCAAGTATGTTTTCGGGAGAGCGAAATCGCACATAGCGGCCATCTTGTACTCGCCGCAGAGCATGGTTGGAGCAATAGGTGCAAGCGTAGGGGCAACCGCGTCCCAACACGACTCGCAGTCTCCGGTCTCGAGGCTCGATCCAACGCTCCCAATGCCGGTAGTTGAGCAGAGGCAATTCGTCGAGATTTGCCCGGAAGGGCGCGGGAGGCGTGCAGTCTATTTCTTCGCCACCCGGAATCTTGATCCAGGCTCCCGGGATGCCGCGAGGTTGTTTGCCGGCGGCGCAGGCGCTTGCCCAGGCAGCAGCAACGTCTTCTCCTTCCCCTATGCACACGGCGTCGACTGAAGGATCGCTAAGGCACTCGCGCGGGCGGATGGTCGGGTGAACCCCGCCGAGCAGGACGGGAATGGACGGTTTCTGGTCCTTAATACTTCGACACAGGGCGGCGATGAGAGGGAATTGCGTGGTGACGCAGCTGGCGGCCACCATTTCGCAGCAGTAATCGCAAACGATTTCTTGAGACACCTGTTTGAGTGCGCTGTCTGGACAAACCACCCAGCAGCGCACCTCGTGTCCAGCGCGCTCCAGACACGCTGCCACCAGACTTAGGCCAAAGGGGATCTTGTCCCATCCGGGAAGCGGATATTCGATTGTGTCGTAATACTCGACCGAAAACAGGCAAGCGATGCGAGCCATCGATTGGCCTCGATTCTGAGTAGACTGCGCAGGAAGGACGGAAGAAGTATAGCGCCCCAATGGGAAACCGTTGCTCCCATCTTGGTGATCAAAAAAGGGGTACTTTGGTCGCGATCGGGTTGGGCCACCAGCTTAGTGGGGATGGGGTAAACGCGTGGGGCGCCGCGATACCGCCTATGCGATACTTGACCTACACGCCTATCCAAGCCGGGATGGCGGAACTGGCAGACGCAGCGGACTCAAAATCCGCCGACCCTTGCGGTCATGGGGGTTCGACCCCCCCTCCCGGCACCAACAAAACAAAAGATTTAGACAAAAGTTGCCACTACGGATGTTGAGTATGGCAGACGATGCCGCTCGACGCGCGGCCCGTGAGCGCCAATCCATCCTTGTAGTTCACTGTCGAGTAGTCAACAGCGACCGTGACATCGCCCGACATGAGGTCATCTTCTTCCAACTCGACCAAGATCGTCGTCATCATCTCTGTTAGAGAGGAGTGCTTTGAAGGTCATGGCTTCGTCCGCACACTGCTGCTCACTGAATTCCGGGATGTGTTGTTGGAAAGACCGCCGTTGGTCGAACCAGGGAAAGCAGGTCTGTTAGATTCGATAGCTCCAGCGAGTCAAGGCGCTCCACTGCTCCAATGAGCCTGCGCCGAAGCTCCTCATCTGCGAATGCCTCTGTCAGCCAGTGGAACTTCTCCACCGTCCGCTCCCAGGACATTGGATTTGTCAGCCCTCCCTCATAGCCATCCTGCTCCTTCACAAAGACACGTTGGTCCTTGGTGCGAATCGTGACGCGGGCGCTTAACTCGTAGGGATACCGAGTGCTAAAACGTTCGTCAGGGCGAATTTCGACACGCTTCAGTAACGCCTGAGCATCCGGAGCTTGAATGCGCGCTTCTTCCAGTTGTGCGGGCCCGAGTTGATCGTCGAGCAACGCTGCCGCGATGAGGTATTTCAGGTTGTAATCGCCCTGCTCTTTTACCTGCGGGTGGTCCTTTGCACCGAAGGCCCCACCACCGGCGAATTCGAAGGCCCCCTGGAAGACATCGCAGCGCACGCTTTCAACGTCGGACGCGGTCAGACGGTTGCGACGTTTCAAATCCAATGCGGCTTCAAGTATGGGCTGACCATGGATGAGCGAACAGTATTTCTTCATGACAGTCTGGGTGATGATCTCGAGCGACGGATCGTCCCAGTCCACAATGATCGGCTGCGCGAACATGAGTTCCAGTCCGTAAGGGCCTTCGAACAATCCTTTCGGACCCGTGAATCCTCGCTTAGCCAATGAGGCAGCATAGACGGCGCGCATTCCGGTGATCCCAGGCGAGAAACCCTTCCACTGCGAAACTGGTTCGGCATGCACGCACGCGAGCGAGACATTGTCGACGGTCGCGATTGCGATCGCGTTGGCAATTTCGCTCGCAGAGAGTCCGAAGAGTTTTCCCGCGCCCGCAGCCGCGGAGATTGCCAATTGGGTAGCGTGATTGAAGCCCTTTGCCATGACGGGCACAGCGGCTGTGAACCTGCATTGGATTTCGTAGGCTACGGCGAGTGCAAGCATGAATTCCTCGCCTGACGCGCCTGCCTGTTCGGCCGCTGCAAGGATGGTCCCGAAGGTGTCGCTTGGGTGACAAAGACCGCCAATCGCCATGTAGCTATCCAGGAGATCTACATACCGCACCAGACTTGAGTTAAACAGTGCCGCTTGATCCGCTGACGTCTTGCCACCCCCGATCAGCGTGCAGCGGCCGGGAGCTCTATATTCCTCGAACTGTTCGCGCAGCGCCTGGAAGGGTTTACCCTGCAGCCCAGCGATCGCACAACCGAGGCTGTCCAGAATATTGCGCTTGAAGAGTGCCCGGATGTCAGATCCCAAGTGCTCTGGTTGAGCTGACATGGCAAAAGATGCGATGCGGTCGATTGCAGAGCGCACGTCGACCTCCTGGGGAGTTGGCATTAGCTGCGGCATTTCATTCACCTCAATAGAAGCTGTCTGATGGTTTAATCGATCTGGATGATTCGGGTGGCTTCTCCCGCGTCTTCACAAACGCACGTACCAATTCCGCAATCTCGTCTGCCTTCGTATCCAACGCGAAGTGCCCGGCGTCGAGCATGACGATCTTTGCATTCGGCACGTCGGCGCGGTAGCGTTCCGGCTCGCCAAGATCGAACGAAAGATCATGCTTGCCCCATATGACGAGGAGCTTTGGCTGTGTTCTCCTCATCCATGCCTGCCACGTCGTGTAGGCGTCGACGTTGGTGCGGTAGTCATAGAAGAGATCGCTCTGAATCTGCGCCTGCCCGGGCGCATTCAGGAATGCATACTCGTCGGTCCAAAGATCCGGATCGTAGAGCTCAACATTTGGGTCATCGCCGATGTGGCGTGTCTTCGTGGTTGCAAGTGACAGAAGGTTCTTGCGCAATGCCTCTTCATGAGCTGGCCGGTCGGCCCAGAATGCTCGCCGCGTCGCCCAATTCCCACCAAGGCCTTCGTTGTGGGCAACCGCATCCTGCACGATGAGAGCATCGACCCGGTCAGGGTGCGCCAGGGCCATGCGAAAGCCGACCGGCCCGCCGTAGTCCTGCATATACAGCGTGTAGTGCGATAAACCCAGCGTTTCTGTGAAACCGTTCATCAATTGAGCGATGTGGTCGAAGGTATAAGCGAACTGTTTTGGGTCGGGCCAATCGCTGTGTCCGAATCCCGGATAGTCGGGCGCAACCAGATGGTATTTATCTGCGAGTCGCGTCAACAACGGCTGAAACATCCGAGATGACGATGGAAGGCCATGAAGCAAAAGAATCGCGGGAGCTCCCTTGGGTCCCGCTTCTCTGTAGAAGATGGAGACTCCGTCGACTTTCACTGTGCGGTAAGAAACCTGCTGTTCCATTGATTCAGCCTCTCTTTGTGCAGCCAGGCCAAGAGTTGTGGCAAGCACAATTGTGATGGTCGTCAGGGCCTGTAGGGCAAATCTTGTGATCTATTCGCGCCCTCTCGAGGCTCCGCCTTTCCGCTCAACGACCGCCTCCGACCCCTTAGGGAAGACGGTGGGGCGAAAGTGTCCTGAGGCTGCCGTTTATTTCGGCAGCTCGCGGCCCGGCGCGCGCTGCGTGACTTCCTGGACGATCCACGCGTTGCCATCGGGATCCTGGAAGGCAACGTAGGAACTGTAGCTCTTGCGCTCAGGATCGGGACCGCTGATGCGCGCCTCCGGGGAGAACGGCGAGCCGTGGAAGACCTCGGTTGCCTCGATACCGCTGGCCGCGATCTGCTTGTGAGCCGCCACGATATCGGAGACGATCAGCCCGCCGCGGAACGAACCGGGCTTGGCGTCCGTGACTCCCTTGCCGAACGAGACGGAGGCCGCTGAACCCGGCGGTGTGAGTTGGACGACGCGGAAATCGTCGCCGTTGACGATATCATCATCGACTCGAAACCCGAGCTTTGTGTAAAACGCTTTTGAGCGATCCACGTCTGAGACGGGAACAATGGCGACTTCGAACTTCATATCAATTTTCATGTAAGGCTCCTATTCCTTGCCACCTCGACCCGCAAGGATGTGCGGCTTGTGAGATAAAGCTGGATCCTCGCAAGCAGCCTCTTGATGACGTGCTTGCGAGGATCTCAATCGGTTTTCCCGATAGCCGGGACAGAACTCGCCGGCACGGCGCTTATGCCTTGAGGAAGTCGAGCAACAAGGCGTTGATCTGATCCGCGTGCGTGGTGCACAGGCCATGTGGTGCCCCGGGGATCACCTTCAACGTCGCATTCTTCACAATCTTGGAAGAGAGTTCCGCCGAGTCGGAGAACGGAACGATCTGATCCGCATCTCCATGAATGATCAGCGTAGGCACCTCGATCTTCTTCAGATCTTCCGTGAAGTCCGTTTCGGAGAAGGCCTTGACGCACTCGTGAGAGGCAACCACCGAGGATTGCATTCCGTGGAGCCAGAACATATCGCGAACTCCCTGCGAAATTTTGGCATCCGGCTTGTCATAGCCGTAGAAGGGCATAGATACGTCCTTGTAAAACTGCGAACGATCTGCGACAAGTCCTGCACGAATCCCATCGAACACCGACATGGGCAAGCCCCCAGGGTTCTTATCGCTCTTCAACATCACCGGCGGAATTCCTCCGATCATGACAGCTTTCTTCACACGTCCGTTGCCGTGACGGCCAATATAGCGAGCCACTTCACCGCCGCCCATGGAGTGGCCTACCAGGGTGACATCCTTCAGATCGAGCTTTTCCAAGAGGTCCGCAAAATCGTCTGCGAACGTGTCGTAATCATTGCCGGTCCAGGTTTGCGTCGAGCGACCATGTCCACGCCGATCGTGCGCAACCACCCGATAACCTCGCTGGCCGAGAAAGAGCATCTGCGCATCCCATGCGTCTGCATTTAACGGCCATCCGTGCGAGAAGACAACCGTCGGCCCTGTACCCCAGTCTTTATAGAAAATCGATGTCCCATCCTTCGTCGTAATCGTACTCATGTGAATGTCTCCTTCATCTTGTTTCTGCGGCGCGGAAGCGCTCGCGGGTTTGGGTTGTCCGGCAACAGCCGGAAGGGAAAGCCCCACGACCGCTACCGTGGCGGCGCCGCCGATAAGAACCTCTCGGCGGGAGATGGGCGGCGTTTTCGACTTGCTCATTTCTTGCTCCTCTTTCGAATCCAATTCCAAATTGTCATCACATCGTTGGGAGCGTTGGCGCTCATACATCCTCCGAGATATGTCGACGACGGGCGCTCCAACTTTGGACGGTACCGCCGATCTCGGAAATCTCCCGCACTAATGTGTCCAGCAGTGTGCGAACATTCGAAATCCGCGATAGATTGGCGCTCTGTCCAGCCCAGAGAGGAAGCAAGTCCGGTCTCCCGGCCTTCTCGGCTGGAATCGATAAGTGCCGCACGAGCGCACGTTGAAGTGGATAAGGCAGGATCTCCATATCCTTTTGGTTCAGCTCGTCGAGCAGGCGATTCCTAATGCCGCGAGCAAGTCTTCCAGTGAATCCGCGAGTAAGAGCTGTCTCCTTAGCTTGACCACTGAGGATCGCCTTCCGATGAAGCGCGCTCGCTCCCGACTCCTCGCATGCGAGAAAGGCCGTTCCCATTTGCACGCCTTCGGCTCCAAGAGCGAATGCTGCCAGGATTCCGCGCGCGTCTCCAATTCCGCCCGCGGCCACAACCGGGAGCTCCACAGCATCGACTACTTGCGGCACAAGCGCCATCGTTCCTGTCAACGAGTCCTCGGCCGCTTGCAAAAAGGAGCCGCGATGTCCGCCTGCCTCAAACCCTGAGGCCGCGATCGCATCTACGCCGGCTTGCTCCAGGGCAATCGCTTCGTCCACAGTGGTCGCCGTTCCGATCAGTGCAATTCCCTTGCGGCGGAATTCATCCAAGACCTGTTTGGAAGGAATGCCATAAATAAAACTGAATACGGTTATGCCTTCATCCAGGAGAACCTGCACCTGATCTTCAAAACGAATCGGTTCGTATGGGCGATATGAGGGCTTGGATCCTCCGACACTTTCAATATGCTTTGCCAGTGGTGCGAGGCCGCGATCAAACGCCTCTTCCGTCGAGGTGGGGGCTCCGTCGTCTTCCATTGAGACCCACAGATTCATCGCAAACGGTTTTGAGGTGAGGCCCTTGATCTCGCGAATAACGTCGCGGATCGCCTCCGGCTTGAGGCCATGAGCGCCGAACGATCCGAGTCCACCATAGTTCGAGACGGCCGCCGTAAGCCTCTGGGAGGACAAACCTCCGAGCGGGCCCTGAATGATCGGGTGCTGCACTCCCAAACGTGAGGTCAGGCGGTTTTTGGTCCAGGAGGTAGACCCCGTGTGCTTTGCCATCATGACCTCCTCAAGTGTTCTCAAAAGAGCGGGAGCCAGGCCCCCGCTTTCTTAGTCGTTGACTTCGAACGTCACCTCAAGCATTACGGGCGTGCCCAAAGGCAAGCTCGCTACTCCGATGACTGACCGCACGGACATCTTGTCTTCTCCAAATACATCGCGGAGGAACTCTGATGCTGCGTCGGCAACAATTGGCTGGTTGTAGAAGTCACCGTGGGTTGCCAGGTAGACCTTCACGCTGACCACCCTCGTCACGCGGTCCAGCGACCCGAGGTGCGCCTTTGCAGCAGAAAAAGCATTCAGGGTCGCGGTTCGCAATGCATCCCGGCCGGCAGATTCGTCGAGTTCTTTGCCAAGTCGACCAATGTATTGAAGCTTGCCATCCCTCACCGGGAGCATGCCGCTGAGGAAGAGCAGACTCCCTGTCTGGACTGCTTCAACGTAGGCGCCGAGTGCGTGGGGAGCGTTGGGGAGCAGGATTCCGAGGTCCTGCAGCCGACGCTCCGCGCTGACCGGCAGCGAGACTTTTGGGCTTACCATTTGCCGTTGTGCGCACCGCCGTCCACGTGCAGCACCTCCCCGGTGATCTGGCGCGATTCTGTGAGATAGACCACGGCGCTTGCGATCTCTTCCGCAGTCGAGATCGTGCCCATGGGCGCCAATGTCTTCAGGAAATCCTTTGGGTTGTCTTTGTGAAGAGGCGTGTCAACAACTCCGGGTGCGACCGTATTGAAGCGGATGTGCTCCTTGGAGTATTCCGAGGCCAGGCTACGTGTGATGGCATCGAGGCCGCCCTTCGTGATCATCGGCAGGGACACCGGCAAGCCGCCGATGGGATTTTCAACCAGCGATGACGTGATGGCTGTGACGCTTCCGCCTGACTTTTGAGCGAGCATCTGCTTGACCGCGAGCTGTGTGATGAAGATGTAACCCTCGAGATTCGTCGAGACAAGCGCGCGAAAATCGTCAGCACTGTAATCCGTGAACGGCTTCGCCGAGAATATACCAGCATTGTTGACGACGGCATCAACTGAGCCAAACTTCTGAACAGCGGTATCGACTACCTTCTTTGCGGTAGCAGACTGACCGATGTCTCCATCCACCAACACGAGCTTGTCGGAAGCCTTCAACTCAGCCGACTTTGTTGCGCTGCGAGAAGTGCCTACAACGTTATAGCCGCGTTCCAGGAACGCCCTGACTACTGCAGCGCCGATTCCCTGAGAGGCGCCCGTCACGATTACCGTCTTTTGAGTGTTTGCCATTTGTTACTCCTTTTGAAAATCACTTTTCAGATTCCGTCGTACGAGGAATATCCATATCGAGCCCAGTAATCGCCTGGCTCTTCCGCAGAATAGGTAATCCGCGTGACGGCCTTCACGTTCTTCAAGCCGAGTTTCACGGGGACCAGAAGGCGAAGTGGCGCTCCATGTTCCACTGTGAGAGGCTGACCGCTGAGGTGTGTAGCGAGCAGCGTCTGAGGATGGCGTGCCGTCGCCAAATCGATAGAGACAAAGTAGGGATCAGGATTCCCCGAAGCGTCGAGATTGACGGACGACTCCACTCGAGCCCATTTTGCCTGTGAAATCGGCGGAAAGGCGCGAAGCAGATCATCGAATTTCAGGCCGGCCCACCATGCGATCGCACTCCATCCCTCGACGCAAACCAACCGGGTAATTTGCTCATGCATCGGGAAGCGATTCAAAAGCTTCCGAATATCGAGAGAAACGCTTAAGCCGGAAGCGAGCCCATCCAGAGTCAGAGTCCATCCCGCAATATAGCCAGGATCGGGAGTGGCTCCGTTGTAGTTGTTCTTGATCGGAGTTGTCTGAGAGTTGGTGTACGTGGGCACCATTCGATTTCGCGAATACAGTGCTTCAGCCACGTCATCGTCGATCCGTAATGCTCTGTTCAGCAGCCACTCCTTCCCACGAGAGTTCATATCTTTATGCACACCCATGCGGCCGAGCATCCTTTGTGGCAGGAGATATCCAGCGCCTACTGCCGCGACCACCGTGCCAGCACCAAATAACAAGAGGTCACGCCGGGTTCGATGGCGCAGGACACGGGGAGGTACCTCAATCGTCGGGAGAGGTTGCTCTCCAATGAAGCTTCGCGACTTTTCAATGGATGCGACCGAATCGCGTTGTTTCTCATTATTCATTTGCGACCACCCCCGACCGGTCTGCTTTGGTTGACCAGCCCGTGATCATGCTGCGCAACGTATCCCACCCATCGGCGAACACCAGGATCACGTGCGGCACGACAAAGGCAATGAAGAGCCACATGAGCCAGAAATGCCACACACGCGCTGCATCAAACCCTCCGAAGAACGCGGTCAGCCAGTGGAGTTGCATCGGTTTATGAATCGCCCAGCCTGTGGCCACCGAAAGAAAACCAGCGACCGGGACAGAGACATATGCTACGCGTTGAAGCGCGTTGTACTTTGTGTCGAAACTGGGATGCAGCCATTGCCGACGCGTTAGTTTGGCGAGAGGAAAACCGACGTAGTACCGAAACATCCTGAGGGCGTCAACCAGATCCGTCTTGCGTGGCAACAAGGAGCGCCAGCCTCCTCCGATGAGCAACCCCGCAACGTACACCGTGCCGTTCAGCATAAATAGGTAAGCACAAAACCAGTGAAGGCGCAGAGCCACCGCCAACATGCCTGGCCCAAGACTCATGTGGTTGTAAATCCAGTCAGGCGGACTGGCGTAGTGGTGTTGACCGGGGACATGAGCGCAAATCCAAATCCCGATATCCGCCGCCACATCGAAGTTTCCTGTGGTTGGGTCCGGCTTGTGTTGATAGATCGGCGAAGCCCAGTAAATCGAGATGCCGCTCAGAATAAGGCCAAGAAGGAGCGGCACGTTCAACCAATGACTCCACCGTACGACGAAATGGTGTCGTTTAACCACGAGCACGCTTGGCCGCACGAATGACGTGCTCGCGGAGCCTCGTTGATGATGAAGCACTGATGATATGCTCACTGTCTGAATGCTCAATTTTGCTTTCTAGTGGGACGCAGCCGCTGGAATGAACTGAAAGATCTTGTCTGTCTCAACGGTTCCGTCTGGGAGCTTCTCGGTTGTGGCGTAAACGACGTCGCCCGGGCTGAAAGTGACCTCTTGAGGCGCGACCACTGTGACAGGAACATCAGGCGGCACGGAGATCGATTGGGATCCGTCCTGGTAGTTCACGACAAGCGTGGTACCGCCGCTCTTCTGCACTGTTCCGTTCGTCATGCGAGAGTGCGACGGGCGGGAGATTGTACCGTTGGTCATTCTGCTGTGGGAGGTTGCACCCGGAGGGTCCGTCAGGACGCTGCCTTCCGCAGCCCCACGAAGTTCCGCGGGAAATATGAAGATCTGCTTCGCCACTTGCCTTCCGTCCGGCCCCTCGGCCGATGCGACGCCGATGTAAGGTGCAGCGGCGACATGACTCAGATCGGATGGATTCTGTTTATAAGTCGTGAGAGGCTGCTTGACAACGACGTGAACCACGCCCGAAGGCGTCTGAACGTCGAGCGACTTGCCGTCAAATGACTGGAGCTTTCCGATGACGCCGTCAATCGGAGGGGCGGTTTTCGCCTGGGCCCTGATAGCTTGCGGTGTTGCCAACGCAGCCAGCAGAGTGGCGTAGACGAGACGCCGTTGCGAATGTCGATTCATTTCAAGTCTCCTTGCTAATCCGGCAACTATGCATCAGGTGATCCTGGCCGGTGGTTTGAGGTTGATCAGTCTCGCGGCAGTCTCCCCGTGATTCATAGGCCTTCTGGTGAAGTCTCGTTGAGGCCAGGCAGAACAGGCGCGAGTAAGAAAAATGGGATTGCGATTCGAACTGCCCGCACCTAGCTCCTCAAGGGCGTGCTTGCAAGAATCTCCACTTTTTCGATCTGTGGGGGAGTTGCAAATAGTTCATTGGCCTGTGCCCCCAGCGCCTTCGCAATTTCGCCGCTCAGGTGGGCATTGCGGCCATCTTCACTTGCAAAGGTATCGAAGATGCCAAACTTCCTTGGCCCAAGCTTGATCGCATACCACTTCAAGGTCCCGTTTTCAGTGAGCGCGAGCGACTGAGCCGATTTCAGAAATGTTTCAGCATCGACCTCTTTGCCCGGGCGTGCTTCAAGCGCGACTAACAGTCCAATTGCTTCCATTGTGTTATCTCCTGGTTTGAGTTATTTCCCGGCCGATAGAGCCTGCCCTGGACACCTTCGCTCGTGCCGCTCGCATCGTAAGCACTCTCTCGGCATTGGAAGTGCAATGCGAATGCCAATCCTTGCGGAAGGCCATCGCAATTGAGGAAATGGCTGAGGGCGTGGCCCTTGTATCCGACTGCGAAGATCCAGGTCATACAAAACTAACGTCCGTGAAGAGAAAGCTCGCTGCCAGGAATCTGGCCAAGTGCCATACCACCGGACAAATGCGCACAGTTCCAGAGCTTGAGCGCTACTAGAGTGCCGAGTGTTCTCATTTCGTCGCTCATCTCTTGGCGTAGACTGCACTTTCTCAATCTGCGCTCTGGCAGTCAATTTGGCCAGTGGCAGAACTGCCATATTTGGTATCATCTTTGCCATGCGTGTTTATGTAGTTGCACTCGAGGGTGTCTTCGATCTCGGCTTGTCGGCGATTCTGGATGCATTCCAAACCGCTAACGAATTAATTCAGATGACTGGACTCGCTGTTCCGCAGTTCGAGGTCAAGATCGTAGGTGTGCGGAAAACAGTCCGAACCGCGCACGGTCTGAAGGTGCCGATCCAGTCGGTTGGCAGACAAACGCCTGAATGCGTGATTATCCCGGCAATCGCATGCAAGACACCCGATACTCTGAAAGCAGGCCTGGCCAGGCGCGACGTCCGCGACGCTGCGAAGGCATTTATCAAGTGGGCGAACGATGGCGCAACGTTGAGCGCTGCTTGTGCTGGAACCTTTGTGCTGGCTGAATCTGGTCTGCTCAACCAGCAGCGGGCAACGACCACCTGGTGGCTGGCGCCGATGTTCCGCGAACGATACCCCAAGGTATTGCTGGACGAATCGAACATGGTGGTCACGTCAGGAAAGGTTGTGACCGCCGGAGCGGCTCTAGGTCATATGGATCTGGCCTTATGGCTGATACGTCGCGTCAGCCCCGAACTCGCTTCGCTCACTGGAAGGTATCTCATTGTCGACTCCAGGCCTTCTCAGACTGCTTATGCTCTTACTGATCACCTGATGCACAGTGACCCGGTTGTTCACCTTTTCGAACGCTGGGCGCGTAGCCGGCTGGCGCGAGGGTTTTCTCTCGACAGTGCTGCGAAAGCCGTAGGCGCAAGCAAAAGGACGCTTACCCGGCGGTTACAAAGCGTACTTGGGAAATCTCCGATGTCATATTTCCAAAGTCTCCGCGTTGAACGCGCAGTACATCTCTTGAAGACCAGCAAGGCAAGTGTCGATGAGATTGCCACAAAGGTCGGGTACACGGACGGCGGAACGTTGCGACTCCTTCTCCGACGGCGGCTGAAACTCGGAGTGAAGGAGATTAGAAGAGCCGCCTGAATGTAGCGACGCACATTCAGATCGCAGTGCGCCCTCCATCCACAGCGAGTTTCGCGCCGTGAATGAAGCTGGCACGGTCTGTGGCCAGAAAGACAATCGCTTCCGCGATTTCGTCCGCTGATGCCGGACGGCCGGCGGGGGCTTGCGCAGCCAGTTGTTCGAGACCCTCGCCCATCGCGTCAGTACCCTCAGTACGCGTGGGCCCAGGACTCACTGCATTCACGCGAACACCCTTAGGACCGTATTCGGCAGCCCAGGTTTTCGTGAGTAGATTGATGGCGGCCTTGCTCGAACCGTAGAGGCTCATTCCGGGCGCACCGTAATCAGCAGCCATCGTAGAAAGATTCACGATTGCCCCCTTGCCTCTCTTCGCCATCAACGGAGCAAGTTCCGCGACGAGGAAATAGGGTGCCTTCACGTTGACAGAAAAGACGCGGTCGAACTGCTCTTCCGTCATTTCATCGGTGGGGCCGAATGGATAGATCCCGGCGTTGTTTATGAGAATATCGATATGGCCATTTCCGAGTTCCACGGCCCTCTTCGCCACTTCACGGGCGGTGGCAGCGTCTCGAAGATCCGAGGGGATGAAATCTGTATTGCCACCTGCGGCGCGAATCTCGGCAACTGCTTTCTTCCCGCGTTCCGCATTTCGCCCCACCACCAAAACATAAATACCAAGTTGAGCGAGTTTCCTGGCTGTCGCGAGACCGATTCCGCTCGTTCCTCCCGTGACAAGTGCTGTAGAAGTATTGACTGCCATGTTTCATTCCTCGGGCGAGATTGGTTGGATGTAAGATGCACACCCGGATTCGGAGGTTTTACAGAATTCGCGGCAACCACTAGGCGATTGTCGAACCCGCAGGCCCTGCCTAAAACGGGGGCACCGTTTGCCCCTCGCGCTACACGATGATGCCCTGCCTACTCTGCTCTCAGTTGGCTATTTGCTTGCGCTCATCAACGGCGGTTCGCGAAAGCCGGATTCCAAGCTTCTGCATCCTGAGCTGCAGCGTCGAACGCTTCACTCCGAGGCGCGCCGCCGCTCCGTTCGGCCCCGCAACCACTCCATCCGCTTCTTCCAGAGCGCGCAGAATCTGATTTCGCTCCGTCTCTTCCAGCATCTTCTGAAGGTTCTCAGGAGCCGCCGATTTGGCAGCCGTAACGACCGGAGCTGAAGTCGAGGGCACATCCGAAGTAAGCTCTGTCAGGGCGACATTCAGCACAGGTCCTCGCGAGATAATGACAGCCCGCTCGATCACATTTTGAAGCTCTCGAATATTACCCGGCCAGTGATAACGGACCAGCGCCTGCATGGTTTCAGACGGAATGGTGTCGATCACCCGTTGATTCCGGCGGCTGAATTCCTTAACGAAGTGACGGACCAAGTGAGGAATATCTTCCTTCCGCTCCCGCAATGACGGCACTCGGATAGGAAAGACCTTGAGCCGATAATACAAATCAGAGCGAAACCTCTGTTCCTCGACCATGGTTTTTAGATCACGATTGGTCGCGGCGATCAACCGTGCATCGGTGCGCACGGTTCGCGAGCTGCCAAGTCGCTCAAACTCCCGCTCCTGGAGCACTCGCAGCAGTTTTGGCTGCAATTCCAACGGAATTTCGCCGATCTCATCCAGGAATATGGTTCCACGATTGGCCAGTTCAAACCGACCGACTCGCTGTGTGATGGCGCCGGTAAATGCACCCCTCTCGTGGCCAAACAGCTCGCTCTCGAGCAAACCCGTAGGAATTGCCGCGCAATTCAGCTTCACAAAGGCGTTTGCCTTCCTGGAGCTAAGGTTGTGCAACGCTCGAGCGATCAACTCTTTTCCGGTGCCGGTTTCTCCATAAATGAGTACAGTGGAATCTGTGGGTGCCACCGTCTCAATTTCCTGCAGGACCCGGCGAAGGGGTTCGCTGTTTCCAACAATCTCTTCGAAGTGAAGTTCGCTGCGGATCTCGGATTCAAGGTAGACATTTTCCTGCGCGAGCTTATCCTTGAGTTCGGAAAGTTGCCCATATGCCAGAGAATTTTCAACAGCCAGAGCGATCTGATTGGCAACCTGGCTGAAGAAGGAAAGATCGTCTTCCGCAAATGCATTCTCGCGCGAACTGCCAAAACCCATTACACCGAGGATGCGTTCACGGACGATCAGAGGGTAAAGGCAGAGCGACAAGTTCGCCAGCAGGCCCTGTGGATCCGCGGCGACCTCTTCTTTCGTGGCAACAAGTGGCTTGCCAGTCCGGAAGACAGTCATCGTCCGCTCGGACGCGGGTCCGACGGACATCTCGTAGTCGGCATGATCCACAGCATAACGACGTAATTCGCCATCTTCCGGATCGGGCAGAGCCACTCCGACGGTGTCGCAATGCATAAAATGTCTGACACTCGTAACAATTTCGCGAAGCAGATCGCGCAATTCAAGCTTTGTCACGATTCGATTCGTAATATCGAGCAGCAATCGCAAGCGGGCCTGGGCGCGAGCGTCATCCAACGCTACGGCGATCTGATTCGCAACCACCGATAAGAACTGCTGGTCCTGGGTGGAATATGCGTCATCGAGGTGGCTGGCAAACACCAGGCTTCCCAATTTTCGGTGCGCCGTACTCAAAGGGAGCGCGCAGAGCGAACGAAGTCCCAACTTGGAGAACCGCTCGGCAACAAGCGGAAACCTCGCCTCGCGGTCGATGAACGGAATCACTACAAGTTGCTGATTCTGGTGTACCCACCAAACGACCGTTTCCTCTTTCGGAATGTTCCTGACGGCCAGTGCCTCAATTGCACTGTCATAAGGCTCGACAAAGTGCCACTGAACCCAATTGGTTGCCGGATCGAGCCAGCTCAAGCCGTCAAACGCAACCACTTGATGCAGTTCGCTCGCGCAAGTCTGAAACAAGACCTTTTCATCGGAATGACACCGGATCAATTCCGCAATGCGGGTGAGTGCCTCGTATTGCGAAGCAAGCGCTTCGCCGCGTTCGGCCGGTCCTGGGATATTCGCTGCTGGCATACGGGTACCGCTCCATTAGATTGCGAGCAGTGTCATTGCGATTCTAGCAAGGTGTAAGAAGCAATGGCCCCTGGCAGCCTGCCCGCTTTCCGGCAGGCTGCCAGCGCATTCCTGGCACACCCCCACTTCTCCATCCCGACCAATTCACGACTTCTCCAGCATTTAGCAGATTTGCCGCTTTGGCACGCTCCGTGCCTAACACATTGGCGACGATATGTTACGGATAACGATTCACGAAGATGGCAAGGTATGCAGGCTTGAACTTGCGGGGAAGCTCGAGGGCCCGTGGGTGGCTGAGACAGAAATGGCTTGGCGTGCATCGATGCGACCCGACCAAAAGATCGAAATCGATTTGAGAGAGCTGACGTCAGTCGATAACGACGGACGCGATCTTCTGGCGGCGTTTCATCGGTCCGGGGCCTGTCTCATCGTCGAGGGAGTATGGATGACTGCGCTCCTCGGAGATCTCACTTCTCAGCCTTGCGAAGGTAGCGGGGTGCAGTCACCGCGGAAAAAGATTCCTCGCAGGCCGAGTTCCGGTCGACAGGAGAGCAGCGAATGAAGATCAAGTCCGTTTTGAAACCAAAACACGTGGCATGGGCGATAGGGGCTCTTGTCGCGGTCATCGTTGTAAATCTAGCTGTTCACTCAGGCGCCAAAACCTCGACGAACGCTCAGCCGACACCTGTGGTAGAGGTCGCGGTCGCCGAACAGAAAGACGTTCCCGTTTACGGAGAATGGATCGGAACTCTCACCGGACAGGTAAATGCCGACATCAAGGCACAGGTCACCGGCTATTTGCTCTCACGGAAATACAAAGAGGGGTCTTACGTCAAAAAAGGACAACTCCTCTTTGAAATCGATCCTCGTCCATTTCAGGCCGCACTCGACCAGGCAAAGGGCCAGCTTGCGCAGGCAGAGGCGCAACTTGTTCAGTACCAGGCGCAGCTTGCGACAGCGAAAGCAAATCAGCTCAAGAGTCAGCTCGATGTAGAGAAATATGGCCCTCTTGCAAAAGTTGATGCGGTCAGCAAGCAGGATTTCGATAATGCAACGCAGACAGACCTGGCAAATCAGGCCCAGGTACAGGCCGCCGAAGCAGCGATTGTCTCTGCGAAAGCTCAAATACAGGCCAACCAAGCTGCGGTCGAGACCGCCAGCATCAATCTCGGTTTCACTCGCGTTGTTTCTCCTATCGATGGTGTAGCCGGCGTCGCTCAAGCTCAGGTCGGCAACCTGGTCAGCGCCAGCAGCGGGTCACTGACGACCGTTTCCACCCTCGATCCGATCCGAGACTATTTCACCGTCAGCGAGCAGGAGTATCTCGCGCTGCAAAGCCGGCTTTCAGGTTCGGAAAAGGATCACTGGAAGTTGAAACTCATTCTTGCCGACGGAACTACATTCCCGCAGGACGGCGAATTCTATTTTGCAGATCGTCAGGTAAATCCGAATACCGGCGCAATCCAACTCGCTGCCCTGTTTCCAAATCCCGGTAATGTTTTGCGTCCTGGGCAGTACGGCAAGGTTCGTGCCGTGACCCGAGTGCAGCAGAATGCCTTGTTAATTCCTCAGGCCGCTGTGAACGAGCAGCAGGGCAGCTATCTGGTTGCCGTGGTGGAAAACAACGGGCAGGTCACCATACGCCCGGTGCAAGTCGGAGACCGCACCGGCACATTGTGGGTCATCCAGAAAGGCCTAAAGGCTGGTGATCGCGTGGTCGTTGAAGGCCAGCAGAATCTCAAGCCGGGAATCAGGGTGCAAACCAAACCATTCAAGAGCGACGTCGACTGAGCGTTGCCTGTCGAGGCCACACAACGCTCAAAGGAGAGTCATGTCCAAGTTCTTCATCAATCGGCCAATCGTCGCGATAGTCATCGCGATCCTGATGGTCATCGTAGGCGCAGTTACCATCGCGACCCTGCCGATCGCTCAGTTTCCGAACATCGCACCGCCCGAAATCAGGTTGCAAGCCAATTACCCGGGCGCTGATGCCAAGACACTCGAGGATTCGGTCGCCACGCCCATCGAGCAGCAAGTGAACGGCGTCGACAACATGACCTACATGTACTCCCTGAACGCGACTGCAAACCAGCAAACATCCTTGATCGTCGATTTCGATCTCAAAACTGATCCCAACACGGACCTGCTGCTTACGCAATCACGCGAACAACTCGCGACCGGTCAGCTGCCCCCCTCGGTGAACAGCTACGGAGTCACTCTCAAAAAGTCGACCACGGCTCCGCTGATGTTGATCGCCTTGTATTCGCCGCGTGGCACGCATGATGCGAACTACCTGGCTAACTATGCCTACATCAACGTGAACGATCCAGTCGCACGCTTGTATGGTGTGGGCCAAACCCAGGTCTTCGGCTCGGGCCAGTATGCCATGAGGCTGTGGGTGAAGCCGGACCAGTTGGCAAAGCTTGGCGTCACCGTTACAGACATTTCCAACTCGATCCAGGCGCAAAACACAGTCAACCCCGCAGGTCAGGTCGGAGGAGAACCGGCTCCAGCAAACCAGCAGTTTACCTACGCCGCTCTGGCTCAAGGGCGTCTGACGACTCCGGAGCAGTTCGGCGACGTCATCGTGCGCGAAGCGCCGAATGGCGGCATTGTTCGGGTGAAAGACGTAGCCCGAGTCGAACTGGGCACACAAGACTACAGCCTGATCAGCCGCCTGAATGGCAATCCCGCTGCCGCAATTGCGGTGTATCAATTGCCCGGGACCAATGCCGTGCAAACCGTCGAGGGCGTCCGCAAGCTGCTGACGCAGATGAAGCAACGCTTTCCCGATGATATGGACTACGCCATATCTCTCGACCAGACAGCCCCGGTCACCGAAGGCATGAAGGAGATTCTCTGGACACTCGTGATCGCAATCGTCCTCGTGATCCTGGTGGTCTATCTCTTTCTGCAGGACTGGCGCGCCACGATGATCCCACTATTGGCGGTGCCTGTTTCCCTGGTTGGAACCTTTGTCCTCTTTCCTCTCTTCGGTTTCTCCATCAACACGCTTTCGATGTTCGGGCTGGTACTCGCCATCGGCTTGGTGGTAGACGACGCGATTGTCGTTGTCGAGGGCGTGCAGCGCCACATCGAAGAGGGTTTGAATCCCAAAGATGCCGCGCGAAAGGCGATGGACGAGCTAAGCGGCCCGGTAATTGGAATCGCCTTGGTTCTTGCGTCGGTCTTTGTGCCGACCGCTTTCATCCCTGGCATAACGGGACGGCTGTATCAGCAATTCGCCGTGACCATCGCCATCTCGGTTGTGCTGTCCGCATTCAACGCTCTGACTCTCAGCCCGGCTCTTTCCGGCCTTCTGCTACGCAAAAAGAAAGAGAGCCATGGGCCTTTGCAGCGTTTCTTCAACTGGTTCAATCGCTTGTTCGAACGCGCAACAGGAGGATACGTCCACTGGTCTGGCGTGCTTTTGCAGAAGGGTGCAACGGTGCTGATCCTGCTGGTGGCCTGTGGCGTAGCCGGATTGTTCTTCGGCAGCCGTCTGCCTTCCAGCTTTCTGCCTGATGAGGACCAAGGCTACCTCTACATCAACATGCAGCTTCCCAATGCAGCCTCGCTCGAAAGGACAAGCGCGGCTGCAAGACAAGTGGAACAGATTCTCGCGGACACTCCGGGCGTCCAGTACACCACCAGCGTGGTTGGCTTCAGCCTGCTCAGCTATGTCCGCACCAGTTACAACGGCTTCTTTTGGGTCAGCCTGAAACCCTGGGATGAGCGCAAGAGCCGGGCTGAACAATATCAGGCCATCAAGGCACGTTTGAACCAGGAG
>Ga0209579_10000231_pt1 | contig 73281 bp, 76 predicted proteins | sample Coa_R1_2_FD_187152 | JGI IMG/M metagenome (GOLD analysis project Ga0209579, IMG submission 187152) | Surface soil microbial communities from Centralia Pennsylvania, which are recovering from an underground coalmine fire - Coalmine... | ecosystem: Environmental > Terrestrial > Soil >... | reverse complement strand
TCAAAACGTCACTCCGCAGCGCAGAAGCACGAACCCAATCCGATCTATTCCAAGCAATCGCCTCCGCTTTGGAAAGCGTCACAGCCAAGGATGCCATGAGTTGGTTTGCTTCTTGCGGCTACAGTTTTATTTAAAATGCTCTAGATTCTCCATTGACTGCATTGCTCAATAACGTCAATGTATTCCGATATTCGGCCACTCCGCCTTTATCGCCTCTTCGACATCTTTCCAAACTTCCCATGCCTCGATACGAAGCCCTCTCTGACCTTGGCCTCTTCGAGCCCGATAAGGTTCCTCGTCAGGTGGTGGCCGTGGGGGGCAGCATCGACAGCGGGGGCGTAGAAACGGACTTTCATTGCCATCGAAAGGCGCAGTTACTTTTCACGGCGCGCGGTCTCGTCACATGCGAAGCTTCAAAGGGTCTATGGATCGTACCGCCTCAATGTGCCATCTGGATTCCGGGAGACATGCGACATAATATTAAGGTAGTCGGACCGCTCGAAGTTTACTGTCTATTCATTGAGCCCGATGCGACTCCCGCGCTTCCACAAACCTGCTGCACAGTTTCGGTTTCACCTTTGATGCGCGAACTCATCGTTCGGTGTTCCGCGCTGCCTTCTTTGTACCCTCTTGATGGATCGGAGGCGCGCCTCACGACAGTTTTGCTCGACGAACTCGCAGCCGCACCGGTGAAGCTTTTGCATCTGCCGATGCCTGCCGACCGACGACTCCGAAGAATTGCGGAAATGCTAACGGCCGACCCGTCGGACCGCGCGACGATGCAGGAGTGGGCAAGACGCATTGGAGTCGGTGAGCGAACTCTCGCGCGCCTCCTGCTTCGGGATACGGGGCTGAGTTTTGGCCGCTGGCGTCAACAGCTTCAAATCGTGTTGGCCCTGCAATGGTTGTCCCAAGGGACTTCTGTCCAAGCCGTCGCCATTGACCTGGGTTACGAAAGCGCCGGCAGTTTTGTGACGATGTTTCGGAAGGCTCTGGGGACATCCCCTGCTCGATATATGTCCCAGAGACTTGCAGGTTCGTAAAGGCACGAGGTCAATGCTTTCGAAATGGCCGAAATGCAGCCGAAAACCAGACGGTCGATCTCCATACAGCTGCTCAAATCAGCTTTGAACGCGACGACACGGCGTCCATACGCCTCGATTTCCGCGGATGTTTCCTCGGCCGCTTCGGGATGGTTCCGATAAGCGACCACAACGTCCGCACCCTCACGGGCTAGTCGCAGCGCTACTCTCCGGCCGATGCCCTGACTTCCTCCCGTAACGAGCGCCACTTTTCCAAGTAGTTTCATGAATCAATTTGGGCCTTTTCCCAGAATCTGTGGTGTGCCGAGATCAGGAAGGCCGTCAAAGCTGCCTGGATCACTTGGAAGCAAAGTGCGCTTCTCAAGCATCTGAAATCGTTCGCGCCGAGACCGCGAGGGTCTTCGGCCCACGAGTATTGGAGATTGCGACTTTGATTTCCGAACGCGCGAAGACGCGCAATGGCAGTTCCGATTTTACCCAAACCAATGATGGCGAATTTCATACCGAATTCTTCTCTTTGGTGTGAGAAAGCTCCGAAGTCAGCGCGCTCTCAGATCCGTGCCTGACGATTCCACCGCTGGCAGAAGTAATCCGGTAAATGCATCCCTCGCCCGGAAAAAGACCACGCTCCAGAGCGCGGTGACGACCAAGGCCATCGGAAGACCGTCTGGTGCCATCGTCACGTGGAAAAGCAGGATGCTGACGATCATCGGTCCGAGCAGCGTCAGCGCGAGCGGCACGAAGCGATTACTTAGAAGCAGGATGCCACCGGCCACTTGAATGGCGAACACCGCCACATAATAATGGGAAACAAACAGTGCCCCCATGAATTGCCCGGCGACGCCGGACGGGAGAGGCAATGGGATGAAGTGGAGAAATCCATTCAGGCCGAAGACGGTAAAGATGAGACCTAATAGAATACGGGCGATGTGTGATGCGAGTTTCATGTTTATTTCTTTAACTCCCGAAAAGATCCGCCTCTACCGGCGAAGGCGAAGGCCTGGCGTATCTTCCCGAGCCCTGCAGTTGCATAGCTCATAGTATTTCTCCGGCTTCATGTTAGAACTAAAGTTCAAGAAGCACGCGCCGGGTCAGACCTGCGCCATACCCCCATCAACCGCGAGATCTACGCCGGTAATGTATGAACTTTCATCGGAAGCGAGGAACACGACGGCAGCAGCGATTTCCTCGGCTTCGCCTCTACGACCGAGCGGAATTTGCGAGACCAACTCAGCCACTGCTTCATCGAGCTTTTCAGGAGGGATGCCAGCCTTGTTCAAAGCAGGAGTGTCGACTGACCCAGGACTCACGCAATTCACACGAATCTTGCGATCCTTCAGCTCCGCCGTCCAGCCACGCGCGAAGTTGCGCACGGCCGCCTTACTCCCGGTAAAGGCGGTCAAGCCTGGTTGTCCCGATACATTTGCCGCTGCCGAAGTGAGGATAACCGAGCTACCATCTCTCAAGAGGGGAAGTGCTTTTTGCACGGTAAAGAATATCCCCTTCACATTGATATCGAATGTTTTGTCGAATTGTGCTTCGGTCGACGCCTTTAGCGGCGCGACGATCGCAACGCCGGCGTTCGCAAAGAGAATGTCGATGTGACCATGTTTCTCCTTCACGACGGCATAGAGCTGATCGAGATTATCCAAGTTCGTGATTTCGCAGACGACCGTCGTGACGTCTCCCTTGATGTCAGCTGCGGCCTCCTTCAGCTCTTTCTCTTTTCGGCCAGTGATCACGACCAGCGCGCCTTCTCCCACGAAGCGCTTGGCCGAGGCCAGGCCAATTCCGCTGCTTCCGCCGGTGATGACCGCAACTTTTCCCGCCAGTTTTTGTCCGTTATTATTACTCATATGTTTTCTTCTCTGGATTTGTCCTTCGTGACTGCGAACGCGTGAACTTCCGCCGGCCTCCAAAGCCGACAAAAACCTCTAGTTCGCTGAATGCGAATAAGTGGTGATTTCTAGCGCGTCCGATTAGCCGTCGGCCAAGCCGAGTTGTTGCTGCATCACGGAGGGCAAGTTGTAGCAGTTAAAGGCGACAATCTTTCCATTCTCGAGGCGGAAAATATCGACGCAGGGAGCATCGACGGCCTTGCCCGTGGGAGGCACCGTCTGGGAACAAACAGCCAATTCACCGTCGTGCGTTCCCCGAATTCGGTGCTCGACGACCACGACGTCCCCGGTGGCGTAAATCTCCTGTATTTCACGGCGGACATCTGAAAAAGCACTTGCGAGGGCGGCAATAGAGTTGCCAATGGCCTTTCCGCGAAACTTCGTGCCCGAAGCCATATCCCACATGTATCCTTCCTCCGCGAAAAAGGAGACAAACTTCTCGGGATCCAATCCCGGCCGCTCTCCGGCAGCATAGAGTTTTTTGATGATCTCTTCATTGGCGGTGGAATCCGCGCCCGTCTTGGAGGCCTCTGCCAGAGCTTGCGTGTCGATATACTCCCGAATGCTCTTCACCTGGCCATTTTGAACGGTAATGGCGAAGACCCAGTCGTCCTTGAACGCCTTATCCGTGGCGATGATTTTCCCGCTCGCGAAGCCGACCACCATAACCCGGTCTCCCTGCGCGATGAATTCGTGGGGCTCGGTGGAAGTTTCTAGTTTCTCGGACTTCTGAAGCAGCGCGGCTAATCCCGCGTGTCCGCGGTACGAGCCGGCCAGCGTCCAGTCCTTGCCCGGCACGATCCACTCGATATCCTCGGCAGCCACCGCCAGCATACCTTGCGAATCGCCGTTGCCCAATGCCGCAAAAAATTTCTTCACCGTCTCGATATTCTCTTCTGCGCTCATATGTTTTTTCCTCTGTGTTTTCGTGGTTAGTTTAGTAGAGATATTGCTCTCCATTCGAGTCTGACTCCGCTGTCGATCACTGTTCCTTCCTGAACAAATCCTCGAAGATGAGCTGACCCCAAATGTCGCCGCGTGCGTGCACCAGCGCGCCACCCTCGTTGAGCTTTCCCAGCTCGACAGGTGCGAATCCGAGTTGTTTGGCCAACTCCGCTACGGGAGCGACCGCGTCCTCGTCGTCGCTCGACAGAAAGACGACACGGTGCCCCCCCTTGACGACCGGATCGGTCGCCAAGGTGGCCGCAGCGAGGTGATTGAAACCTTTCACCAACTTGGCGCCAGTGAACGCCTTTGCGACAAAAGCGGATGAGAGGAGGCCGTCCAGTTCCTCCAGAGGAGCCTGCGAGTTCATCGCATCGATGACCGTCTTGCCTTCCCAATTCGGCAGGGCCTTCGCAATCTCGCGATGCTCCCCGAACGGGACCGCCAAGATGATTGTGTCGGCTTCGAGTGCATCCCGCAGCGACTTGGCGACGACCGTGGGTCCAATCGCCCGAGCCTGCGGTGCCAACGCCTCGGGCGGTCGGCGGCTCGCGACGGTCACGTCGATGTTCTTACGGGCGAAGGCGTGGGCGAGGGCCTTGCCTATCTTGCCGAATCCCACAATTGCATAGCGCATAATGTTTTTCCTTGGGTTTGCCACGCCCCGCCAGACACCGCGAATGCCGAATGGAGTGACCGGCCGGGCGTAGCGCGTTAGATTTGCGCTAGGCCGCCGTCGACGGCGACCTCGCTGGCGGTCATGAAGCTGCTGTCCGACGACGCGAGAAAGGCGGCCACCGCTCCGATCTCCGCTGGATCGGCCATGCGCTTGAGCGGAGTCATCTCGCCGTAGGCCTTCTGGCCCTCCTCGCCAAGTGCTGCCTTCGCGAGTTCGGTTGCAGTCGCTCCGGGCGACAGCACGTTTACCCGGATGCCGGTGCCCTTCAGGTCCACCGCCCAGGTTCGCGCGAGGTTGCGCACTGCCGCCTTGCTCGCGCTGTAGACGCTGAATGCCGGGGCGCCCGTGGTGCCGGCGCTCGATCCGGTCAGGATGATCGAACCGCCCTTGCCCATCAGCGGCAGGGCCTTCTGGACCGTGAAGATCGTGCCCTTCACGTTGGTGTCGAAGGTTTCGTCAATGTGCTCGGCGGTGAGCTTGCCGAGAGGAAGCGGGCTTCCCGCCCCGGCATTGGCTAAGACGATGTCGAGAGTTCCGCGCTCGGCCTTCACCGCCGCGTAGAGTCGGTCGAGGTCGGCCTCATCGGAGATCGAGCCCTTCACTGCGCGGGCATTGGTCCCGAGGTCGGCCACAGCGGCGTCGAGTTCTTTCTGGCGGCGGCCGAAGATGAAGACGAAGGCGCCCTCCTCGATGAAGCGCCTTGCCGAGGCGAGGCCGATGCCGGTAGCGCCACCGGTGATCACGGCGGTCTTTCCCGCCAATTTTTTTCCGTTGTTATTATCCATGAATTATTTCGTTCTTAGAAAAAAGTAAGCCCGGTTCGCGAACCTCGGATATACCATGATTCTTGACTCGTTATAACTATTGGTTATGGTTGACCAATGGAATTGCGCCATCTCCGTTACTTCGTCGCTGTGGCAGAAGAGGAGAATATTTCGCGCGCCGCGTTGAAACTTCACGTCTCGCAGCCGGGCATCAGCCGCCAGATCCACGACCTTGAGGACGAGATCGGTTTTGGCCTGTTTGAACGGAGAGGCAAAACTGTGCGACTGACAGTGGCCGGAAAGATTTTTTTCAGCGAAGCCCGTGACATTCTTCAGCGCACCGCCGACGCGGTGGAAAAAGCCCGCGCCGGCCTCGCTTCTCGGCTGGAAATCAACGTCGGTTTTATTCCGTCCTTGACGACGGAAATCTTGCCGCGCACCTTGCGCGCTTTTAGGCGCTACTTTCCCGGTGTGCGGGTGACTCTCCGTGATTTGTTTCCAGAAGAAGCGCTGCCGCTGCTGCAACAAAGGAAGTTGGACATAGCGCTTACGTTGCTGCGGCAAAAATTGCCGCGCGAACTCGACATGAAAGAACTGGCGCGCTATGAACCGTGCGTCTTCGTGGGGAAAACGCATCCGTGGGCAAAATTAAAATTCGTCAGCCTTAACCAGGTCGCGTCTGAACCGGTCGCAACATATTCCCGCAAAGATCATCCCGGCTTCCACAAACATTTCAAAAAACTATTCGCCTCCGTCGGCCGCACGCCGCGTATCGGCAGCGAGCATAACAGCGTATCCAGTCTGCTCGCCGCTGTCGCGGCCGGCAACGAAGTGGCTCTCCTAGCGAGCAGCGTGAGCCGCATGACCGGGCAGCGCGTGAAACTCCTGGAGCTTCGCCCCGCATTGCCAAAGTGTTCCTTAGTTGCGCTCTGGCGCAAAGACACTGAGGAAGAATCGGTGAAAGCCTTCATCGCTGCCCTGACCAAACCAGCCAAGAGATGAGATTTTGACAGCGGGCTGACGAAGCGTTGCGCAGCCCGCTGCTGCCGCCTGTGAGGACGGCGATTTTACACTCTGCTTCGCCAAGCAGTGCGTGAATCCCGCTAGCACCCCAGTTTAGCGTAGCACAGGCGCGCAGCGCCGAGCAGCAAGGGAACGCCTTTCTCTCTCCTTCCAAGGCGCCGCGCCGACTGAGCGGGGGCGAGCGCCAGCGAGGAGGTCCCAACGAACTTGGCCGACACGAAGCCTCCCCGGATTTGCCTCGGAGGCTGAGCAGAGGCCCAACAAACATCCGCCGGGCGGAGGTCGCACGCGGCGTGACAGCTTGTGCTGGCGTGTGGCGTGAAACGAGGGCACGGCCCGGAGGATCGTCGCGATGATCTGCGCGGGCCGCAACATAGCGGTAGGCTGTTTGCGTAGCGCAGCGAGGAGGCCGGTAGCGCAGTCAGGACGGTGCAGTTCATCCTACTGCCCACAAACTCGGGAGTCTGTGCCTTGGGGAGCGTCCGCCCCCTTGGCACAGTCTCCCCGGCGCGGCCCGCATCACAGTCCCTGCATGTTTTCCTCCATTACCATTTCAAGAAGACCTTCGCGCAGAAGCTTGCGGGCCAAAACATTTCGACCGTTGCTACTCAGGTTGGCTTGGAGGTCGCCTACTCGCACAGTGTTCCCGCTGAGTGCATGAGTGACCGCTCCGGCCACCGCTGAGGGAAAAGTAATTTTGCGATCGTAGAAACGAACCGAAACGGAAGCGCCACGCTGTTCGATATCGAATACGATTCCTGAACGAACGCGAACGACCGAGTCCTCGGTTATAGGAACTGCTCGATGGAGCGCGGTCGCAATGCGCCCACTTGTCATCCGGTTCTGCCTTGCGATGTGTGGCCCAAGCGCCTCACGGCGCAAATTGGCAAGATCAATAGTGCCGAATGCCTTCGTAACCATCTCGATCCAATGCTTTCCGAAGTCGCGACTCACGCCTTGATGGAAATAGTTGGTTGGAGCACGGCGGAAGGCCACGTCATTTGCAAGTGACGAGATGTGCTGTTCAATTAGGTCGCGCCACATCAGAGGAAACAATCCTAGAGTAATGTGAACCGATTTCCCTTCCCCGGTAGAAGTTGCGTCGTGTGCCACCCCTCTTGGCACGTAGAGCAGGTCGCCAGGTGCGAGAGTTACCTCGTGAGTGGGGTCGGATACGCTAAATTTGACAATATCGCTTGTCTCATTTAGCAGAGGAAGACGGCGTGGATAATCATAGAGTCGCCATTTTTTTCTGCCAGCGATCTGTAGAACGATGACGCTGTGCGTGTCGAAGTGAGTCGTAAACCCCTGTTCCGAAGGGGGCGTGATATAAACAGTGGCTTCTACGTTGAAGCGAACTGACTGTTGCAATGCGTTTGTAAAGAAAGCCAGCGAAGAAAGGCTTGAACGCATTAACTGGAGAACTACCGATGCCCCTTCCTCATACAACCTAAAAACACGATCCACATCAATCAGTCCGTCGGAGAGATAAGTCCCAAACTTCAGGGGTTTAGAAAACTCTGAGACGGCGATGCCTTTTCCCGAGCGAATCATCCGCAACGAGGGATAGCGAATGTCATTTCTGGAAAGATACTCATCGAGTTCTTCCAAGGTTAGGACGTTCTTGTAGTAGTTGGAATCATTTCGAGCGACGTGTAGGAAGTCCTTTTCCCAATAGCGTGCGAGAAACTCATCGGGAGAGTGCGGACTGAGAAGTTGCCTTAGCGCGTCGATACTTGGCATAAGACCTAGAGCCAACGGCCGCGTCTGCGGCCAGGTGACACCGGTGGCGTCTCTGACGATGGATGAGTATCCGGGTTCGCAAACTCAATGCCTGAACCGAGTTTACTGAGGGTCTCCAAGCAATTTGAGAGATCGGCCCCTTCTAGGACGAATTCCGAAGGGGCTCGTCGAAAATCTTCCTGCTCGACCTGGCACCGCCTCAATGAGCTTCTCAGCAGATCAATCCATGTGTTTGGGAAGAGAACGACTGTCAGATGCCACGATTCTTCCTCCAAAGCGATGCCTTCATGAGGCAAGCCGCGCGGAAGATAGAGCACGTCACCAGTCTTGAGGACAAGGTCGTCAATCGGTTCGCCTTCCACTGGTTTTTCGTTTGCCGGTCGCTGATCTGGTAGCGGAGCTTCCGTGTGCATGGCGTACAACCGCCAGCGTTTCGAGCCACGCACTTGGATTAAGAAGGCGCTCGCGGTGTCGTAATGGGCGGTGAGGCCACGGGCGTGAGGTGGTGTCAAAAATGCGTGGACATCTACTCTGCACCGGAAAAAAGCCGAAAGAGTGATCGTGAATTCGGCGAGAGCCTCGCTGCTGTTTTGAAGCAATTGCAGGATGATCGTCTGGCCGTCGTCGTAACCCCGGCAAACGCGATCCGGGTCAATCAGTCCTTCCGCCGAATAGCTACCGATTCGGATTGGCCACGAATATCCAGATAGCGGTCGAGAACGTCCGTCTTGCACCATACTCACCGATGGATACCTCACGTCATTGCGCGACAATAGAGCGTTGACCGTCGATTCGGGCAGTAGGGAATCGAGTTTGCTTTTCGCTTTTGCACCGACAAACAAGTGCTTCCGTTCCCAAAAGTCCGCCAGAAAGGATTCGGTGTCCGTGTCGCCAAGCAGTGATTGAATCACAGCTTGCCCAGCGCCAACCCCTGTTCCAAAACCATTGGCTCTGTCACCCATTTTCCGAAAAGGAAGCGGCTAATTGTTCTGAAAATTTTGCTGATTCTGTCCGTTGAGCTTCCAAGTCTCGTCGTTGGAACTTCTGTTTTCAGGCGACGATGAGTTTTCTGTGACTTCAGTCCTGATTTCGTCCTCCGCTAAATCAATGACCGGAGCGGGTTCTTGGGCGGTGGTGGTGTTCATATGTTTCCATCTTATCGGATCGTGTGGCTTTGTCAATCGAGCGGAATCGCTATGGAGCGCGCTGCCGCTTGCGTGGGTCGAAGGCGGTGGTAACGCAACCGGTGCTCAAGCCATCCCGAATACTGAACTCGTGGCTATCGACACCACAGGGCTTCGCGAACTCTACGTGTGGATGCGGACTTCATTCGTTCATTCACGCTTCCGCAACTGGAAGCTCAGGACGTCCTGAGCTAAAAAGCCCGGCGGATCGTGGCCGCGCGGGCATCAGGCGTTCATCGTCTCCCAGCGATCGAGCGGGAACCAAGACCACTTGGCGCAGCTTTCGCGAAGGCGAGCTGCGATGGCCGATAGCTTGGTGATTTGTCCATCCGTCTCGGAGAATTCCACGTCGAAGTCGTCCCAGTTGAACAAACCGACTCGGTCCAACTCAATAGCCATCTGCGACATATACTCGATCTGCCATTCGTAGATTGCGTCTTTATCGAGATCATAGTCCGCCGCCGCCCTTCGGAGCAGGGCTTGCGCAATATACTTGGTTCGCAGCATCGGGTGCGGGTGATACGATTTTACGTTCAGCCGATACTCCATTTGCGAAAGGTAAACGAACATCGCAAAGAGCGAGGCTGTCACTAGCCCGACCAGCCGGGCGAGGTTGCCATCAAGGAATTGGAACGCTTCGAGCAGGTGAGGATTCTTCCCGCTCGCGTGAAAATGCTGGATGTATTGGCAGAGAATCGCCGATGCGGTGATGTCCGCGTCGTATTCCCACGAAGTCTTGAGGAAGCGGCCACGCTTGAGCAGCAATTCGAGGCCGAAGAATTCCTGCAACTGTGGTTCACCGAAAAAGTGGGTCGTGCCTCGACAGTGTCCGCAAATCAGATGGGAGATTTCGTGAAGGACGATGAACCACGCGCAGAAATCCTGAAGGATCAGCGCCACCGAATGCCTTTTGTAATCGAGGTGGATGGTCATCTCCGCATCGACAGCGGCGCTTCCCAAATCTCGAATGAACGGCGCCGTCCAAGTTCGTGTTTCATCGGGCGATCCAGGTAACTCGGGCACAACGTCTGGCGAACTGAGAAGTTTCTCGAACAGAACTTGCAGGAGGAGAACCGAAGCAATGTGGATGTCGATGAAGTGGCCTTCGCGCTTTGCATGGGCGGAGGCGTTGAAGAACGGAGAGTGACGAAAGGTGATGTGAACGGGCGATTGCTTCCCTCCCAAATAAGCCGCGGCGAGTGACTTAAGACTTCGTGGCCGCGCGCAATCAGGCTTTCGCAGAGCAGTCGTTGCGACTCGTTGTCTAGCGTCGACAAGTCAAAAATGGGCACCTCGATAGCGTCGTTCATCAAATCTTCGGTGGTGGTCGTTTCACTGTTCTCTGCATGACTTTGTTGGCGGCCTCCACCCACCTTCGTCCGGCCTTCATGCGAATCGCATCGACGCACTCCTTAGCGTCCGCTGCTTCCCGTTCGGCGGTGCCATACCAATCAAATCCTACGAGGACACCAACGATGGACAATTCCTCCAGAGCTTTCTCCGCCGCAGTATTGATCGGTGCGACTTCCGTGAACGGGGACCGTTCTGAATCCACCAGAAATTCTGCCGACGTTTCAACGAGATGCGCGAGTCGAAGCGAAGGGTGCGGATGATCGCGGCTCAAACGGCCGAGCCTTTGCTCGGCAAGAGAGAAGATGAGGAACACGATTCCCAAACCAAAGAAGAACTCGAAAAGCACCTCGATGTTTTGCTTCTCGTCGGCGTGCCACTCTTCGCTTTGCAACAGCCAAATGGCGGCGAGCTTGTCTGCTTCGAGCTCCGCCCAAGGGCGCGCGTTGGAGTGATGTTCTCCTGGATCGGTAGTTCCGCAGGCCTCGAGAATGACGGGTTGATGGCCGGCCGCCTGACAGAGTTTTGTGTGACCTCGGCTCAGGTGCGATAGCTCGTGGTAGAAAAGAAAGAGCAGGCTGCGCTTGAACAGCCGGTAGGAAAACTCTGCGCGCATCGGGTCGGCGCTCGGCTTTAACTCGGCGAAATAAGAATCGGGAACTTCACCCACAGCGGAGCAGAGCGCGGTCGTTGCCGACGACGGACACATGAAAAGTGGTTTGTATATCACGGCGCAGCGCATCGCGAGTTTCGCCGCCCGGTAGATGCTGCATCAGATGTTCGCTGCGAAGCAGCAAGCGCCACACGGCTTCCAGCATCGACACGCTGCCGAAGGTCAATCCTACGTATGACCGCCAGAGACCGGAATAGGCGATGCCATTGATCGTTCCATCTTCGATGAAGACGAAGCGAAATCGCGGATTTACATACCGCGCAGCTCCCTCAAACGCCGTTCGGAGTTTCTTATAGTAGGGCGCGAGGGGTGTCCCCCTACGGCTCACTTCGCCGAAGTTCCGCTGGCGAAGCAAATGATTGAGCGCATCGAGTCCCATCGCATGCCGCTCTCACGGTTTGAAGAGCGGGATGAGGAACGTGAAGGCCACCATGACCAATCCGCCAATGCCGGGATGATGCCATCCCACCACCGCAACCGGACCGCCGATGGCGTAAGCCCAAACTAAAAAGGCCACTTGGGAGATTAGCATGTGCTTCCGCGCCTTCTTGGTGCGTGGGAGTATCTGGCGGTAGTGAATCGGAATCGCAACGACGCACAACCCGATCAGCGTCAGCAGAAAGATCACCTTACTGCTGTGCGTTTCAAAATGAGCGGTCTGCGAGCCTACGAAAATGTATCCGGCCAGAACTTCAGCCGGGATGTATTTGACGAGTCGTTCGCTGTAGGTGGTTTCTTTCCGATTCTCCGGTGACGGCCGCTTGGCCGGTGCGGCAAAGAAGACCTCGGGTTCGCTGTCTGGAATGACTCGGCTCATGGCGAGCGAATCGCCTACCCGAAGCACCTCCCTGAAGCAAGCTCAGCTCACAGTTAAACCTGTGTTCGAAAGTCGTCTCATGAAGGATGGACGCGGGCGACAATTTCACCCAAGCTCTCTGAAGTTTGGTCGGCTTCATGTTCGGGTGGATCGGACAATGGCCGCCGAGACTCCCTAGAATGTGTGAACAGCCTCTATTTGCAGCGTGGTGCGACCATACCGCGACGGTGGTCGGCCCACATCAGCTCCGGCTTTTGTCGGAGCGAGGCGACTCGCGGCTCGGCAGTGCCGTGGCTGCGCACTACGAGGCCCCCGAACGGCTGGCGGAGCGCGTGGGCTTCGACAAGGCGGCGCAACTCTTACGGTCTATTCTGCCGCAGACACCCATCGGCCGCTCTGGTGATCTCGGCGAAATCCTCGCTACGGAAGCAGTGCCGGAGTTGCTGCATCCTTTTTACATTCCGATCAAAAGGCTTCGCTGGAAGGACGCGCGCGAACAGGCAACCTTCGCCCACGCCATCCTCGGCACGGATGCGGTAGTTGCCGGTGTTTAGACGCTCAGGCTCTCTTCCGCTGGAAGGAGAATATACTTCTCCCGGATCATCTCCCAGGCCGCCGTCTCCGCCTGCTGCGGGCTCAGATCCATCTCGGTCTCCATCTTCCGAGTGAGTGTTTCCATCTCCTCGATAGTCTGTTCCTGTGCCTCGAATAACGCTTCCATTAAGGTGCCCTTCGTCTCCAGTTCCCGCACCATTCCCGGGCGGAATTCCCGCCAATGCCGCTCCGCCATCAATCCGTATTGGGTCAGGTAGATTTGCTGGTTCATGGGGACGGAGAAAATCAAAAAGGTTGAGCTGTTCGTCTTCGGTTGCGACTCGACCGTTGCGTTTGAGCATACACGATTGGGAGCAATCGTGAAGGGCCGACTCTCCGCGTCCGCTCTCGTTTGGGAGCAACCGGACGCTGCGATTCGTGGAAAGGTCGGACGAATTGTTTGGCCTTCTGTGGCCAACTGTGAAAACGCCCGAAGTGTATGCAAACCTACATCGTAGCCACTCAGCGAAACCTCCAAGCGGCCCGCAATCGGCAATTTGCCGTCTGCATGAAGGAGAGTCGCCCATTCATCACCGTCGGCACCAAGCGCCGCTTCTCCTCGGTGGAACTGGATATGTTCACCACAAGCTGCAATCTCGATGAATCGACGCAATACGAGATGACTGCGCTATTGCAGGCGCGCAGTGAGCCGGACGCCTGGATCACCGGCAGCTCGCTCATCTGCCGCACGAGCAAGATCAAAGCGGACATCGCCGAGGCGGTAGCCCGCGAACTTTACGCGCTGGCCGAGCGAGCGATGGAGGAGCGCGCGCCGATCCTCGCTGCTTAGTCGCGACCCCGAACTGCTTTCGCGGCTGCTCCCTCGCGTTTGACGTGTGAAAGATTTGCCGGCCGGCTGATCACGCGAAGCCTGGCGTTGCTGCGGTGGAAGTCGCTCCACGAACTCTGCTGCGACTCGTCGCGCATCGAACGAACCCATTGATTATCGGCGTTATCGACCAGCGGGACGTTGGAAATGGAAAGGCCGTGCTCGTTCATCCAGTGCGTCGCGAGCGCGAAAAAGGTGGCGGGCGGGGCGTGATCTACGTGGACGTTCTCCCTGGTGAGTACGACCTGTGTATATGGGCAGAAGACAGGGCATTCCGCCAACGCTGCCAATTGAAAGGAAAACGCCTGGTCCGCGACCGCGTGGCGGAGAGCGTGAAAGCAGTCGCGGCGTTCGTTGCTACCGTCGATACAAATATGGAAGCTGACGTCGGTTCGCATCCCGTCGTTCCGCACGATGACGAAGTGCCGGTGCTTGCGCCACTCAGGATCAAGTTGCGTGATGAAATGGGAGATCCCGCAGCCGATCTTTTGAGCGGCCTCGGGATGGATCGCCACGAGGTCGCGTAGGAATAGGTCGTCCTCGCCGACGATGGTCTCGCCCTCGGCGTACCGGCGGATGATGTCGCGGCTAAAGTCTTTTGCTCCGGATTTGGAGTCGAATAGCCGGGCTCCGATTTGGATGGGGATGCGCGCCATAGGGGAGGTGGAAATATCCGGGAGGAAGTGTTACCTCAAGGCCGGTCGCCGAGCGATTCGCCGGCGAGGCGAATCGCGTCGTGCAGCTTGCGCTTGAGCACCTTCTGCGGTGGCAACTCGGTCAGATACTCCGCCACGCGGATGCCGGTCTTCTCGAGCTCGAGAAGCTCAATGTATTCCGCGGCCTTCTCTGCACAGAGGATAAGGCCGATGGGCGCTTCCTCGTGCGGCTGCTGTTCATATTTTGCGAGCCAGCGCAAATATAGCTCCATTTGGCCTTTGTCGGCGGGCTGGAACGCCCCGAGCTTGAGGTCGATGACCACGAGCCGCCGCAGGCGCCGGTGGAAAAAGAGCAAGTCGATGTAGTGGTCGTTGTTCGCGATCACGATGCGCTTTTGCCGTGCGATAAAGGCGAAGTCGGTTCCCAGCTCGACGAGAAAGCGCTGCAACTCGCGCAGGATCGCGGTTTCCATGTCCTTTTCGCTGAACGTGTCTTTCAGCCCGAGGAAATCGAGGAGGTAAGGGTCGCGGAAGGTCAGGTCGGGAGTCATGCGGTCTTCCTGCCGCAGCTTTTTTAGTTCCTGCTTCGCCAGCTCTGCCGGCTTCCGCGAAATCGCGGTGCGCTCGAAGAGCATCCCTTGGATCTTGGCGGTGAGTGCTCTTGTGCTCCATGTTTCGACCCGGCACATCTCCGCGTAGAATTCCCGTTGGAGTGGCTCCTTGAGATAGATGATCTGCCGGAAATGGCTCCATCCCAATTGTCCACACAACGCGTGGACAATCTCTCGATCCGGAAAAACCTCCGCGAATCGAAGCATGTTGAAGAGATTCGTCCTGCCAAATCCGCTCCCGAATTCCGCAGCCAATTGTTCACTCACTGCGTGGACAATCTGCTTACCGTAGTCGGCTCGTTTCTCCTTGAGGATATGCGTACGGATGCGCTGGCCGACTTGCCAGTAGAGCATTACCAGCGCGGAATCCACCGAGCGAGCAACGTGCTGGCGGGCGTCGGCGATCAGCGCTCGCAATTCGCGGAGCAGTGGGGCCGGCGCATTCGGCGCCGCGGTCTTGACTGCGAGGGTTTTCACTTTCTTGGTCAGCTTGGCCATTTCGGTGAGGTTACGCCGAATGGGCGAAGGCGGGCGAGCTTCGTCGCCGGAACCGATGCGGCCGCGAAGTCCGCGAGCGGCGGCATCGTCATGGGCAGGGGAGGCGAGGCGCGAAGTCTTTGGTCGTGTAAGCGGAGGCCGCGCCGCGCGACTCGTAGCGTCAGGGCCAAAGTCTTCGCGGGGGTCGTGGAAGCAGCGGAGCCTAGACTTTGACGCCCGCCTTCTGCGTCTCCTTTGGCGTCAGGTCGCGCATCGTCCGCGCGGCAATATTGATCATCGCCTGTTCGCGTTGGTCCTCGGGCAGATTCTTCACAAGGTTCTGATACGCCTGTTTCAGTTCCGGGTCTTGCTCCAGCTTGCGCACGATGCCTTCGCGCATCTTCTGCGTGCGCTCCAGCTTTTGCACTTCATTGAGCACGAGCGCCCGCGCCATGCGCTCCGGCGGGAGCGATTGAATATAGGTCCAGTGCTTTGGGTTGTTCTTGATGTATTCGTCGATCTTCGCGTTGACCTGGGCATTCTCGCGAAGCTGCGGCTCGCCGCCTTCGCGGGGCGCGTCTGAGGATTCGGTGCGGGATTTCTTGAGCATGGTGTTGGGTTTCTGGTTTTGGGTTGGGCTACGGCTGCACGCTGGCGAAGACGACATCGCAATAGAGGTCGGCGACGTCCATCGGGTTCTCCTTCTCCACGACGAGAGACATGAGGAACTCCGCGCCTGGTGATTTCCCGAGACGCCTTTCGATTTCTCGGTTTGCCTGGATGTAGAGTTCGGTGGTTCTCGGCTGGAGGCTGATTTCTGCGGGTATGGTGTGGCTCATGGTTGGTATTCTGGGTTTCGGTAAGAGAGGAAAGCGCTGCTGTTACCAGTCGGCCTTCTCGTCTTTCGGCGGATTCCCTGGGGCCGGAATACGTTCTGTGCGCTGCTTTGCCCGCAACTCCTCTTCAAGCGCGTCGAGCCGTTGCTTCGCTGTAATGACCTCCTGCTTGAGTTGGGCGTTTTGTATGGCGATCTGATGGGTCTGCTGGAGGCCACTGGCGAGGTCGCCGAGCTTTTGTGACACAACCTGTCCGCCCTGGATGACCGCCTTCGTGGCTTCCTTTTGGCGGTTCATTTCCGCGACCAACTCATCCCCGACTGGGTTTGGATTTTTGGCGCTATCGCGAATACGCGTGATTGGTCCGAGGGGAACGCACACGGGTTCGTTGGGGTGGAGGTTCCATTTCGGCGTCGTTTCCACGCGGTAAATGTTGTGGCCCTCGTGCATGATGCGCGAATTGTTCGGATCGACATAACGACCGAGCGGATACGCTTTGATATTCTCCGCGTAGCGCACGCTTTCGATGCCGTCGGTCGGTATCGTCGTCCCCGGCACCGAGCGGGTAGTCATGTCCACGACGCGAGCGGGCTTCGTCGCGCACGCGACGAGAAGGAATGGCAGAGAGATGAGAAGGGCACGTTTCATCAGCGAGTGGTGGGTTGCGGGGAAAGGACGCTCGGGAGCACCGAGCGCGGTACTCCCCCTGGTTCCGTGGTCGGCACCGTCAGGCGTTGCAGATTCTTGCGAAGGCGGACCAACGGATCGTTCGGGTCTTCCTTCTCCTCTTCCGTGCCTTTGATCGCCGCGAGGCGCGTTCCGCCAATGACTGCTTTCGAGCGGTCAATCGTTTGCGTCACGTAAAGGTAGAACTGTTTGCCCGCGGCAACGCGGACGTAGAAGCCGTCGCGCTGAATCGTTTCGAGGATCTGTTTGGCATAGGTGTTGAGCACCTGCTGCGCGCCGACGAGCGGCGCGTTTTGCAACGAGGGTGCGGTCTGACTGCCGAAGATAGTTTGCTCCTTTTCCGTCAGTCCGCTCGCCGCGCCGCTCAGAAATGTCGCGGCGAAGAGTTTGATCTCCGCGAGGTCGTCGCTCTTCAGCAGTTCTCCGCGCAGGCCGGCGCTGCCATCAGTGATGCCCCATCCGGTGCCATCCGACTGCTTTTCGCGATCGAGTGCCAGACCATTGACGGTGAGTTCTTCACCGCCCTGCCAGACGAGCGTCCAATTGCCACTGCTCGCGATGCGCTCGCGCATCCGATCCACCTTTGCCGTGCCGTGGACTTCGGTTCCCGCGGGAATGATGAGATGCCCGTTGTGCCAGATGTCATCGGTGACGAGGCCGATGATCGGCGTGTTGATCGAGGACGAATCGACTGTGACGATCAATTCGCACTGCACCAATCGGCCAAACGGCGCATAGTCGGAACCGAGGGCGTCCACCGTTTTGTCCACGCTGGCCGTTTCCGCGTAGAGGCTGATTGGGGGTAAACCCTGTGCCTCCGTCTGCCTCTTGCGCTCCGCCACCGGCTCCGGCGTCGGGGGCGGCGGTGTATCCTTCGGCGGATTGAAAGCCGTCATGTCGCGGGTCACCGTCTCGACTACTTGCGATTTCCGGTCGCTTTTCTCCGGGCCTTTGACAATTGGCTTCACCAGCGTGTTCATGTCTGGGACCTTCCAGCCGTTCACGAAGACGTAGCCGATTCCCAGGAGCAGCAGAAAAAGCAGAAAGGCTCCCGTGCGACTGCGGAAGAAGTTGATCGCACTGCGCGGCGTCATTTCCCGAATCCTCCCCGAAATTCACGCGGCACACTCTGCACAGGTTTGGCGCTCGCCGGATCGACCGTCGAAACAATGATGGTGAACTCGTTCTTCGTCGAAACATCGTTCCGCCCACCACTCGGCGTTCCGGTGATGGCAAAGTAGGCCGGGGTGTCGCTCTTTGGCGGCATCACTCCGCTCGCATCGCTAATCGACTGCGAATAGAGCCGCTCGCCTACGCGCAGCGAAAAACCTTGTGGCTGGTAGCGAATCTCTTTGTCCGTCTTGTTCCGCAGCACGATGCGAAAGACGAGCGTGTCCTGCGGATCGAAGCGGAACACCTCTTCCAGCCGCACCTCAAAGTCGTTGTAGTCCATCACGCGCGGCTTGCCGCCGTAGCTCACGTAATCGACCTGCTCCACCGCCTCGGGGTGGCTCGCCTTCAAGATCGGATACGCCTTCGCTTTATCGAGCAATCCGACCAACGAGCCGGGCGTGACCAACCTTTTTGTGACCGTGGATTTCCCGGTCTCTGCGGGATACTTGAAAATCACCGAGAGCTGCGGCATCGTGCTGTCCTGCAATTCCAGCACATAGGTCTTGTTGTTCCAGCGGACGTTGACGTTCGTCGTTGCGCCTTTTACCAGGCTGCGGACGGAGAAGAAGTAAGAGCCGGGCTTGTGCGCGAGTTGGAACAAGCCTGCTGTCTTCCCATCCGTAGTCACGAGTGCTGCATCAATCGCCGAGATCGGTCCCGGAAAACTCACCGTCGTCACTCGTGTGAACGAGACCGGCACCGCGCAAACGCTGTGTTCGTCGAGATCGTGTTCCTGAATTTGCTTCGGCTCTCCGGCCAGCAAACCGGCGTGAGCAAGGAGGAGGAGTGCGAGCGAGAGGAGTGGAGACTTACCGTGCCGGTTCATATTTGAAATCGCTCACTGCGGTCGGAAACCGCCCGTTCTTCGTCATGTCGGGATTTCGCCGCATTTTGAAAGCGAGCTTGAATGGGATGGATTCGCTGAATGCCTTCTGCTCGAAGATGCCCGTGCGGACGAGCTGTCCGGTTACCTGGGTCATCACGAAATCCTCCCGCGTTTCGAGGATGTCGATTTTGGCCACCTCGGGCTTTTGGTGGACCTGCTTCGACTTCAGCTCGTCGGCCTCCGCGAAACTCTGTTTCTGCGCCTTCTCGTAGGCGTATTTTAGGAAGACCTGTTTGAGGAGTTCGGGATTGTCGAAGCCCTTGGGGTTCCGCTCCAGAAAGGCCATCGCTGCGAGCGTACTTTGCTGCGCGTGAAAGTCCTTCGCCTCCTGGAAGTCGAGCAGTGGCGAAACGAAGTAGGTGCCCGCGGGATCGACGATCACCACCCGTTCTCGCTGCTTGAACTTCTGGATAAGATAGTACGGCTGAGCGGCGGCGAAGCCGACCGCGAGGACTGCGACGCAAAACCAAAGGAATGCTGTGCGATCCTTGTCCACGAAAACGCGAGTGGGATTGAATGTCTGGCGTTGGAGCGCTGCCGGTTCCGTTTTTGCCCGTGTCTCCCGGGGCTGCTCTTCGATGGATTCATTCACCGGGCTCATGCCTTCCCTCCGTCCTTTTTCGATTGATCGATCATCTGCTGCACCTCGCGATCGTTGCTCGCATCCTTTGCGTTGAATTGCTTGGGCGCAGCGGCTGTTCCGGCTCCTTGTCCTCCGCTTTGTCCTGCGCCGCCTGCGGAGCCTCCCGCTGCTGCTCCGGAAGACGAACTGCTTCTCGGCAGGCTGTGCGCGAGGCGCTGCACGAGCGATCCGCTCAAAGGTGCACCGCCTCCTTGCATCGTCGAGCCCGCCAGACTGCCGGCTGCGGATGCTCCCGCCCCGGCGAGCATGCCAGTGGCGCCAGTGCCCCCGGTCGCCAGAACGGCCGCAGTGCTGGCGCCCGCTGAGACAGCCGCCGCGCCCGCAGTCAACGCACCACCCAGCAAGGCACTGCCGATCTGTGCCCCAGATGAAATCGCCGATTGAATGATGACCGGCGCGATGAGTGTCGTAATTATAATCCAGCCTCCGACCAACGCGGCAGCCAGCATTGTCTGGAGCCCATAGACGTTGGAGTCGATGACGAGTCCCTGCTCCGTGGCCACGTCGATCAGATTACTCGTGCCGATCGACGCAGCCGCCCACCCAAGCGGCCACGCGATGATGCCGACGGTGCCCATGATAAAGCGGACACCGATCGATCCGGTGGAACGCAGAGCGAGCATTCCGAGGAAAAGCGGAGCAAAGGCGTAGGCCAGCCCCACAAGGAATTGCTGAATGATGTAAGCCGCCCAAATGAGAAACTGCGCGGCCAGACCGATGAGCGTCAGGATTCCCCAAAGAATCGCCTCGTACATCTGCGCCGCGCTCGGGCAGGCCGAACCAACCTTCCTTCTCCTTCGGCTGTTCCTTTGAGACCAGAATATCGACGTAGCGTTGCGCCGCCTGTTCGGGGTTTGCGTTCATCTTCGCAACCACCGTCTTGAACGCGTCCTTCGCCTCGTCAGTCCATTCACCCCATAGGGCAATCGCCATGACCAGCAGCATCGTCGTGACGATGGGCCGGACCATTGATCGCGGGGTTTGGGACTGTTTCACCACGGCGATCAACCCGGTGACGAGGAGGACGGCCGCGATGGGAAGCAGGATCGTGTAAAGCGTCGAGCACTGCGTCTGGAAGTTGGGAAACAGACGCTGAAAGGTCGGCAGGGCGGCGAGGACTGTCATGGGACGGCGGAGGCCGGAGTTGAAGGCGGAGGTGTCGCTGGCCCTTTTTTGCCAAACCGAAGGTCACTGCCAGTATCCGGGGTCAAAAGCTCGACCGTCTTGCGGAGGGCGTTTTGGGTCTCGGTGAATTGCCTTTGCCGTTCGGCACGGTCGAGGCGTCAAATCCAAACGGCAGCTCCGATAAGGACGGAAGCGATGACCAGCAGCGTCAGACCGATCTTCGTCCTCATTTCCCACTCCTTCCAAAGCGCACGTCGCTGCTCACATCAGGCACCAGCATCGTCCCGTATTTCTTCATCGCGTCGTGGCGATCAGCGGCGATGGCTTCGTCGCGAGCCTGCTGTTGTTTCTGCTCGTTGTTCCGGTTCGAGATGTCCTGCACCACGGCTTGCGAAGCTGCGTTTGCGACCTCGTTGTCGATGGATTGAAGCTGTGCAGCCTGGGCAGTAACAACGCCTTGCAGCTTCTGTGTCTCGGCGTCAGTCGTGGAGGCTTGGAGCCGGTCGATTGTGCCGACCATTTGGCCTTTCAGTGTCTGCCGGCGCTGCGTCACGTCGTCATAGACCGCGGTGTAATTGGACGAAGCATTTTCCAGTGCCGAGAAGGGCTTGTAGATGTCGGGCACGCGCGGCACCTCAATGCCCGAAAAGGAGAAGTCGGTGATCTCTTGATAGAGGCCGGTCGCGTTGTTCTTGAGTGACTGAATGCCGGACGCGGTTTGCCGGATTTCACCAAGCGTTTGCCCCACGCCCGACAAGTCCAATTCTGACATCAGCTCGTTCACTCCGGTGATTTCCAGGAGCTGCGATGGATCGCCGAACGCTTTGATGTAGGCGACTGTCTGCTGAAGCTCCTGCGTCATCGTGTTGATCTGTTGGACCTGGTTGTTGACCATCTCGACGTACTTCGCGAGATCCACGACTTGGTTGACGGCATCCTGGGCAATGGATAGCACGTCTTCGACGACGAGTTGTGCTCGCGCTGCTGGGAGCATGAGAAAGAGTGCTGTGGCGATGATGAGTAGGCGTTTGTTCATGGCTGTTGTTGGGTTGTGGTTGGCTATGGTCGGAAGCACTGCCGCTGGCGTTCTTCATCCTGCCGGCGAAGCCGCTCGTCCTCCTGCTGGCGCAGACGATCTTGCTCCTGGCGAAGCTGCTCTTCGCGTTGGCGTCGGAATTGTTCATCAACGTCGATGCGGTCGATGTTCGGCTCGTAAGGATTGATCATGGCGCTATTCCTCAATTCTCAGGACTTTGGTGGTGGGTTTCAGGATCACGCCGTCGATGCGCTGCTCCGGCACCGGGATTTCAAAGAGGCTGATATTCTCGTCGAAGGCTTTGCTCTCCTCGGCCTTCTGCTGATTGACCATTACCCAATACTGCTGCGTCACGGCGTCGCTCCGGCCTTTGTTGAAGCCCTCAGCGTAGGCTTTCTTCCCGTGGCTGTCGTTTGCGTAGTTGAGCGCTTCACAGAGAAGAACGCCGGCTCCCGCGCCTGCTACGGTGACGAGTGGGCTTCCTTTTCCCAGCTTATCGCCGGCAAATGCTCCCACGCCCGCGGCTACCGTGTCGGTGACGACGCGGGTGGTTCCCGCGCACCCAGCGAGCAACATTGGGAGGATGATGAGAAGTAGCGATGTTCCTATCTTCATACTGTCGGACTTTCGGATGCTGCGACCGCAGCTTGGTTGGCGTGAGTGACGATCCCTTCGATGATGTCTCCGTGCTGCTTGAGTTGCCGGGCACGTTTCTCGAAGTGCTCCCCGCTGGTGCTGCTGCAATACAGCATCTCGGCGGAGGCAATGTTGTGAATGCTGCCGCAGATGGGGCGGAGCGTATCCACATGGTAGTAGGTGAACGCGGAGAACTTCTGCCCCGTCTGCTGGTCCGGGAGCGGGTAGCCCATGATCGTCTGCTTGGTGATCTCGGGTAGCGCGATGTCGCGAGAAATGTCCTCCAAATCCCCGCGGTCGTTCTGCTTCATCATGAAGAACTGGCGGCTATTCCCGAAAACCGCCGAGCGGATTCGGCTCTCCTTGAACCGCGCGTATTGCTGCACTATCGCGATGTTCCAAGTGTTGAACTTACGCATTTGCGCGTAACTTTCCTTCACGATCTTCTCGCCCTCGCCACCCCGGCCACGTCTGAAAGAAGAGCTTCTTCGTCGTGCTCGGCAGGCTGCTCTCGAAGTACTGCGCAGAGTTCATCGAGTTGATCGCGTTCTTGATCGCAGTGGCTTTCGCCGAGAGGCCGGCCTTCGTCTTGTCCCAGACGCGGACGATGAAAAGCGCGTTGAAAGGTAGCGTGTGGCCCTGCATCAGCGCGGCAATCTTCCGCTCCTTCTTCTGCATGACCGTGAGCAGGGAGAGCTTCTTCTCGCTGGCGTAGTCGCCCGCGAGACGCTCGTGCGCCTTTTCCTCGCGGGAGATCTCTTTGCGGATCGGAATTGGATCGACGTTGACCGTGATCGTGTAGTCGAGCAGCCGCAGGTTCGTGAGCCGGTGGATGATGCCGGGAAATGTCATCTTCGGCCACCGCGTGAGGACGATGGTCGAGTGGTAGTGCCCGTCCATCCAGAAGCCGAAATCCGTCTGGCCGTTGCCCTCGCCGTGCCAGCAGTTCTGCTGGATCGAGAGCAATGGATCGAAGGTTTCGAGTGAGTCGTAATTGAAACGCTCGGCGTGTGACGGATTGAGGAAGGCGGTGAAGTGCCGGTAATGGTCGGCGTCCTTCATGGGGATGATCCGCGCACCCTGGCCGCTGAAAATGCCGTTCAGCGTCTCGTGAACCTGCGCGAACTCCTGCTCCAGTTGATCGAGCAAGTGTTCGTAGTGCTTGTTAAGCGTAGAGCGAGGAGCTGAGAACGAAGGCGAGGTCTCGATGCTCCGCGAGATGTAGAGGATGAGGCGCTGGCGGCGGAGCTGCCGATTGGTCATCGCCTGCCAGTAGCGCGTGAAGCGTTCGTTTCGGGCGCGGCGCGTCCAGACATTCGTGGCGCGTTTCGTCTCGTCGTTGTAGCGCAGCAATTCGCGCTGGTAGTCGGAATCGCAGAACCACTGCACTTGCAGGCGTTGGTTGTCGCTCAGCGACGCGAGCAAGACGGAGAGTTTATCCTGGAACTCGTTGAGTTCGCCGATCTGCGCGTTATTGAAATCCGGCGGCTCGAAAATGAAACCTTTCGAAGCAAAGCCGCCAGCGTTCAGACCGTTGAAGATGAGCAGGTCCCGCAGGAAATAGCCGTTAGCCGGCTTCTCAACGATGGAATCAATTGGCCACATCGTCTTTCGGAATAAGGGGATGCGTGGGCTGAAGTCGTGGGCTCGGGCTGAATCCCGCGCCGTTCGTCCAGTAGTCCACGAGGTCGATGTCGTAGGCGGGTGGCTTGCCCTGGCGGAAGCCGAAGACGTAAATGAGCGTCAGCGCCAGCGGGACGAGGGCCATGCCGAGCGACTGCCCAAAGCTGCACCGCGCAGCGCTGAAAAGCAGGAGCAGCGTCACGACAAAGAGGAAGACTCCAGCAACCACGAACCAAAACAGGTTGCCGTCGAGGCCCCACGTTTTGCCTTCGGAATCGTCGGCACTGTTCGTGTCGGAAAAGCGTAGCTCGTGGTCTTTCATTGGAACGAGCCGACATCCACGGTGGAACCGCCGAGACCGAAGGCGGTGAAGAGCGCCTTCACGATGACCGGCGCGCCCGCGATGATAAGCCCGCCGATGATCGAGAGCTTGCCCGCATCGGTATCACCGCGGCGGATGGCAAAGCCGCCGCCGACCACGCAGATGGTGCCGAAGATAAAGCCGATGAGCATGACGATACCCATCGCCTTGCCCGCGCCCTCGGCGAGACCGCCAGCGGCTTGTGCAAGGATTGGCGTGAGGCGCGGCAGAGCGAGCGAGAGCGATGAAGTCATGCGCGCCGTTCTACGCCTGGCCGCGCGGGGGACTGCTCCCGTTTGGGAGCAGTTTGAGCGGTGCTCTGCGGCTAAGACTGTCTGCTTTCGGAGCAATGACCCTCGCCACCATGCCACCCGCCGATCACGCAAAGCTCAACGATCTAGAGAGCTTTCTACGCGGGAAGATTCGCGGTCAGGATCACGCGGTGCCTCGCATCGCGTCCGTTCTTCGGCGTGGTCAGCTCGGGCTGAGGAAGCCGGGGCGACCGCGCGGTAGCTTCCTATTTCTCGGCCCGACTGGCGTGGGCAAAACGGAAGTCACGGTGGCGTTCACGGAATTCCTCTTGGGGCTGGATCACCTGTTCCGCTTCGACATGTCGGAGTATCAAACGCAGGAAAGTATCGGGCTGCTGCTTGGTGGAAAACTCGGCGAGCGCGGCACGCTCGCCCTGGCGCACGATAAGCACGGGAACGGCACGCTGCTTTGCGACGAAATCGAAAAGGCGCATCCGCGCGTCCTCGATCTCTTCCTGCAAATCCTGGACGCGGCGCGGATCACGATGGCGAATGGCGAGACGCTCGATCTAAGCGGCTTCTACGTCGTCTTCACCTCGAACATCGCGGCGGCGGAATTGCTCGAACTCCAGCACTCAAGCTTCGCAACGATGGAGCGCCACGTTCTCACTCACGCCCAACGGGCGATGCGGCCCGAACTCTACGCACGCATCAACGAGAAGTTAATCTTCAAGCGTCTGAGCTACGACGTGCAGCTCGAAATCGCGGGGCTTATGCTCGCGGAGGAAACGGCCTACCTCCGCACGAAAGGCCACGTCATCGAGCCGAGCGATGCGGTGCTGCCGTTCCTTGTCCGGCACGGGTATCATCCGCGCCTCGGAGCGCGGCCGATGCGAGATGCGGTCGAACGGCTCATCGGCGATGTCGTGGCCGCCAATCTCCTGCGCCACGGCGGGGCGTCAGGAAGGCTGGTTGTAGACGAAGCTGTGAACGCCATGCACATCCAGCGCCATGAGTAAAGGAGTGAACGAGTTCGGTGCTTTTTTGCGGTCGGGTGGCCGATTTCCCGTAGGTTACAATAATGTCCTGTCGCTCAGTGAAGCTCCGCGCCGCGTTACGATAAGGGATATTATTGAATGCCGCCTTCTTTCGGTCCGGCAAGCCCGCCGCGGTCCAATCCGGCGACGTTAGAACTATGGAAGAGGCCGCAGATGTGCAGTTGCAGAAGGTGATGGTCGCGGGTGAAGAGCGTCAGCTCGCGGGCAATACTCTGATTGCGTACCGACGCACCTGGTTGCGGCTCGCGGCATGGGCTTCGGCGGAAGGCATTGCACTATCCACGCTGCCTCGGGAACTCGCGACGGAGTTCTATTCGTCAGCTACTCGCGGGCGGAGCGCCTCGCATCATCTTCAAGTAAAGGCTTTTGCTCGCGTTACGGGCGGATTGGCAGAGCTACTTTGGGCAACTCACGTATTACCTCGCCCTGGCGTTGTTCTTCACCGGATGCCGCTTTCACGAGTGGGCGAAGCTGACTGCGGGTCGCCTCGTGTGTAGTGCCGGAGGCGCGATCGTTGCGGCCCGGATGCGGGTGAAAGGCGGGACGTTCCGCGATTTGCCGCTGCCCGACGAATTGTCGGCGGGCCTCCGCGATTGGCGGGCGTTCCTGGACAGCGTGCGGGGTCATCGTCTGCGTGCGGGTGGGGTGGACTTCGCGGCGTCGCTGCTCGTCTTTCCCGGGCGGGATGGACTCCCGGTCAGTAACCAAGCCTTCAACGGACGCCTCAAGCGCGCCTGCATTCGCGCCGGCGTGCCGGTGATCTCCGCGCACTCGCTGCGCCATACCGCGGCGACGCTCCTGCTCAATGAGCGCGATGCGACTCTCCGCGATGTGCAGTCGCTCCTCGGACATAAGAGCCTGGCGACGACCGCGCGTTACACCCACGTCGATCACCGGCGACTGCGCGGCGTGGTCGAGAAGATCAACCTACGATCCTGGCGTGTGACTATCCTACCTTCCCACCGTCGGAAAATAGGCGCGAGTTCCGATCCCGTGTTGATGACGGTGGTGCAAATCCTCTTCGCCACGGGGAAGAGCTTCACGGTCGATGGGCTGCGGGAAAAGCTGCGCGAGTTCTTTCGCGAGGACACAAACGCCGACCGCCGCGCCGCTGCCTCGCTCGCCAATGTCGATCTCATTACCGTCCTTCTCGACGGTAATAGCGCGCTGTCCGCCGTCGGGCTGCAAATCCGCATCGTCAATGGCGTGGTGTCATTGCTCACCGCGAAGATCGAGAGCCATCGCGTCGCCGAATACCTCCGCCATCAGACCGGTGCCAGTGGAAATCCCGAGATGACGACGGCGATGCTGGAAGTCCTCGCGTGCATCGCATTCAAGCAACCGATCAGTCAGGCGGAGATCGACCGTGTGTTCGCGGTCGATAAGCGAAGCCTGGTCGTGAAGCTGCGCGACGCCGGCATTGTCGCGGATTTCGCGGGGGACGATGGGCGGTTGCGGTTCGCTACGACGGCGGCATTCCTACAGCGGTTCGGACTGGCCAATTTGGAGGAACTCAAGATGGCACAGGCCGCGCCCGTGAATTCTGACTGATACTTCGAGCGTCTGTACCGTCTTCCCACCTTAGACCACCGGATGTGCTCGCCACTTTGCCAGCGCCGAAGATAAATGACTCAGCAATTAAACTACCCAAAACATGATGAATGACACTCCCGGTGAACGGATGCACGCACCCCCAATCGCATCAGAAAAGATCGTGAACGAGCGGAAGATTTTCTTCCTCGATCTGAAAGAGAATCAACGCGGTCGCTTCCTCAAGATCACGGAAGACGTGGGCGGACGACGGGATACCATTATGTTGCCCGCAGAGGCATTTAAGGACTTCGCCGAAGCCCTGGAACGGCTTATCGAATTCGAGGGCAAGCTGTAAGAAGCGGAGTTTTCCGGGGCAGGCGCATCGCACCCGACACGTCCGGCTCCAACTTCGCAACCCAGCTAAAGTAGCTTCACCTTCATCCCTGCGCGCTCCATTGCGCGCACGCTCGCCCGCAGTAGGACGAGTGTGTGATGGGCCACGCGGTCGGCGACGATGTAGACGTGGGTTCCTTCCTCCGGCGTTGGCAGGTCGAGACCAAGCTCCGCCGCGTCCGCCTTCGCTTGCTGCCAGATGCGAGCGGGCGGGGATTCGTCTTCGGTGGATGCGTCTGGCGACATACCGAGACGAACGCACACGACGGCGGCTGTTAGCAAGCCAAGACCGAAGGTGAGGGAATCCTTCGCCGGTTCGATCAATCGCCGTACCGTGCCGCTTCGGCCCGTCGTTCTGCATCGAGACGGCGTGCAAGTTGCGCCGCCGATCTGGCGAGTCGCTGGAGTTCCTCCGCGCCAAGCGGCGGCGGGGGATAGAGCACATCCTCGTCGTCCGGCGTCTCGGCGCTGGCCTGCTCCCAACGGGCGAATTCGCCGGATTGCGCCAGCACGAGGCGTTTGTGGTTTTCGGTGAGCGCTCCGACCATCTCGGCGCGGAAAACGATCAGCACGGCGTCGCCCAGCTCGTGATCGAGGCCGGAGCAAAGCTCGAAGAGATTGACCAGATGCCAGCCGTTCCAGAGCGACCAGATGAAGCGGCGCAAGCGGGTGCCGCCGCCCGTGCTCCAATGGTGAGTGAGCGCCAGAGTGATGGTGTCGAGCGCCGTTTGCAGTTCGGAGGGGCTGACGGAATCGCGCCGCTCTTTGATCGCATTCATGTGCTGTGCGAGTGAGTCGAGCGCCTCTTGTTGATCGCGCTCCGTGGGTTCGTGAAATTCCATAGGTCCAGAAGTTTGGAGAGTCAGGGACGAGTCCCACCGTTCTCCCGGCAGATTGCTCCCATTTGGGAGCAATCGGTTCCCAGAACGGAGAGTGTTCGAGTGGCTCCCTCGGTTAAGGTTGGGTGAGTGCTTGGAATGGGGCCGATAGAGGCCGCCGCCCTTGGGAGAGCGGCGGCCCGGTCGGGGGTGGATTAGCTCTGGCTGAACAGCCCCACTTCGCCATCGAGGAGGCCATGCAGCGCCTGTGTCCGCGTGGGGAGCGCCCATAGACCGCTACCCTTTGCGGCTTCCGTCACCGCATTGAAGAACCGCCACGCTGAGCGTCCATCCGCAGCAAACTCGGGATGCCGGGGCGTCCGCCATTCCTGCAAGATCGCGGGAACCTGCGTCACAGTGATCGCGCGGTTGTCGAGCGCCCGGATGATGAGGTCGTGCGCCTGCACCTCGGTCAGTTCGTGCTGACGGTAGGCATTGATCCGTTCCGCCTGTTCGTGCCAGCGGTCGCCGAGTTGCCCCACCGCGCCAGACACCAATCCGGGGAGGTCGCGCATGATGAAGCGCGTATGCTTGCGGGCGATCTTGATCTCGCCGGAAAAGGCGAGGTTATCGCAGACAAAAACCGCGGAACCTACGACCAGCCCGGCGGGGAACCGCTTGTCGTGCGAGTTCCGCAGCCCGAGCACGTAGGAGTAATCGCCCTGCTCATCGCCGTTGGCGACTTGCAGGAGGCCGAAGTAACGAGCCCCATCGGCGCTCATGCCGTGGGCCTCGGTGACGATGCGCATATTCGCGCGGTTCAGTGCGCCCTCCACCTCGGAGACGAGTGTCTCGTGGGGAATGGGGCACCAGGTGTTGTCTCCATCCGGGGTGCAGACGTGGGCGAGTTGCTCACGGTTGGCTTTCGCCGCGCCGCAGTGGAGGATCAGGTTCGATTGGTTCATGGTTAAAATGCCGTTTAACGAGTGGCGCCCTCGGTTAGTTGGTACTCTGGTAATATGCGTTACTAGGAACGCGAATGCGAGCGAAAAATGCCGAAGTAGAAAGAGAACTTTCGGCTGGTCGAGCGCGGTTTCCGCCCGTAGCTAGTAACGGTAATGTCAGTTCCAAAGCGCTCCACATCCAAGCCCGAGAAGCGCGGTCCCGGCCGTCCGAAGACATCCAAGCTCGATCCGACCAGCCAGACCCGCGAACGGCAGCGCCGCCACCGCGAGAAGAAGCGCGAAGCCGGGCGAGTCGCCGTTGAACTCTGGATCAGGGCCGACTGGCGTGACGCCATCCTCGCCAGCGACGAGACGCTTCAGGATGCAGCTGACCAAGCCTTTGCGCTCCTCATGGCCAAGCGGCGTGGCAAAGCCCGCTAGCGGGCTGCAGGGCGCAGGACGGCTCCGCCTGACGAGCAAAGGAGAATGCCTTTCTCTCCTCCTTCCAGGCACCGCGCCGACTGAGCGGGGGCGAGCGCCAGCGAGGAGGCACCAACGAACTTGGCCGACGCGAAGCCTCCCCGGAGTTCCCTCGGAGGCTGAGCCGAGGTCCAACAAGCATCTGCCGGGCGGAGGTCCGCACGCGGAGTGACAGCTTGTGCTGGCGCGCCGCGTGAAACAAGAGCACAGCCCGGAGGTTCGTCCGCGATGATCTGCGCGCGCCCGCAACGCAGCAAAGGCTTCCGCGTGGGCCAGCGGGGCGGAAGGCCGGCAGCGGCGTGAGGACGGCGCAGATGCTCGCCCACGGCCGCACAAGCTCGGGAGTCTGTGCCGGAAAGGCGGCGGGCACAGTCTCCCACGGCGCAGCAGCATCAGGAGGCGTTGCGGAACCTGGGTTCCGCTGTGAGGGGTGCGTCCGAGACGCTGCGGCTCGGACCAGGGGAGAGACCTTTCCCCCATAAACGAGAGCCTCGCTGCCATCAGCACTCCGCGAAAAGCCTTCAGGAACGAGCGCGCGCGGTTTCCCGTGTCGAAGCCCTTCACTATTGGCAGGAATAGAGTCAGGCTAGAGCGATGTTTCGATGAAGAGAGAAATTCGTTTTAGTGAAATCAAGCCGCACCGAGGACGCCGTGAAACGGGGTTCGAGGAAATGGCGTGCCAGCTTTTTGCGCGCGAATACGCGGCGCGCGGGCGCGTAGTGCGGCGCGAGGGCTCGGGTGGAGATTCCGGCTTGGAGTCGTTTGTGGAGAATGCGCGGGGCGAGATCATCGCGGGACTCCAGGCGAAATGGTTCTGGGAGAAGCTAACGGGCAGCCACTGGAACAAGATCGACGACTCGATTTGCACGGCCCTGCGAGACAACGCTCAACAAGCGGCCTTGCTCGAAATGGTCATCGCAGTGCCGCGCGACCTCAATGCGGCTCAGCGAAAGACGTTCAATGCATGGTGCGCCCAGTGGCGGACTCTCGCGATGGAACTCGGATGGAAGAAGGCGCCGAAGTTTGTGTGGTGGGGCGCATCGGAGCTGATGGACCGTCTGTTGAAGCCGGAGTGCGGCGGGATGCGTGGCTACTGGTTTGAATTCCCCGACTTTACCCGCGAACGCTGCGGGGAGCTGACGCATGCAGCCATTCTTCAATTAGGTGATCGATACATTGCGCAGCTTCATACGCGCACAGAAGCCGAGAGCGTGCTGCATGCGTTTTTGCGCACCGAGACGTTCCGCCGAAAGTTTATCGAAGCCGCTCAAGAAGCTGTCGGCGGATGGAGTGAAGCAGAGCGGGAAGATTCTGAATCGTGGGACACCCCGACGAAGCAAGCGCTGTCCGCGGCGCGTCAAGCGCGGAAGAGGGCGCTGCACACGCTTGGCGATGGGGTGGTTCTCCCTCGGACGCTTGCTTCCGTTGCGGCAGCATGGGAGCAGTTTGAAAGAAAGGCGCGCCACGTAGCCGCCGCCTTGCGCGATCTTAGCGTGCGCGAGAGCGGACGCGCCGCGAATCCAGCATACGGGGAGGAATCACTCGACGAGCAAGCGAGGACGGCGGACCAATGTTGCCGGTCGCAGCGAGCCTTCGTCGAATTCCTCGAAAGTCATTCCCACTCGGATGCGCAGTGTTTGCTGCTCAGCGGTGAAGCGGGGAGCGGGAAAAGTCATCTTCTTGCGGAGATCGCCAGCGGCTACTCGCGCGAAGGCGGAGTCGTCTTGTTCCGAGATGCGCGGCATTTTGCAGCAGGTGCCGCTTTGTGGCGGCAGTTCATTGACTGGACGGATTTTCCCGGCGGCGTGCGCGATTTTCTCGCGACACTCGAGGCCATGGCTGAGCCCACCGGCTTGTCGGCGCTCATCTGTCTGGACGCTTTGAACGAACCTCCGGGCCGTGAAGTGTGGGCGCGCGAGTTGCAGGCGTTCGCGGCGGAGTTGGCGCCCTATCGGGGCATCAAGTTGCTCGTGAGTTGCCGCAGCGACTATCTTGCGCAGACAATTCCGGCGGTCATCCGCGAGGGGCAAGACGAACGATGGGCACTGGCGGAGCATCAAGGTCTCGGTGTGAATTACCTTGAGGCATTGCCCAAGTATCTCGCCGAATACGATGTGCGAGGGGTTGGCATTCCGCCGCTTACCCGAGAGTTTCAGAACCCACTTTTCATCAAGACGTTCTGCGAAGCGTTTTCCGGCAAGAAACCCTCCGGGTGCAGGTTCACGCTGACCGGCATCCTGGATGCCTACGCCTCCCGGAAAGCACAAAACATTGCGAAGGCTATCGACTGTTCGACCGCGCGGGTGAGAACCGTCTTTCAACGACTCGCCGAAGCCATGCACGCGAAAGGCTCCGCCGTGATCAGCGAATCGGCTGCGCGCGAAATCACCGAGACGGTCTTTCCCGTCGTCAAAGAATCGGACAGTCTCTACCGCGCGTTAGTATCCGAGGGTGTTGTGATGGAACTCGCACCATCGACTGAAGATGCGGCCGAGGGCGAAGTGCGCTTCACCTTCGAGCGTGTGTGGGATTATTTCGTCGCCGAGGATTACGCGCGCGCCGCCGATCCGACTCGGCTTCGCGGTTTGCTAGAAGAAGAGGAGGAGTGGTGTGAGGACAACGTGGGTGTCGTGGAGATGCTCGCGCTGCTGCTCCCGGCACGTGGACTTGGTGAACTCCTCGATCTCGCGCCACAGGGGGAGCAACGCTATGCGGTGCGCGAAGCATTCCTGCGCGCGATTCCGTGGCGTTCGGCGGAGACGAGCACGACCCGGACGTGGGAGCTTTTCGACTCGCTCGTTCCATTAAGGGAACCGTTCACCGCGCTGCCTGCGCTGCTTGGGTTGGTGCCGAACCCAAGCCATCCACGCAACGCCGATTGGCTCGATGCCTGGCTCAGAGAACTGCCGATGTGCGACCGAGACCAGACGTGGACCCATTTGGTCAACAACCAGCTTTACCTTCACCTCCACCAGAGCGAAGCAAACGAGCTCGGCGAGCTCCTCACCTGGGCGGAAAAAGTGCGGACCGATTTGCTCTCGGATGAGCAGACCCGGTTGCTGGCAACCGCGCTTGCGTGGTGCCTGACGAGCAGTTGCCGAAAGGGACGCGACCGCGTGAGCTACGCGCTGATTCGGTTGCTGCGGAGCCGTCGGGCACTCACGGTGCGATGGGTCGAACGTTTCCTGGATGTCGAGGAGCCGTATGTTCGCGAGCGGGTGCTGTTCGTGGCGGCGGGCGTCGCAATGTCGGCGCCGGAGGGCGACCCCTCGTTGGCTGCGCTCTGTCGTTGCGTTCATTCGCGCGTTTTCGCTGGCGACCACGTCCAGCCTCATTTGCTCGCACGCCATTACGCCAGGGAGGTCTGCGAGCAGGCGCTCGCCAAGGATGCACTGCCGAGCGACATCTCGCCGGCATCCTTCCGCCCGCCGTATCGCTCTCGATGGCCGAAAATCTGGTCAAGCGCGCGCGTCGATAAGCTGGATGTCGATCATCACCTATATCGGCGCGATCAGGGCTTGAGCGACGTGCTCAGCTCCACGCGCACCGAACAGATGGGCAGCTACGGGCGATGGGGACGTTACGTCATGGGCTCCGTCGTGCATCGTTTCCAAGACCGTCGCCGCCGCCAGACGCCCGTCGGTCCGGGCGCGCGGTATTTCGACGACCGCATCGCCCGGAGATATGTGATCCAGCGTTTGCATGAGTTCGGCTGGCGGCCCGGGATGAAGGACACGATGCTCGACACGCCGTATGAGAGCTTTCATCGGCCGGCGCTGGAACGGCTGACCAAGAAGTATCAGTGGATCGCGCTCCAGGAATTTCTCGGGTATCTGAGTGACCACTTCCATTTGCGCGCGGAGTTCCGTGAGAAACAACCGCGGCGCTTCGAATCGGCCAATCAAATCTCACCGCCGGACTTGCTCGATCCATTCGTGGTCGAGGCTGCGCCGGACGAAACGCGGAGCGTATTGCGCTTCACACCGGAGCCCGCGCGCTGGTGGATGAACTATCCGCATCCGTTTCCGCGTCCGACGGCGAATGCCCAAGCACAACGGCGGCTCGCGATCGAAGTGGCGTTGCCTGAGCCGGTGAGCCTGCTCCAGCCAGCTCGCGGCGACGCCGATTGGTTGCTGCTCGATGGTTGCATCGTGTGGCGGGAGCCGACGAATGCGCTCCATCCGCGTCGCGACGGCCTGCATGTGGAACTCTCGTGGCTGGTTTCTTCTTTTCTCGTTCCGAATCATTCGCTGCCGCGATTTCTCACCGCCGTGTCTAAGACCGAATTGGACGGTTACTGCGTTCCGAAAGAACCCACGTTCGAGGCCGGCGCCTACGCGTTGAATCACTATCCTGCAAAGTGCGAAGAGCTGGCGGAATGGTGCGAGCCGAATTTTGCCGAGGGCCTCGGCGCCGTATTCACCGCGTGTGAGTTTCAAAATGAGCAAGAGGAGTCCAACGCCGTTCGGGGTCTGATCCCTTCGCCACAACTGGCCGACCACGCGGGATTGCGCTGGAGTCGTCGGGAACTCGCCTTCACCGATTCCGCAGCCGAGCGCGATATTGTCTGCTTCCTCAAACACCGCCAAAGCGAAGCCTGCGTGGCTGAGCGAGCTACGATGGTGCGCATCTTGCGCAGCAAGCGGCTAAACCTTGTATGGCGGCTCTATGGCTGGAAAGTGCTGCACGGAGAACCCTCTAATGAATGTCACCAGCGTGAGTATTGGGCGACTTACACAATGGATTCCTCCGGCAAGATCGTGTGCCGTGATGCGCTCACTTGCCGCGTGAATTTTGGGCGCGAAGGATGGGCGAAACCAGCTTGGTCGGTTGTCGCAGCCGGTATCTGACGAAGCCTCACGTTTTCGAAATACCACTGTGCAACCGACACCGACCACCGCGATTGCGCGAAGAAGTGCATCACGTTGGGCTTGCCAGTCGGAATCACAGGCGGGGAAGGCGCAAATGCTCGCCTACTGCCCCACAAACTCGGGAGTCTGTGCCGGGAGGGCGGCGGGCACAGTCTCCCGCGGCGCAGCCGCGTCAGGAGGCGTTGCGGAACCTCGGTTCCGCTGTGAGGGGTGCGTCCGAGACCGCTGCGGCTCGGACCAGGGGAGAGACCTCTCCCCTCGAAAACTGCCGCCGATTTCCGAAATATTTCGCGGTGAGATCGTGTATCGGGTCAAAGGTCCTTTCGCCTAAAGATGCATTCCGTTCTCGATTACCGCTTCGTTTCGGGCCAATCTCTCACCGTCTCCGCCGTGGGATTCAAACCCGGCTTCGGCCCCAGCGGTTTCTGCGGTCATGTACCTCCAACCCCGCCGGCAGGCGCTCTGCAATCTCCGTCAGATGATTGAACGTTTTCCATGGATACGATTTTGGCTCCCTCGCGCATCCGCTGAGCGATGGCAGGGACGCGGTTTTTTACCTGATCCGGAAGACCCTTTCGGCGTGAGCCTCGCACCCGACGCGGTACAATTGGACAGGTGCGCTGAGCGACCTTGCCTCATTCTTTTGGGAGAGCCGGGTTTGGGAAAGAGCGACGAAGTTAATCGAGCCAGCGCCGCAGGCCGAAAAGCCGCAAACGTGGGTGACGAACACCGGTTTTTCGATCTGAAATTGTGCAGCGACCCTTACCTGCTTGACCGTCAGATCTTCAAAGCATCGTGGTTCGAGGCTTGGCGTGGCGGAGCGAATACGCTTTGGCTTTGGCTTGATGCGCTGGACGAATGTCAACTCCAGGTTCGATTCGCGGCGCAGTTGATTGGTGAGCAACTAGCACTGTGTCCGATTGAGCGGCTGCGATTCAGGATTACCTGCCGGAGCGGTGATTGGTCACCTAGCCTCGAAGAGACAATGCGTGCCAAGTGGGGCGAGGAGGGTGTCGGCGTTTTGAACCTGGCTCCACTGCGTGCTGGTGACGTCTTTCTTGCTGCGCGCCAGTCTGGCATCGACGCGGAGGTCTTCTTTCGGGCGGTAACTGACCGGAGGATCGAACCGTTAGCAGCACGACCGATCACACTGCGTTTCTTGCTCGATGCTTTTGCCGCGAACGGCCAATTGCCTGAAAGCTCTGTCGAGCTTTACGAACGAGGCTGCCACGCTCTTTGTGAAGAGAATAACCTCATCCGACGAGAGGTATCGGCGATTGGAGCACTCGATGTCGGCCAGCGGCTTGCGGTCGCGTCTCGGATTGCTGCGGTGAGCGTGTTTTCTGCCGCACCCGTTATTTTGGTCAACGGAGGGGCTGCGAGTCTCGGCGAATTGACTTTGGAGTCACTGGCCGGGGGCACAGAGACGTTCGGCGGAAATGAATTCCCTGTCACCGAGAGCGTGCTGCGCGAGACTTTGCGCCTAGGGGGACTATTTCAAGCCGCCGGCGCAAATAGGCTCACTTGGGCGCATCGCACGTTCTCGGAGTTTCTCGCCGCACGGTATTTACGTGAGCGCGAAGTGCCGGTCGAAGCAGCGCGGACGCTCCTGATGCCCGAAGGCGAATTGGTTCCGCAGCTTGTGGAGACTGCGGCGTGGAGTGCCCAATTTTTGCCTCGCTTGTTCGATGACATTGCGATGAGCCAGCCAACTCTGCTGCTCCGTCATCCAGAATCGCTCGGCGGGGACACCCAACGCTCGGTCGTTGTCGAAGCGTTGCTTTCCCATCCAGCACAAGCGCAGCATTCCGGAGAGCTATTTGGTCACGAACGGCTGGGCCGCCTTCGGCACCCTGGCCTTGCAGGCCAACTGGCGCCTTATCTTGCCAAAGACCGACCTTTTCTCGCTCGGCATCTAGCGATTCGCATTGCGGGAGCATGCCAGGTGGTCGAAATGGCGGCGGTACTTGCGCAACTCGCGGCGGATGCGGATAGCGAAAACTCCCTACGCGCCGCAGCGGCAGAGGAACTGGCGCATTTCGAAGATGCTGCGCTCCGGATGCCACTAAAAGAGGTGCTCAACCACGGCTGTGGGGATAATGATCGCGACGATCAGCTTCGAGCCGCGTGCGTGAGGGGACTTTGGCCTGGGATCATCGCTCCTTCTGAGCTTTTCGCAGCGCTCACCCCGCCGCGGCGAAGCAACTTTCATGGAGATTACGACCGATTGCTCTCCGATCACATTGCCTCGCACTTGCAAACTGCAGACCTGCCCGCGGCGTTGGCGTGGGCCGCGCCAATCTCGGGGGGAGATACTGGCCTAGATGCGCTTGGGAGCCTGAGCAGGCAAATTCTCTGGTTAGGATGGAAAAATGTTCTCATTCCGGGCGTGCTCGGCCCATTTGCCGACGCCCTCTCATCTCGTCTGAGTGGGTGGCAGCCGTTTCTTCCCGATGGTTCAGAGCAGGAATTTAGGTCGGAGTGGGCCACGCGATCCACGGAGCGGCGAGCAGTCATGGCGGCCCTTTTCGATCGCTTGGGCAATCTGGATGAGCACTACACACGGTTGATGTATTTTGGCCTCGCTCCGACTGCTGACGATGTCGGCTGGGTGTTGGAGTGCTTCGATCAGGAGAATGAACCCACACGCAAGCGGTGGCTTGCTCGCTTCGTAGTGCATTGGTTGAGACGATACAAAGACCACTGGTCCGATACCGAAGTCCATAAACGTTCAGAAGAACTCGACAGGGCAGCAAATTTGCCAAGGTTTCGAGTTGCATCACTGCGACGTGTACGGCCCCGCGGCGGACGCTTTGCGTCGAGAATATGCGGCGATGCTCGAGCTCGAAGGACAAAGCCGCACCCCTCACGTTCCTGCATCAAGCACCGACCAACAAGTTGCGGAACTCCTAGGCGTCGCCGAAGCGCTTGACGCGGGGGGGATCGACGTAGGCCAACTTTGGTCAGATCTCCTTTGGAGCATGCTGCATAGGGATGGTGTGGTTTCTTCCCAGCACCTCACTCCAGCCCGAGATTTCCTCGCTGGGCATGAGATTCTCCGTCCGCGAATCCTTGCAATAGCACGCGCATTCGTGCTCAGTGCAGCCGCTGCGGAAACGGACTGGCTAGCGCAGGAAAGTACTCCTTGGCTGGCGACAACCATCGTCGCCGCATGCGTGTTACTGGAAGAAGATAACGGAGAGGAACGCCCGATGTTGTCTGAAGCGGAGCTTGCGGCTTGCGCGCCCGCGCTCCTCGGAAGTCACTTTGGCAGCGATGAATCAAGTCAAGCGACACTCGCGAAGTTGGTTGCGCGTGTAGGAGGCGAAGCAACGTCGAATGTACTTCGCATTGCGGCACGGGATGCAACTGGAAACAGAGTACGAGAGGTTTTGCGTCGGCTCACACTCGCACCCCAGAATGATATGCGCGACGTCCTGCATGAACTTCTCGACGAGGGGCAACCAATTGGCGTTCAAGAGGAGTTGGCCGATGCCTTGTTATCGGGGGGCGACGCGCGGGCCGAACGCTGGTTGAAAGGAGAAATCGAGACAGTAATTTCGAGCGGCGACGCTTCCGATCGAGTGCCGAACGAGCAGTCCGAACGACGTCAAATAGCGATCCGCCTCGCATTGGTGCTCACCCGCGGGAGCGTTGGTACGAGTTGGGTTTTGCTTTGGCCGTTGATGCTTCAACACGAATGGTTTCGAAAGGCTGTGCTTGGCGGCATCGCAAGCAGCGATTCGATGCGGCAAGAACCGCGCTTTTTCCAACACTTCGATGAGGGGCAACTCGCTCGACTTTTCCTCACTTTAAGGCGTGATTTTCCGCCTGAAGAGGATCTTCCTTGGGGCGGAACAATTACCACCCGGCACGATATTGCTCGGTGGCGTGATCGCATTCTTCCACACCTCGCCTCACGCGGTTCGATCGCAACATTGGAGCAAATCCAGCGGTACACTGGCGCTGATCTGGAGTGGACGTTGCTTGATGCACATAGAGTTCGCCGGGAGCGTTCCTGGCAGCCTGCGACCCCACACGAAGTGCGGCGCCTCACTTCTCCCGCGCCGAAGCTTGGTGCCGCCGATACTGAGCGCATGTTCCAAGCTGTTTGCGTGATCGAGAGCGTGCGGACAATCCCGCGTGATGGGGTGGACGAATTGTTTGCTGAGCAAGGCACAGCATTTCGGTTGGCGGACGTAGGGATCCTCACCGCGGCGCATGCGGTGTTTGAATCTGGAGAAATTAATGCGTTTTTGCGTCAGACGCCGAATTTCCCTTGGCCAGTGACTTTGGCTCGTCGCGACGATGAACTCGACTTCGCTTTAGTCACCAGCGAGGTGCCGCTTCCTCTGGCGCTGCCACTCGGCGACTCTGACGATCTTCGCAGGGGAGATGTCGTGTATGTATTGGGCTTTCCGAGTTGGAATCGGGGTGACAGCGGCACGGTTCAGCCGGGGGTCATTACGGGCTGGCGCGAGCACTTCGGTACGCGCCTTGCACTGACGAGTGCATTGCTCGTCGCGGGTAACAGTGGCGGACCTGTTATCAACGACCGTGGCCAAGTAGTCGGGATTGCATTGCGTGGAGCTCCATCGTTCGCAGAGGCTCATGGGACAGCCGTCCATGGCATCTTGCCGATCAACACCGCAATCGCGAGGATTCGGTAAGCTCTAAAGAAATCTTGCTCGCGTAGGCCAAATCAGCCCCTGTCAGGTAAGCAGAACGGCGGAGATACTTTTAGGCTGGGCCAAGCATTGCTTCTTCGCCAGACTCTGAAGGTATGGAACTCAGTGTGCCGGTCATTGTTGACGATGTGAAGCGGTCGGACGGATTGGATTTGACTCGGTGCATCTACTTCCAGATCGAAAGCGAGGACTCGCTCGCCCCGTGGACACTCGGCTTGAATGGCGTCAGGCTGCCATTCCTTATGCTTGGCTTGGCGGGCATAATCCTGGCACCGATCGGGGGAGCAACGGAGTTCGGAAGCCCTCAAGAGTTCGATGATCTGTTGAGTTTTGTGGAAAACCGGGAACTTCGTGCCGGAGAAGCTGGGTTGAGCGTCGAAGTCGCTGATCTCTGGTTGCCGAATTGGATTCTCGAACAACGGCGGGAGGGAATCGTGCGAGGGGATGTCTTGCGCATCGGTCACGAACTATTTCGTCTAGCGTTTTCTTTCAGATCTGGACGCACCGGGTGGGAAGAGTTTCAAAGAAATGCGCACAACTTGACCAGTCCGGTGGAGTTCTCGGAGAGAGAATCCCGCGTATTCAGGACTTGGGCGAAAATAGAGATAAGCCGGGCAAGCGAGGCGGCGCATCGTGACCTGTGGCTACCGAGAAAGGTGGGCGGCGATGAGTAGCCTCGCGGTGACGCTCGTAGACGTGGGGTGGGGTGACTCGGTTCTAATCGAGTCGGAGGACAAGGGCCGAATTCATTACGCTCTAATCGATTCAAATGATACGACTCACGCACGTTCTTCGTACTTATTTTTGAAGCGATTCTTCGAACGCACCAACATCGTTACAACAGGGAATGCAAAGACATTTGAATTCGTCCTGATGACTCATAGTCATGCTGACCATGCCAGCGGTCTGCCACGCATTATCCGTGAATTCGGGGCAAAGCGCTTCCTGCACCCAAACTCGAATCCGCACGCTCTTCTGGCCCAGATTTTACGCTATCAGCGGCGACCGGGATCGCGTCTGGCACACACGCAGGCCATCGATACCACTACCAATTTGGGTCCGATTGCTTTTGGCGCGGTAAACTTGGATATTCTCTGGCCTCAGCCAGGTCAGATTGATCCTGATGAGAACAACAACTCCGTGGTTCTCGCGCTGACATTGGGCGGCGTTTCATTCCTGCTCACAGGTGACGCTACTGCGGACGTGTGGGCTCAAATCCTTCCGAAGGTCCCAGCCAACACTCGCGTTTTCCAAGTGCCGCACCATGGAGCGCGTAACGGAACGTTCGACGCGGCGGGAGGCACTCCATGGTTAACGCACTTTCAACGGCAAGGGATGGCGCTGCAGGTCGCGATGAGTAGCCATGTTCGTCCCCACCACCATCCGCATCCGGACGTAGTTCACGCACTTCAGACTGCAAATCCGCCGATCGAGCAGTTCCGTACGGATTTACACTACCACCTTCGATTTGAGACGGATGGAACGAACGTAGATGTGACCTATTCGCACACTTGATCGCTTTTGGAATAGAACTGGATTGTGCGATTTTTTCGTTACGCATTTCGAAACCAAACCGACACCCGACCGTCAGGATCGAGTGGGGGTAAAACGGTTCGTTTGAAGCCGTGTTCGCAATGAGCGACGATGCAGGTGTGTTTGGGTAGTCCCCGCAGCTCATAGGGCTTGATTTTGTACTCCTCCTGCTCGCTGTAGTTGCTGGTAGTTTTTCCGTGCGAGAAGCCCCAGGTGCGGCGGATGAACTTCTTTTTGCCGAGGAAATCGGCGCTCTCGACTGCGCCGTCCTCGTCGGCGGCTTTGAAGATCATTCGGTTGCGGAGATTGAGCGTGAGCACGCGGGCTTTCTCGCGGCCGAGTGGCGGGATGAATGACGTGGTGGACTGCGCGGCGGCGACGACGGTGGCATGCGCTTCGCGGATGACGTCGATGGCGTTGTAGTCGCTCATTCCTTCTTCGCTGGCGGTCATGAAACGTTGCGCTTCGTCGGCCCACAGGATAAGGAGATTGGCGTCGGCGCGTTCGGCCTTGGGTTTGTCGAAGCGGCGCAGGACGTGGGTGTAGAAGAGCATTTTGAGGAACGTGTTCACGTACCGGCGCTCGGCCTGGAACTTTTGCGGCATGGCGATGCAGATGATTTTGCCCCGGTCGATCTCGTCGAAGTCGAAGGTGTTCTCGGCGGGGCAGAAGACCTGTGCGATGTCCGGTGTGAGGAAGTATTGGAGGTAGTTCGCGATGGTTTCCTTCACGCCTCCGATCTGCTCGGGAGGCTGGCTGAGGAAGCGATTGCGGAAGTGGTCGGCGAGCTGCCGGCGGCGTTCGGTTGGGTGTGCGGCGGTGAGGTCGCGCAACGCCTCCTCCATGTCCCGCTCGTCGAGGAGCAGGTGATAGACGTTTTCCAGCGTCACGTCCGCGCCGATTTCGTAGAGCATCTCCAAGGCGGCGGCGATGTGCGTCTGTGCTTGATTCTTAAAGAAGCCCTTGTCACCCTGCTGACCGAGACTGGATGCGGTATCGACGACGAATTTTGCGTAGGCGCTGAACGGTATGCTCCGGTCGGACGTGAGATTGAAGGAGTGAGGCGGCTTCCACTCCGAACCGGCGCCTTCGGGTTTCACCTGGAGCAGGATGAGGTCGTTCTGCCGGTTGAAGTGGACGGCCATTTCCGAAAGCGTTTCCCAATAGACGCCTTTGTCGTCGATGCACACGCCGCCCCATCCCGGCTCGTTTTGAAAGACCTGGTAAAGCAGTGGAGTGATGCCTGAGCGTGTTTTTCCCGATCCGGTATCGCCGGTGATGAGCCAACCGCGGCAGAAGTCTTCGCGTGTCCAAGTGAGTCCCTTGAGTTTCACGACGGTTCGACGTTTTTGCTTCGCCTTCCCTGGACGGACGAAAAGTGCGTGGCAGGAAAGAAGGCCGAAGGCTGCGGCCATCCCCCAAGATGCGGGCGGGGGGAGGGCGATGAAGAAGTAGTAGCTCGCGCTTGCGGAAAGGAGCGCGATGAGCAGTCCGGTGAAAGTCATGGCCACGGCAGAAATCTGCCGATGAGAAACCCGCTCACGGCGGCTGCGGCTGCTGTGAGGAAAAGAGCCGAGAGGTGAATTGATCGTATCTTCCGACCAAGCTCGGGCACCGCTCGCATTTCGTTAATCACCTCAGCCGCTTGCTTGGTGAATGCCTTTCCCCGCTGATCGAGCAATTCGAGAGAGGACCGGAATTCCTCAAATGTCGCCGGGCGTGAGCCGTCTCCGCGCGGCTGAATGGCCGTGAAGTAAATCTCGAACAACTCCAGACAAGCGAGGATGGGGTCGCCATCGACCACGCCATACTTCTTCTGCCATTGCAGAATGTTGTTCCGCAGCGCGAGCTTGAGCGAGTCGTCGCTCACAGTTGCGGAGCGGCTTCGGGCGTGGGCAGGAGAACATCTTTCGCCCGCTCGATCTGCGCGAAGAATTTCTCCTGCCAGTTCTTCAACCGCTGCCGGTTCACGAGGGAGAAGTCGTGATGCTGGATCGCAGCGGTGATGGTGAGATTCGTCTGATTCAAGCCGGTCACGAGCCAGTCGTAGAGTCGGGGCATGACGATCTCGCGAGCCGAGAGTTCGTCCACGAGGCGGCTGCGGGTCTTGCTCTTCTCGTAGATGGTGAAGTGTTCGCTATGCGCCTGGTTCTTCACCACGACGTAGCGGCATCGCGCGCCCAAGCCATCAGCAACGATCTTTACCTGCTCGACGCTATCCGCTTCGTGATTCACCGGGGAGACGACGGTCAGGCTCGCGCCGAGCGTCTGGAGGATGTCGAAGACTTTCACCTCGGCGAAATACTCGAGGAAGATGTCCGTCGAGGCGGCGCGGCAGTCGATGACCACGAGCGGAGCCCGCTCGACCGCAGGAAAGATGGCGTCAATCGCTTGGGCGTCGGCGATGTCGATGAACTCCGCCTCGCGATAAAACCGCTTCAGCGTGGAGTTTTCATTGTCCGTGTCGATGGCGACATGCGCCTGATGCTTGTCCTTAAGGTATTGGACAAAGTTCGTGGTAAAAAAGCTCTTCCCGACGCCTCCCTTGCCATTCAGGATCACGTCGATTTGCTTCCGCATTGGCTTTGAGGGGTCTGACTTTGAGGGTGGGTTCATACGTTTGCTGGGTCGGCGATTCGCGGGCCTTTCGACCTGATAGGTGGCTCTTCCGGCGGTGCCGGTTTGGGTGCCTCACGGTGTTCTGCCGCGGTCTGACTAACGGGCGGACGCGTGGGTCGCGGCGGCTCCGTCGCCGGTTCGGACTGAGCGCGGACAGATGGCCGCCGTTTGATCTTACGCGGCTGCCGCTGCTCGATCACTTCGCGGCAGAACCGCGCCACGGTGTCGAGCGACACGGAGACCTGCACCGTGTGCAGGATGTCCATGATCGTCCGATAAGACGCGCCCTTCCGCCGCAGCGTCGCGATGCTCTCTTTGAATTGCATCAGCTCGTCATACTTGGGCGGACAGCGCGGCGCGTAGTTGGCCGCCGCCTCTGCAACGCGGTTCTGACTTTCTTGCGCATCGTGGCCGTGGCTCATTGGACAGTCTTCGGAAATCCTTCGGACGAATCCGGCTAGCGCGAGCTAGGGGTCGGGCGTCCCTTCTTCAAATTCATGAGTCTGAAATGCCACAGCCTCTCTCCGGGTCTGCTCTCGTTTGGGAGCAAGTGCCCTCAACGCTCGTGAGTAGATGGCGATCTGCGGGGATGCTTTCGCCTAAAACCCAATACAACCTCAAAAACGCGAAGAGCTATTTCGAAGAGCATCTTTGCGTCGGCGATTACTACAGCGAGGGTGAGCATGTGATGGGCGAATGGTTCGGCACTGGGGCGCAGTTGCTCGGTCTCGCTGGCAATGTCGGGGCTGATCAATTTCTCAAACTCTGCGACAACCTGCATCCACAGACCGGGGAGAGTCTGACGATCCGACAAAAGACGACGCGCAACGAAGTGGATGAGAGCGGTCGAGAGCGGGAAGTGGCAAATCGGCGCGTGTTCTACGACTTCACTTTGTCGCCGCCAAAGTCGGTGTCGATCGCGGCACTTGTTGGTGACGATGGGCGCATCACTGGTGCCCATGAACGTGCGACGCGCGTTGCCCTGGGAGAGTTGGAGAAGTTCGCCGGCACCCGTGTCCGTATTGGCGGGAAGATGGAAGATCGTTCGACCGGGAATATTGTCGCGGCAGTTTTCCGGCACGATACGTCACGCGCGCTCGACCCGCACCTGCACAGCCATTGCATCCTGTTCAATGCGACCTTCGATGGCAGTGAGCAGCGATGGAAGGCGCTCCAGAACTATGAACTGCTCCAAGCGCGCAAATACGTGGAGAACGTCTATTACCACGAGCTGGCCCACAACCTTCGCCAGTTTGGGTATGCGATTGAAAACCATGCTCGCGGCGACTTTGAAATTCGCGGTGTCTCTCGAAAGCTATGCGACGTGTTCTCTAAGCGGCACCGGGAAATCGACCAGCGAACCCACGATCTGCTTGCTCGTGAGCCGGAACTAACAGCCGCGAATCTCGCCGATGTCCGCGAGAATATCGCTCACAACGAGCGGTCGCGGAAAATGAAAGGAGTGGCTACCGAGAAACTTCGCGGGCTTTGGTCGGAGCAAATCTCGCCGGAAGACGCTGAGGTTATCGCGAGTCTGGCCCGCCTCGCTGCACCGGGCGAGCTTCCGATCACGGCTGTCGATGCCGTAGCATGGGCTGAGGAGCATCTTTTCGATAGGAAATCCGTCGTTCGCGAGGATGAGATTTGGCGGCACGCTCTGGAGCGCGCCCGTGGCGGCAACCTCACGATTGAGGAAGTCCACGCCGTCACTGCTCGCGCCGACTATTTGCGCGATGAACACGACCCGCGCCGGCTGACGACTCGGCGCGTGCTTTCCCGCGAATGGGAAATCGTCAGCCTGGTCAAGGAAGGTGCCGGTTCGGCTGTCCGTTTGTGTTCAAGTCCGCCAGCATCGGTATTCGTCCTCGATGATGGGCAGAGACAGGCGGTTGGGCAGATTCTCGAATCCCGAGACTTCGTGACGCTTTTCCGCGGCGGCGCCGGGACGGGCAAGAGTTTTGCGCTGAGGGAAGTCGTGCGGGCGTTGGTGGATGACGGCCGCAGTTGCAGCGTGGTCGCACCGCAGCGACAGCAGGTGCAGGATCTGGTGCGCGACGGGTTCTCCAGTGTGCAGACAGTGAGCGAATTGCTTACGCGGAAGGAGCTGGCGGCAGGGAGCGTGTTGATCGTGGACGAATCTGGTCAGCTCGGCGCGAAGCAGATGCTCGAACTGCTAACGTTTGCGAAGGAACGCAACGCCCGTGTGATTCTCTCCGGCGACACGCGCCAGCATGGAGCTGTGGAGGCATCGGATGCGTTGCGCGCCATCGAGCGGTACTCCGGCGTGAGAGCGGCGGAGCTGAATGAAATCCGGCGTCAAGACCCGGAGCGTGGAGAAAGCGAGACGGAGCGAGCGTGGATCGCGGAATACAAACGCGCTGTCGAAGAAGCAGCGGCTGGCGATTCGGCGGCTTCCTTCGCCCGGCTCGATGAGGCAGGAGCAGTGATCGAGTGCAGTCTCGGGGATCAGCATGACCGGCTTGTGGACGAGTATCTCGGCCTTGCGGCTGCGAACCTCTCCACAGTGGTCGTCTCGCAAACGTGGTCTGAGATTCACCGCGTCAACGAGCGGGTTCGGGATGGGCTGCAAGCGCAGGGGCTCATTGGACGGGAGGAGTGGCCAGTGACCGCGCTCCAGACCGTTGACCTGACGGATGCGCAGAAGCGTGACAGCCGCTTTTTCGGCGACGATGCCGCACTCGTCTTCAACCGCAACGCCGCCGGACTCACCAAAGGCGAATCCGGCTCGCTGGTGACGATCACGGGCAAGGGCCTCGTGGTCGAGGCTGGCGGCAAGATCCGCACGGTTCCTTTTGCGCAACTCGACCGTGTGACGGTCTGCCGAAAACATGACCTGGCGCTCGCCAGCGGCGACCGCTTGCAGCTCAAGGCGAATGCCAAGACGGCGACGGGCGAGCGCGTGGCGAATGGTGAAATTGTTGCCGTTCTGCGGGTCGAAGCGGATGGGCGGATTCGTCTTCAAGATGGCCGGGTGCTCAGTCGCGACTACCGCCAGTTCGTGCGCGGCTACGCGGTCACGTCTTACGCCTCGCAAGGCAAGACCGTGGATTGCGTGCTGTTCTCGGACTCGACGATCAAGGCCGCGACCAATGCGGAGCAGTGGTATGTCACCATCTCGCGTGGTCGGCGCGGGTTGAAGATTTTCACTCCCGACAAGGAGCGGTTGCGGGATAGCGTGACCCGCTCGGGCGCACGCGCGCTGGCCATTGATCTCAGGCTCAGGCAGCGGCGCGAGCGCCGCCGCCTGGGGCGTTTGATTTCGAGAGGCATGAAGCGGGCGCGCAATTTTGTGTCCGCGGTGCAGCGCCATGTGGCGGCCTTCACGGCTGTGCGTCGCATTCGGGCGGCCACGCAACGCTCCGGCGTTTCTTTCTCATGATTAAAACCGCTCAGCCCGATGGGAACGCTGCGGAACCTTCGCCAATAGAACGCGCGAACCTCGAATGCTGGAACCGCGACGCGCAGGCGCAGGGTTGCGGGTCGAAGGCAGTGAGGGGCAATGCTTCTTATTTCCTTACTCGCATTTCGCATGGGCCGGGCTGAGTCGAGACGGAAAGGCGGAGGTCTTGCGCGTTTCCTTCACGACGCATGACGTTCACATCTCCGGCCGGAATCTGCGTCTGGTGCTTGTTGCGTTGCAAAAGCTCTCTGTGGAGTGGGTGAGTGCGCGACCCGTGCGGTATGAAAGGCTGGCAACGACCGACGCGGTTTTCATCGAGAAGATCGAGGTTGAGGAGCTGAGCGAGGAACCGGCTTCGTAGCACTTTCGTACTTCGCGAAGGTCGCCGCGGCGCGGGCGGTCAAGGTCCTCAATCGCGCGGGAACGTCGCTAGGATTTGCGCACGGATTTCTTCGGGCGTGAGAAATGGCTCGGGTTGAACGTCCGGCCGCCGTGGATTGCTATCATACCACTTTCGCACTCGCTGGGCGCGGGTCAGGCCGTCCTTCGCGAGGAGCTTGCGCGCTTTGCTGACGGTCGAGGACGGGTTGAAGTGCATGACTTTGCCGACGTGCGCGGCGCGATCCACGGCGAAGGCGTGGCAGACCCAAAGTGCGTCGGCGTAGCGGCCGACGATGCGGGCTTGGTCGTGGCCATCGAGCAGCGCCCGCAGGGCGTAGCGGTAGGCCGTACAACTGGCGAATGTGACCTTGCAGTTGTCGTAGTGGCATTCTCGGAGCCGCGAGAGCAGGCTGAACGCCTTTCTCGCGAGCCGACTTCGGGCCGTGGCGCGCTCTGCGCGCAAATTCTCGTCGCGCCACTGCGCCACAACGCGCCGCGCGCCGTATAAATCTGTCTGCTGTATTCCGTAGGAATCCTCTTTCTTGTAAGGATTGTCACAGACCCTTGTCGACGAATCGGGAGCAGAATGGTTCCTGCTCGAACCGCTATCAGCCGTCCGCGAGGGCGAAAATGAGGAACACGTCGGCAGCAGTTTTTCGCCTCCGAACCCCAGCGTGGTGTAATTGTGAAGTCGCTTGCCGGCGCGGTCGTAGAAGAGTGATCGCCGATCGTATTTAAGCTTAATCGCTTCACACACGATGACGCCCCATGTCGAAGGCTGTCCCGACCGTGGGCGCTTCTTTCGCTGCTTCGTCTCGAAGACAAGATCTGGCCGCGTTCGACGGATCTTCGAGAGTTCCCGCGTCGCATGTTCCCGGCTGTATCCCGTCTTGCGACAAAACGCCGCCAAGTCCACGTCGCCCCACGTGGTGGAGCGCCTGGCTACGTTCTCGATCCAGCCCAGCAAACGCCGGCCACAAGGTACAGCTCCGCCCGGCCGCCGACCGCGACAGTTCCTCCGTTGGCTGCTTTCTTCCCGGCATCGGGGCAGACCCCACCGGTAAGAAAAACTCGGCATTTTTCTTGACCTCGGCGTATTCGAGGCGAAGGCTGCCGGTATCCAAATCGGGTGCGCCCAGGTGCCTCGAAAGCCTTTAGGGCGACTGAGGAGTTACCAGCTCCTCAGTCGCCTTTTGCTTTGTGGGTTGTGTCTAGTTAGCTGCTGTTCATTTGGATCACCTCCTTGCAGCAGTAGGCGCCGGGGCGAAGGTGCCCGTGCCCGTTTCGGAGCAAGCCAGAGCGCGCGCTTGCCGACGCGTAAGTGTCACTGGTCTTCCACTCCACGGGCTTTGATCGCCGGGATCACTCCACGATGCTCGCCCTAGCTTTTGGAAATCCGGCAGAAATCGGCCTTCGGATTGGGGCCTTTTCCTGCTTTTCTGGGGGCGTAGCTCTGCCCCCACAGCTCGGAGTCGCCGCTCATTGTTCCACAGAAAAACGGCGGGAAGTCACTTTTTTGAAAAAAGTGTTTCCGGGTTACGCGCGCTCATTCGATCACCCCCTTGCCGGCCCTTCTCCTTTTTCACAATGAAAACAGCAAAATTGGTTCGCCCTCTGACAAAACAAAAGCCGGAGGGCAAACTTTACACCCGCCCTCCACGCATCGAGGCCGCCATCACCGCAGCCTTGGATAAGGAGCTGGTTACGCTGATTGAACAGGCCCTGATTCCGAATCGGAAGGACAAGGACTACCTGCCGTCCGAATGTTTGGTTTATCTCGTCCGGAACGCTCTGAGGAGTGGTGACGATACGGTGATCAACGCACTGACACCGATCTTGTTTGCGCGCTGTAAAGCAACTCTCGATCGAGAACCCGCCAAGGAAATCCGAGAGCAGGTGCGAGACAAATTTGTAGACCTCCTGGCCCGCGACCGTGTCGATAGAGAATCAGACGCTCTGGACTATTTCGAAGTGAGTTTTTCCCACGCGTTCCTCACCCGCCGGTATGATGCGTTGCGGGCGCAAACCAAACGACGCAAGGTCTTCTTTCCGCTTGTTGACGAAGGATCTGACGATGAAACCGAGGTCGATCTCAAGCTTCGCAAATCAACTGAAGACGCTCTTGTAGCAGCCCATTTCGAGCGCGGGGATCCAGTATTACGTAACGAATTAATGGCGGCGGTCGCAAAGCTGCCCGAAGACGAACGTCAGGCAATTGTTCTCGTCCATCTTATCGGATATGATGAAGAGTCCGAAAATCCAAAAAAGGTGACGGCGGCGACACTATGCGGAGTGACAGGGCGGACAATTCGGAACCGTCTCGCGAAAGCCTTTCTAAAGCTCCAAGCCACCACATCAAAACAATGAAGACGACCGAAAAGAATCCCAGCCCTCCCTTGAGCGACGTGCTTTATGCATTCGCCTTAGCGCACAAGTCTCCCAGCGCCGACCTGCTCAACGATTTCATTCGTCGATACCCCCAATACACGGCAGAGTTGACGGGCCTCGCAGTCGAACTTGCGGTGGACGACACAATCCAGGACAAAGATGCGGAGGCTGTTCAGACTCCCACGGAGCCGATGCAAAGTGCCGAAGTCTTGAAGATGATCAGCCAGTTTCAAAACCGACTCCACGAAGTCCGGCGCAACGATGAGAATGCCCAAGCCGCGGAGAGGGTAGCCGTAGCGGCGGAAAATCCTTTCACCTCGCTCACACGAACCGAAATCAAGGCATTCGCCGACACCCTAAACGCGAATGGGGTATTTTTTATGAAATTGCGAGACTGCCAAATCCATTTGGAAACGATGTCCGAAGGCTTTCTCCAAAAACTGGCTGATCTGCGAAAGACGACAGTTGCCCGGCTTCGCGCATACTTAGCGCAAGATGTACAATTGGCGTTCTCTGCGGACTACAAATCGGAAAAGAAGCCGGAAACCGGCACAAAACAGACGTTCGAGGAAGCGGTGCGCAGCTCGGGACTGAGTGCCGAGCAGCAGGAATATTTGCTCAAACTTTGAAGGAGCGTCGATGGATTCCTTTGAGCCAGTTCGCAGGGCCGCCATAAAACTGCACGACGAAGTAGTCTCTTTGGGCGCTGACCCATTGTCACCGGCCTCGCTGATCGCGGCCGCTATTAGCCGATTGGAGCTGGAGGCAGTCCCGCTCGCCCCTGATAATCCGACCTTGAAAGGCGCTCGAGCGCTTTTGGACTGGCAAACGGGTACAATCTGCTATGCAAATGATACCGACGCTGGAACGAGTGCTTTGGTGATCGCCCACGAGGCGGGGCATTTTTGCGTGCACCATGCCAGTTGCAGTTGCGAATCGCACGATATCGATGTGACGTTGCCAACGGAACCTGCGCGAGTTGGTTTGCAGCGGGTCGAGGATTACGGAGTGCGCGAAAGAAGGGAATTGCAGGCGAATGTCTTCGCTCGGGAGTTTTTGTTTCCCCGTCAACTTGCGAGGCGACTATACCTCGACGAGGGCTTGGGGGCGACCGTGATCGCTACCCGTTCCGGGTTGCCTAAAGACCTTGTTCGGCAGCAAATTCTTGACGCGCTGTTGATCCCGCCACCTCCCGAGGAGCCTGAATTGAAAGCGGTCGCCGCTTCCAGCCCAGTGCGAAGCGATCCATCCCAGGATGACGCGGTAAACCATAGTAATTCCCCGTTCCAACTTCAGGCTGGCCCGGGAACCGGGAAGACCGGGACTCTCGTGAGGCGAGTGATTTCGTTGATTAACGGAGGTGTTGAGCCATCGACGATTCTGGTTCTCACCTTCTCCAATCGCGCCGCCGGGGAGTTGGCAGATCGAATTGGAGCCGCCTTGCCGGAGGTTGCTCCACAGATCTGGATTGGAACCTTTCACTCGTTCGGTCTGGACCTCCTGCGGCGTTATCATGATCGGCTTGGACTGCCATCCGATCCGTCGCTTTTTGACCGGAGTGACGCTCTGGATGTCTTGGAGGAAATCCTCCCTACGCTGCGGCTTCAGCACTATCGGAACCTGTTTGATCCAACCTTGATTCTGCGGGAGTTTCTGCAAGCCATCTCGCGCGCGAAGGATGAGTTGGCCGATGCGGCTCGATACAGAGAATTGGGTCAGGAGATGTATGACCAGGCCGGTACCGATGCTGATCGGCGGAAAGCTGCGGAGAAGTGCCTGGAGGTCGCACGGGTGTACGATCTTTACGAAAAAGAGCTATCGAAGCGCGGGGCGGTTGATTTTGGCGATCTGGTGATGAAGCCGGCGATCCTATTGAAGAAAGACACCGCGTTGAGAAGCGACGTTCAGCTTCGGCATCGGCATGTGCTGGTCGACGAATATCAGGATGTCAATCGCGCCAGCGGCGAACTTCTCCGTCAGTTGGCCGGCGATGGAAACCAGGTGTGGGTCGTCGGCGATTCACGCCAGTCAATTTATCGTTTTCGCGGTGCGTCCTCTTCGAATATGGCGACCTTTGAAACGGACTTTCCTGGTGCCCTGGTGAGGCCGCTTTCCGTCAACTACCGATCTTCTCAAGAAATTGTGGACACGTTCGTGGCGGTTGCATCTCACATGAGCGCTTCGGCGAAAATGCTCCCCCTGAAGTTGACAGCGAAGCGCGGTGCGAAAGGAGTGCAGCCAGAGTTGAGAGGCTTTGAAAACGCGGATGACGAGTCCGAAGGCATCGCTGCATCCATTCGGGAATTGGAAGGTGCTGGCATCCGCCTGCGCGACCAAGCAATCCTGTGCCGGTCGAATGCCCGGTTGAATGAAATCGCGGCTGCGCTGCAAGAGCGAGGCATACCGGCACTGCACTTGGGGAGTCTTTTTGAGCGCGACGAAGTGCGTGATTTGCTCGCATTGCTCAGCCTGGCCGTCGATCCCACATGCAGCGGCATGGTTCGAGTCGCGACAATGCCCGGATACGCATTCAGCCTTCAAGACACGTATGCCCTGCTCGGTTTTGCCAACGAAGATGTTACTCGCAACCCGAGCCTCGGCCGGCTCGGGTCCCTGTCTTCAGCCCCGGGTTTATCATCGACGGCAAAAGCTTCGATTGAACGTCTTGCCCGCGACCTTGGAGGGCTTGGAGCAAACGCGTCCGCGTGGGAGTATCTGGCGACCTATCTTCTTGACCGAAGCACTCTACTCTCGGATCTGGCGCGCCGAGAGAGCGTGGTTGATCGCATTTGCGGTGTAGCCTTGTGGCAGTTCCTGAATTTCATTCGCGAGCAGCCTTTAAGCAGGAAGGGGCTTCCGATTCAAACGACCCTCGACCGTGTCCGCAGGTTGACCTTACTGGCTGACGAGCGCGATCTGCGGCAAATTCCAGCGGCCGCATCCCACATTGACGCTGTTCGGTTGATGACTGTTCACGCCAGCAAGGGTCTGGAGTTTGACGCGGTTCACATCCCAGGTCTCACCAAGGCGAGTTTTCCCACGACCAATAAAGGACAGAAATGCCCGCCACCCGTTGGACTGATCATCGGCGCCGGCGGCAGCGCCAGTGCTGACATAGCAAAACACGACCACGAGCAGGAGGAGCAGTGTTTATTCTTTGTAGCTGTCTCTCGCGCCCGCAATCACCTGCGCCTTTACTATTCGAGACGACAACCCAACGGTAACAATCGGACGCGCTCACCGTTTGTCGACTGGATTGCCGGACCGCTGATCAAGGAGATCGCCAAGCCCGCGCGGCTTGCACTGCCTTCAGGTGCGCCGGCACCCCGGAATCTCGAGGTAGCCTGGCCTTCGTCTTGGACGATCGAGCACCGCAGATTGAAGGCATATGACAAGTGCGCGTTGCGGTTCTTTTATACCCACATCCTTCGTATTCGCAGTGCGCGAACGGCGACTCCATTCTCAAGAGCCCACGATTGTCTCTATAACTTGATTCAATGGCTGGCCAATACCCGCCTTATCGCCCCACCCAGCGCTGAAGTCTTCCTCGCTGAAGTGAGCAGGATCTGGCAGGAGAAGGGTCCGATCGACCACGCGTACGCAGAGGACTACAAACAGATTGTGGTAGACCTCGGCACTACCCTGCTGAAAGCGGGTGAAGGATTGGCCTTCCGAAAAGCGGAGCCTCTAACGGTCTCGTTTCCGAGTGGGATTGTGGTCGTTGAGCCGGATGAGATTGCCAGCCTGCCGGACGGCCAGACGATGCTGCGGATGGTCCAGACGGGCCACAAGCGCAGTGATGAATACGACCGGCCGGAGTACACGCTCTATATGTTGGTGGGACGAGCGTATTACGGCGAAAACTTTCAGGTCCGAGCACTGCATCTGACCGACGCCATTGAAGAGCCAGTTGCAATAACACAGGCCAAGTTGGAGACGCGCCGGAAAAACACTGAAACGACTTTGGCGAATGTCGTGGCGGGGAAATATCCAGTCACTCTCGATGCGGTTGGCTGCCCACGGTGTCCGCACTTCTTCATTTGCGCCGCGATGCCCAGCGGCCCATTGAATCTCGGAGAAGAAAATCGCTGATCGCGTTTCCGGGTTCGCGGCGCTCGGACGATGACATCTGTAGAGGGCAAGTTCAGGCATGTCGCCTGGATCCCCTCCTACTAACAACTATATGACACCTACCAACGTCTTCTACCAAGCCGAAGGCCTTCGTGAAATCCAGCACCTGGAGGCCCAGGCCGACCGCACCGTTGCCGTCCTGAAAGAAGTAATTCTCGGACGCCACGGTCTCAAGATCGAAACGTTCATCTTTCTGGAGGATGCTGACGATCCTCTGGACGAAACCGTGCTCATCGCGACGCTCATCAAGACCCGTGATGTCAAGCTCCACGTCCACGGCTGCCGGCACATCGAGGTCCAGGTGGCGTTCGCCGGCAAAACGGTCAAGCATCGCTTCGCGCCGAGCGCGACCATCGCCCGCGTGAAGAAATGGGCGACCGAGCACTTCGGCATGACGCCCGACGATGCCAGCGAACACATGCTGCAGATTGTCGGCACGCACGACCGTCCCGCGGCAGGCACCCACCTCGGCACGTTGGCAGTCTGCCCCGTCTGCCACATTTCGTTCGACCTGGTCCCCGATCAACGGGTCAACGGCTGAAACAAGACTACGCCCAGATGGACTCGGTGACCATGAAGCCAGACGAGCGCGCCTTCCGGGCGGATGTGGCGAAAGCCGCATTCCGCCTGGGGGAATGCGAAGGGCGCTGGCGATTGATCCAAATCAATTGGCCCTTCGTGCAAATCGGCGTCAGCGCTCGGGACGCAGTCGAGTACGCCCTCAGATTCGACTGTGGTGGCTATCCCGGATCTCCACCTACGGCGCGCCCATGGGATCTTGCAGCCGACGCGCCGCTCGCCAATGACCGTTGGCCACGTGGCAAGGGAGGGCGCCTAAGTGCGGTGTTCCGCACCGATTGGAAGGGTGGTTCCGCTCTTTATCTACCATGCGACCGCATCAGCATCGCCGGCCACGAGCCCTGGCGCACCCAGATGCCATCCAAGATCTGGCGCCCGACGGTCGGCATCATCCATTACCTCGAACTCGTTCATGAACTTCTCCATTGTAAGGATTATTCGCCGCGCGGTTGCGCCACGGCATAAGATTTCCTGCTCCAGGAGGCTCTGGAAAGATCTGCTGTCTGAGCTTCGCGCACGAGGTCGAGACAGACGTGAAAGTGGTGCCTTCCTGCTCGGACAACGCGTCAAAGACGTTGCCAGGATCACCGACTTCATTCCCTACGATGAACTCGATCCCGCGAGCTTGGACACCGGAATCGTTCGGTTCGATGGCCGTTATTTTGGGCAACTGTGGGACCTCTGCACGAAGAAGCAATTGACGGTCGTTGCGGACGTACACACCCACCCCGGCGGTTCCGCACAGAGCGACTCGGACGTGGCGCACCCCATGATCGCGTGCGCCGGGCATTTGGCGTTGATCATCCCGCAATTTGCAAAGGCTCCGGTCCGTTTGGAGCAGGTCGGGATGTATCGTTACCTTGGTGCGCGGCGTTGGAACACCATTCCCCGGGAGAGTCACACCTCATTTTTTCACATCGGTATTTGACGATTCTCATGTCTTTCTACACCCCTTCCGAAACACTTCACCGTCTGGTCAAGGAAGCCCTTGACAGTGGAGCGGCCGCAACCCTTAAGGAAGCCGAGGTGCTTTTTCATCAGTACGAGCTGGTCTTCCACATCGACTCCGCCCAGGCAGACGATGTCTTCTCGCAGGCGGCGCTGCTCACGGGGGTCGCTCTGGCCCGACGCGTATTTCTTGGCGGAGTTACGGTGGTCGGATTTCTGGAGGTACCGCTGCTGGTTCCGTTGCCCTTGGGCGAAACTTTAGGTGGGGCAGTCAGCCTCCTTGGGGGAATCACCGCCGAAGAAATTCCGTTAGGACGCCCTGTCGTCTCGATTGGCGGCGGCCCACAGCAATGCACCGGTGCCTTTCATATTCGTACGGCATATTCGGGATGGCGAGGCGGGATATTGCCGATTGATGATCCCACCCAACTGGCATCCTCGCCAACCATGCCTCTTGCGGCGATGCTTTCAGCCGCCTTGGCGGTCAACGAGGCATTTCTCTATGCTCGTCGCGAGACACCAATCGCCGGCCGACGGGTGATCGGACTCTCACTTTGGAACTTGGAAAACAAATCCAGTTGGTGGGAAGAAGCCCCGAACGAACCAGCGCTCTCGATATTGCCTTCGCGCTTATGGCTGATCGGACTTGGTCACCTGGGGCAAGCGTATCTTTGGGCCTTGGGCCTTTTGCCATATGGCGAGTCAGCCGAACTGGAATTGGTTCTTCAGGATGTCGATGAGATCACCCCTTCGACGGAGAGCACGTCAATCCTTTCCGATTCAACGATGCTTGGTCAGAAAAAGACCCGTGCGATGGCGGCGTGGGCGGAGCGCCGTGGGTTTTCGACCAAGATATGCGAGCGTCTATTTGACGAATTTTTCGAGCGTCACGAGACCGAGCCCTGCGTAGCGCTTTGTGGTTTGGATAATGCGTTGGGCAGACGCGCTCTCGACAAAGTGGGTTTTGAATTGATTGTCGAGGCAGGCCTTGGGCGTGGCTACCGCGATTTCCGGACAATGCGGATACACACCCTGCCGGCAAGGCGTACCGCTTCGGAAATGTGGGGCGAGATGGACACCCACGAAGACGTTTCCAATCGTTCCGCGTATGCGCGGTTACGTGAGGATGGGGTTCTCGACAAATGCGGGACCACTCTCCTGGCAGGTAAAGCGGTTGGAGCACCGTTCGTCGGTGCAGTAGCCGCCTGTCTGGTTGTGGCCCAGGTCCTTCGCCTATTACACGGGGGCAAAATTGACCAAGTCATTGATCTCGATCTTCAAGACCTGATGTTCCGATCCGTCGTGCCCCAAAGTCGCACTTTCGACACGCTCAACCCCGGCTTTGTCGCGGCACGGTTTGAACCATGCACCGATCACGACCCCGCCTCGCAGCCATTCTTGGAGGTTGCGGTTTGATTTGGGAGGAAATGGTCTATGCCTTCTGGACATTTGAGTTCCAAAGTAAACTCCCCTTTGGACGTACCCGCCGAAATCTGGATAATGGCCCCATATGGTTTCAGAGAATGAGCCCGGCGAGGCGTGGCGCCAGTTGAACGCAGTCGCCTCCATTGGCCGACCCCCACGTGACTGTGTAGGCTTGCCTCAGCAACATTCATGTGTTCAACCAGACGCATGAATGGGGCTCCTCTGTCGGCACGGCTCGGTCAGGTTTTGCGGCGAGCTTTTTTCTCACCGCTGGCGCGTCCGGAGCGTGTACCTTTCTTCGTAGATTGCATCGACCGGTTGGAACGGGAAAGCGTGGATCGCGCGGGTGAATTGAGCCGGGCTGAGACGCTCCAGCTTATTTCCGAAACGCTCGCCGAGCACGGAACCATCGACTGGTCGGATGATCCAGATACGGCGCTGGCGGATGCGCGGGCGCGGGCTATGGCCGTTTTCAATCGCCTGCTCCACGCAGGTTGGCTCGATGACCGTGATCTCGGCATTGATGACCGGCGGGTAGTCGTAGAGCCCACGGTGCGCTGGCTGCTCGACGCGCTGCGCAAGATGTCTGCGACGGAGCAAGGCGAACTGCACTCGTTTGCGGATACGCTGCGGGCGATTTGCGATGACTTGGGTGAACCCGAACGATTCGATCCACGTGTCCGACCGGGTGAGGAAATGGTCGCGAGCCTCGGCGATCTCGCGCGGCGTTCGGAAACGGCGACCAACCAACTCAATCACGTCTATTTGATCCTTCGCCGATTTATTGAAAAGCAAGGGGAGGCGGCGAGTGGCGCGGAAAATCTGCGGCTCGTTTTCGATGAGTTCGCTGGCGGGCAACATCAAGTGTGTCACGATGAGTTATTTGCTCGCGGCCTATATCGCCGGCTCGGTGAGGCCCGACAAGTGGTCGAGGATTTGCGCTGGAATTACTCCCTCAAGACACACCTCGCCACGGCCTTGGCAAGCCGCGAAGGTAGCGATGAAGCGACCGCTTTGGAACGAGTGGATGGGTTAATGCACGGGTTGGAAGCGGTACTCGGGGGCATCTCCGCGATGGCGCGAGAGGTCGATGGACGCGTTGCACATTTCCATCAAGTCTCCTACGAGCGATACAGCTACCTAAATGATCGTTCGGGACGTTACGCAGAGATTGTGAAGGGCGTCTTCGAGGCCATCGACGCACAGGCGGATGGCCATAGTTTTCACACCTTGCCGGAACTCAGTTTGCCCCCGCTTCTCGTGCCAAACGCAGACACGTATCATGGCTCTGAGTCGCTGCTCTTTCCCCATCAGCGGCGGGCCGCCGTGCAGATGAAAGGCGGGCTCCGCACCATCCACGCTGACGACAGCGAAGCGGTGGAGCGATTGCGGCGGCGCTACAATGAGTCGCTCAGTTCGCTTCGGGCGGCGCGCTTCATCCGCCAACACCTCCCGACGGCAAGTGCGCGGATTGCGACGAATGAGTTTCGCACCGGAACTGAAGACGATCTGCTCGACCTGCTCGCGACATTGATCCACTCGCGCTATGGGTTGCTGCGTTGGCGCGTTCTGCCCGAGGGCCGATCGGAGCGCTGGCACCCGGAGCGCACCCCGGTGGATGAGCACGGCGAATTGCGCTTTGCCCGTTTCTCAATCGAAAGGCTGAACTGAGCATGGATCCATCAGCTTTGTTCCCGACGCTTGCGGAAGATGAACTGCGCGACTTGAAGGACGCGCTCGCCGAGTTGCTCGACCGCGGTTCGGTGCTCGGCTTTGAAAGCCGGTCGCGCGATCTCTACCAGCGCGCTTCTGGCGCGACGCTCGCGGAGCCGCTCCGTGCGGTATTAGCGCTACTCGAAATGGAACTGGTCAACGATGATCGCCGATTGCTGCTGTTCGCACGGCCGCTCGATACCTGCCAGTTGCTCCGGCGTTTCAACCAGGTCGAGTCACTCTTCGTCCTCGCGCTCTGGCGTATCTACCATGAGCACTATCAACAGGGCCGGGTCGGTGCCGTAGTACTCGGTCTGAACGATCTCTACGCCAAGCTGCGGAGTTATTTTCCGCGGCTGCTGCAAGAGACGCCGAAGCCTGGCTTCTTTCGGTCCATCCTCGCGCCTCTCCAGCGTCGCAATCTCGTTCGCTGGTCGGAAAATGCCGACTCCTTTGGACTCTCGGAATGCCAGATATTGCCGACCGTGCTCTACGTCATCCCTTTTGGTGGACTGGAGGATTGGCTCATCCAAGCGGTCCGGTTTTCCGAAACGCCCGCGTCGGAACTCGAGCCCACAGCCAATGAAATCCCCGAAAGTTAAACGCCCAATTCTGCTCAGCCGCATCATCGCGGTAAACTGGTATGGCTTTAATCAAGTCATCGAAGTCGAGGGCAACGTCGTCATCACGGGTGAATACGGCACGGGGAAATCCGTGCTGCTCGATCTCATACAGCGTGTCTTGCTCGGCAGTGCGACGCGCTACAATCGCGCGGCGACGGGCGACGCTTCCTCGCGAAAATTAAAAGGCTACTGCCTGTGCGATACAAATACCGGCACCGACGCCGGAGAGGATTTCGCACGCACGCAAGCCGTCACTTTCATTGCGCTTGAATTCACCTGGCCAGACGGCACCAAGAGGCAGACGTGGGGCCAGCGCATCGAATACGCGAGCCCGACCAGTCGCCCTTCGATCCTCTATTTCTGCTGGCCCGACCGCCTCGATCTCGAAGCGGTCTGCAACGAGCAGGGCGATTTCCTCGACGAGGGCCAGTTCCGTGCCTGGCTGCGCCGGGAGGATGCCGACTCGTGGGACCGGGAGGCCAGCTACCTCGACAACCTGGGAGTGCCGTCGAACCTCAATTTCGAGTGGCCGCTTTTGCGGCAGACACTCCCCGAGGCGCTGGCTTTTCAAGTAATCCGGCGCTTCGACGACTTCATCCGAGGGCGGCTGTTGCCGGCCACGCCGCTGCAAATCGACGAAGTGCGGAGAAGCCTTCAGGTGCATCGCGACTACGCCGAGAAGCTGCGAAACTTCGAGACGCAACTGGGCTACCTCACGCGTATCCGCGAGCATCACGCGCATGCAGAATCGGCGGATGCCGAAGTGCGGCTGCTACGCATCGTCGAGCGAGAATTGGAATTGCGGCACGCGGACGAAACGAGCGGCGAAGTGGAGGCGCTGCTCATTTCACTGCGCTCGCAGGCCGAAAAGGAAGCGCACGACCTTTCCGAAGCGACTGAGCAGCTTGAGGCCGCTCGCGCCGCTCTTGCCAGCGCGCAGGCTGAGGTGGACGCCGACAAGGACGTGGGGCGCTTGGACGGACTGCGAGAAAAGGAGACGACGCTCGGAAAGAAAGTCGCCTCGCTCAAACAACGGTCCGGCGATGCGCTGCGTGAACTGCGCGAGCGCGGCTCCGCGTGGCGGCGCTGGCTTGAAAGCGGACGGTCTTTTGCTGCTGCGCTCAAGCGTCCGCTCGACCCGGATGGCGAGATGATCGCCGCGCTGGAAACCGGAGACCTGGCCGCCGGCACGTCGTCGATGGACGGACTGGCCCAGCATTTCCATGCGGTTCGAACCGCCGGAATTATCGCTCAGGCCAATCTGGCGGGACAGGCGACCGACCTTGAAGCGAAAGTCCGCGTGCTGAAGAATGATCACGACAAACTCGCCAAGGGCGAAACGAGCGGACGCTTTTCTCTGCTCGAAGAGTTGCACAAACGTCTGCCGAAAACACCGGGCGCATTTGGTCCCGAACAGCTTTGCCGCTTGGTCGAGCTAAAGGACGACGCGGAGCCGTGGCGTCGCGCAATGGAGTTGTTTCTCGGCAATAATCGCTTCGCCATCTTACTCGACCCACAGCGCCACCGGCTTGCGCAACGGTTGCTCCGTGATTTGGAATTGGCGACGAATCGCGAGCCGCTGGTCGATCCCGATGAGGCGCTCAGGCTCGATGCACGTCCGCACCCGGATTCCCTCGCCGCCAAGGTCAATGCCAACAACGCGGTAGCGAGATCCTATCTCGATCACCTGCTCGGAAATGTGATCTGTGTTGATTCGCCGGACGACTTTCCTGGCAAGGCCCGCGCCATCACTCAGGATGCAATCCTCTGGCGGCGTCCGGTGACCACCAAGCTCGGCAAGGCGAAACGGGATGATCCCGATCCGTTTGCCGACTACGATCCTGTGCTCGGTGAAAAGGGTCTGCGCGTTTTGCGCGAACGCAAAGAACTCGAACTAGAGGTGCGCACCGAAGAATGGAAGAAACGAAAGGGCGAATCGGATCGGATGTCGAAGTGGCTGGAGAGTGGTGACACGCTGGGGCTTGGTTCCGCGAAACTGACGGCTCCTGGCGATCTAGCCGAACAACTGCGCACCGCCCAAGGGGAGCTAAATCAGACGCAGCAGCAGTTGGAGATCCTCGCCACGCCAGAGCGCGATGCGATCATCGAGCGACTCCGCGAAAAGCGTGGTGTTGTGGAGAGTCTCGTTGTTGCCAAAGATCGGCTGGAAAAGAGCGAGACGATCAAGAACATCACGACGCAGGAGCAGAGGCTCGCCGATGCCCGGCAGCGCGCGAAGGATGCTCGCGCTGAGCGGGAGACCATCCACGGCAAATACGGCGCGGGTATTTTGAACGAGCACGTAGCCGAAACCGCCGAGCGACTCATCGCAGAGAATCGGGGTTGGGAAGACCGCCTGATGCGTGTCCGCGACCTCCGTGCGGATGCCTCCACTTTGTTCACTCAACACCGCGGCGAGCGAGCCAAGGAGCGCGCCTTGCTGCGTCAGGAGTTCGGCGAGTTTGTGCGCCTTGCCGAAGACGCCGAGGACAATGACGAATACGATGCCGAGTTCCGCATCCTCGACGAGCAACAGGTGCCCGAGTATCGCCGCAAAGCCGAAGAGAGCCGCCGTGCGTGGGAAGATCGTCTCAAGGAAAACGTGCTCGGCGAATTAAGATCGCTCACCGAACGCGCCGTCACCGACATCCGGCAACTAAACGCCAACTTGCACGAACCCATCGGCCACTTTCGCTACCGGCTCTCGTGGGAAAAGCGACGCGACGGCGACTTCGATCGGCTGTGGGCGCTGCTCAAGAGCGGCTTCGAGCCGACCGACGAACTCACCGCCGCGATTCGCGACCCAGAGGTCGAGAGTGCCAAGGCATTGCTCATGGAGGCCCTCGACAAGCCTGACGAAACAGCCCTGCAACTCCGGCTCGATTATCGCGAATTCTACAAGTTCGACATGGAGTGCCAGGATACCGCGCTACCTTCCGATTCACCGTGGATTTCGCTCACTCGCCACGCCGGCAAGATGAGCGGCGGCGAAAACCAGTCGCCCTTTTTCCTCGCGATGCTCGCGGCCTTCCTTCGCGTCTATCGCCGCGCGGAGCCGGGGCGGCTCGGGCAGCGCGAAAGCCTCGGCCTCGTACCGATGGACGAAGCCTTTTCCAAACTCTCCGGCGATGGTGTCGAGAGCTGCATGGAAACCGCCCGTGCCCTCGGCCTGCAACTCGTCCTCGCCATGCCGGACAAGGATGCACCGCCTGCCCTGCGAGGTGCGGACACCATCCTTGTCGTGACCATCGACAAGAGGCAGGAAGCCGGGCGTACCGTCATCGAGAATTGGGCGCATCCTGCGCGGGCTAGCGATGCGCTTGCGGAGCTGGAGGGCATGTGAACGCTTGGCCTTTCAACTCGGCGCTGGCTCGCTACATTTTCAAGCGCCTCAAAAGTTCACGGCGTCGCCAGCCCGAGCCGATTGCGGACTGGGCTGAATCGTGGGAGCCGCTGCTCGAAAAGGCGGGCCTGCTTTCCGCCGAAGCGCGCAATGAAGCGCGAGATGCGGCAGTTGCATTGGAACGATCGGAGCGGTTGGTCTGCCGATCAAATGCCGATGGAAAGCTGCGCCGCGTACTCGTTCCGCGCGCCGCCGAGCGAGCTTGGTTCGCTGACGCCAACGAACGTCATCCCGCTGAACGGCAATCTGGACTGGCTGCAGCGACCCGCGAAGCGGCTCAGTGGCCCGGCATCGCCGAATGGAAGGCGTGGTGCGAACGACTGGCTGTGGAAATGGAAGCCGGTCATTTTCCAGATTTCGTAGATCGACACGAAGAGGAATCCGTTTGGCTGCGCGATCTGGAAGTCGTGAATCAACTCACCAGCCACCCGTGGCCCGCCGGCACGCTGCTCCGTGTCGCCAGCGCCGAAGCTGCGGGGGACTCCAAGTTTCTCGAAACGCGACGCTCCCGCTTAGAGCGCATGTTGAAAAGTCTGTCCGATTCTCGCTTTCAATCCCTCGCTGATCTCGGACTCATTGAGCCTCCGCGACGTTGCCTCTTGCATGGCCCACTGCGCCTGCGCTTGCATGGACACACCTTCGACTTCGCCGCTTTCAAGAATCCTGTTGCCCTCGGCGAAGAAGACCTGCTCGCAGCCGACGTGGTGGAGCTTCCGACGTCGCGCGTCCTGAGCGTAGAAAACGAAACGACTTTTCACGAACTCGCGCGCCTCGCGAGCGGTGAACTCCTGATCCAAACGAGCTATGCCAGTTCCGCTACTCTCGCGCTGCTGCGGCGGCTTCCCGCCGAATGCGAGTGCACGCATTTCGGCGACTCCGACCCTGCCGGATTCGACATCCTACGCGACCTCCGCGAGCGCAGCCGAAGGCAGTTTGGCTCGCTTCAAATGGGCTACCGCAAGGGATCAAGCGCTCCGAAATTGAATCATCCTGATCGTCGCCTGATTGAAACTTTGCAAAAATCTTCCGCGATCACCGAGGCCGAACATCACGAATTGGCACGGATGCTTACCGCAGGCGATAAAGGTCGATTTGAGCAAGAGAGCCTGCCACGCCCCGACGCGCAGTGGCCGTTTTACCCCCACCCGTATTCCGAACTGAGGAAGGAGATGTAAAATGCATTACGTATGCGCTCGGCTGTTTCGTGTGCTATCGCCACCTAATGCGAACAACGCAGCGTCGAGTTCGCGGATGATCCGCAACGAAAGAGTCCTTCGCCAACCGCTTCATGCCGAGTTCCAGCGCAGCACGTCGACGAGCACCTTAATTGTCGTCTACCACAGACACACCGTTGCGCGGATCGCCTCGGAGCAAATAAACACGCAGTGCTGGCGTTTCGCCTTCTGGGGAGACGAGTGCAAACTTCTCACGGAGGTGCCGCACCATACTTGAGCTGGCCGTCGTCAGGACCAAGCGGATTGGATTTGCGTTTTGTTCGACGGCAAGGACACGCAAAACATCGAGAATCGCCACGCGGTTCAAGTCGTCGAGATGGGCGAGCGGCTCATCCAGAAAAAAAGTGCCTCCGAGGCCGCGCGCCCTCGCCAGAAACATCGCGAGAGCCAAGTCTTGCCGCTGTCCTTGACTCAGTTGAACGATGTCTTCGAATTGAGTTTCACTCGCTGTCGCCAGCCAGCCGAGAACATCACCCTTGCGCTCCAATTTGATGCTGTCGATTAGCCGATTTCCCTGAGCCCGAAGGTAAATCGCTTCGATAACCGCGTTCAAGGGCTGAACCTGCTGTAGCACGAATGCCTCCCGCGTCGCTTTGAGACGGCTAGCGCCTTCCGCGAGATCGCTGTGAGCGCTGAGAAGTTCCTCCAGTTTGAGGATCTCAAATTGACGCTCGCCGATTTTTCGACGCCTCTCCGCTGCGACGCGTTCCGCTTCTTGCGATTTCACGACCGCCGCATGCGCTGCTCGTGCGGCGATCAAAGCAACATTCGCGGCATCCAAGCGTTCGGCGGCGTTTTCTTGAGTGACTGAAAGCGCTGCCTGACCTTCGATCGTCCATACGGCCTCGCCGGCGAGTTTCCGCCATAATGCTTCGAAGTTCTTTATGTCGGCATCAATCTTCCCAAAGGCATCTGTCCGCTCCTGTTGCTCGCGCCTGCCAGCATTTAATCGTTCGGTGATTTGCGAGAGGGCCGTCGTCTGTTCGGATGCCAGGCTACGCTGGGCGGAAGCGGCGTTCCTCAACTCAGCCCGCTTTTTCTCAATTTGCGAAATCCAACTCTGGAGCTGTGGACCCCATTCGCTCACGACAACCTCGGCGAGCGGTCTTGCGTCGCGAAGCTCTGGCAAGAGGCTGTCCATATTTGCGATCGCAAGCTCGATTTGCCCACTGAGCGCGACGAGCGCCTCGGCGGCAGATAGCAACCGTCCCTGTTTGACACTCAGAGCTTCGGCGGCCGCTGCGGTCTCGCGTCGCGTGATCAACGACTGTTCGAGTCGCGCCCGACCTGCGTCGTCGAAACTTTCCTCGTTTGTTCCGGCCGCACGCAACTGATCCATCGCATCCCTGAGTAACGCAGCGCAGCGGTCGGCCGTCTGCTGAAGCTGTTTCGCTTCGTTGGATCGCTGGGTTACACCTTGTAGTTGACGTTCCAATTCGGCGATCTGCTCGACCATCTCGCGTCGCTGATTTTCTCGAGACACAAGGAGGCTGGGCAGGGCGCCGGCGTGGCGCTCTATCTCCGCTTTAAGAGCCTCCGGCGTAGAATGATCGTGTGCGCAAAGCGGGCAATGGTGCTCCGTAGAAAACCGCTCAAGAAGTTCGTTGGCCAATGCGCGCATGCGGTCCAACGGCCCGGAAATCTCGGTGGTCTGAGCATCAAATGCGACAAGGGCTGCCCGCCTTTCCTGAATCGTTTGGCTCAAAGCGCGAACAGCTTCGACGGGTGGGAACGTCGAGCGCCGAACGCCTCCGTTGAACATCCGCCAATTGAGCAGCGGCGTTCTGCCACGTACTCCAAACGCCAAGACACCCCTGAAGTTTCTCCGCTGCCGCTTTCTCGCGAGCTTCGCTTCTCAGAACATCGCGGACGGTCTGCCGAAGTAAATCGATCGAGAGCGTCGCATCAACTGCTCCCGCTGCGGCCCTCCACTCTGCGACGGCACTCAAAAGTTGGGGTTGAATTGAGTCAAACCCGGCCCGCGCGAGCAACTCGACCTGCCGTTCATTGGTCAGGGCGCTGGCAACCGTGCCGCTTTGTACCTCCTTGAGTTTTCCGACCTCAATCTCGAGAGCCGCAATTTGCCCCGACAAAGTACGAATTGCCTTTTCGCTCTCCGGCATCGCCACCAACAGCTGTTCGTAGCGAGGCCTACCGCGAACCATCTCCTCGAATACGTTGCGTCTCTGAGTTAGTTGTTCAGCAACTTCTGCCGCTCTTCCTTCGACCGTCGCAAGGAACTGCGTTGTTTCAGCCCCAGAGGCGCGAGTGGGGATCTCCAGCAGTTCAGCCGCAGCGTTCAACTTCTCCAGGAACGGCGTGAACGAAGCGGCCTCTTCAGGCGTGACAGCAACAGCTGCCGCCTCAAGGTCACGAATCTCCTTACGCGCTGCTGTGCGGTCCTTCTTCAGTTGCGCGGCGCTTGGCAGCTCTCGTGCGATTTTTCGCAAATGAGTCTCCCGCTCGTGCAGTTCTTCGACCCCAAATAGTTGAGAGAACATTAGTCCCCGGACTTCTTGAGCGTCCTTGTCGCTATCGAGCAAAAGATCCAGTGAAGGAGAAGCCAAGAAACGGACTGCACGCAACCAAGCACTGCGACTGACGTGCAACTCACGCATGCGGACTTTTGGAAAGCTGGCAGGGGTGAACTGATTTAGGAGGTCATCGCGGGAAATCTCCTGCCAGGCTCCATTTTGTACTTCCTCAATTCGAGTGGTCTCACCGACTCCAACACGGCGAAACCGTATCAAACCAGTAGCAGACCGGATCGCTGCTTCCGTCCTGGGTTCCGCCTCCGTAAAAATGTTCTTTACGCCTTCTGTGGGGCTTTTTTTGAGAACTTTATGGAGGCGTGCCACCTCTCCCGTGAGCAGCCATTCTGTCGCGTCACAGATGCTCGTTTTGCCCGTGCCGTTCGGTGCATGGATTACGGTCAACCGCGCTCCCAAGCGCAGCCGCACTGCGTCGCGGATACCGCGAAAGGCACCGATCTCGATTTCCTCAATGACCATTCGCCTGCCTCTCCTGAGTTGCCTTTGCTGCGGTCTCTGCGGCCTTCACGAGATCTGCCGCTGCGTGTTTGTAGTCCGGTTTTGCAGTATAAGATTTGAGGGCCGCATTCGCCCTCTCCGGCAGCTCCGGAGCTTGCCATTCCGCGGTCGTGCCGCTCCCCTCCGGTAGACCAAGCGGCGTGACGGCACGCAGCCTCGATTCCCACGACCCGTCCGCTTCTGGCCAAATACATGCTTTCGGCAAACGGTGGTATCAAGTTCCATTTGTCGTACCGCCAAAGCCAGCTCTTCGTCCGGCTTCTGCGGGAGGGCAAAAACAGCATAGCCATCGAGGTTCTGTCCCTTGCTTTCGAAGTCGACAAGAAGACCGTCCAGCCATGCACCCGAGCTTTTCCATGTCTCGTGCAAGCCGGCTGATGATGCCGGCTCCGCCGGCGTGAGGAGGATGACGGCAAAAGCGCTCGTCCATAACCGCGATTCCTTCGCGAGCCCCGGATTTGGGGAACGTGGAGACTCGCTCTTGAAGCCTGCGATCAATGCCGAAGAATCAAGCTCCCGGCAAAGTTTGGAATAGGCGGCTTCGTCCACGGCGGCGTCAGTTAAGGTGCTGCAAGATTGCTGCACGGATTTGGGCATCGTCACCATGATCATTGTCTGCGTGAGGAAGCAGAATGTTCTGGATGGGACTCATGGGACGGAAGAAGACGCGATTACGTCGTGAGGTGTCGATGGAGCGGGTCGCCTCGTCGGAGGGCGGTGGGTCGGTAATATCGGCGCGTCGACTTGGTCGTATTGCCTCGGCGGGCAAATTATGTTCGAAGGCCTGCGCTTGAATATCGCCGATGGCCGCGCCTGCGACGACAACCAGTGGCATCGTACTGCCGCCGCGCTTGGCGAATTGTTCCAAGACGTTTTTCATCTCCCACGAATCTTTATCGGGATCCTTCCAGACACGTAACTCCCATGGACCATCGCCGCGCTGCCATGTGAGCTGCCCCCGCCCAGCATGAGTGGATGGAGCGGCACCAGTGACCGTTCGAATTGCTGCGAGAACAGAGAGAGCCGGGCGAAGGGTCGTCTCATACGAATCCATGAAGTCAGGATGCTGCATTCCGTTGGTCGGTTCGCTGAGTGCCATCAATGACGGCCAAAGCCGGAGGACGCATGGTTTTTGCCTGAGTTCGTTTGCACACCATTCCAACCCCGCGTCAACAAGCCCGGAACCGGCAGGCGTCCAACCCTGCAATAAATTTGCGCGATTGCGTTGAATAAACCTCAGCGTCTCGTAGGGCGCTGGCTCGTCTTCTCGGACGGTGCCATCGCCTTCCCAACGCCGAGGAGCCCAAATCGAGCGGACGGCATTGGGTTGATCGCCGCGCCAATGAATCGGCCCAGCCGCAAAGCCTGTCATTGGATGACGCAGAAGGAGCCCAGAGGTTTCCGCCTTCTGAATGAAGCGAACATTTGGCAGTGCGCGAAGCGGCCCTCGATTCATAACCCCACGATTGACAAAAACACCGGTGAGACACCGCCATTCGTCCTCAATTCCAATAGCGCGAGGTACGGGTTGAAGTAGATTCGCGGTAACCACGGCGATTTGCCGATCCGGAATTGTGATCAGGTCGTTGATTGCATTGTGCCAAAACCCACTATGAGGGCTATTATCGCTCAGCAGTGCAGCGACGAGAACATTGGGACCTGGTTGAGCGAGTGCGGCACGAATGCGCTGACGCGGACTCGCTGCCCCGACGGTAATGAGATCGGCACAGATCAACGGAAATGCTTCCAAATCGGCGCCGACGAGTCGCAATATCCACGGAAGCGTCTCGAAATTCGGAATCAGGGCGATCTCGTTCACCTGTTCAGCCCGATTTTTTACGAAAACCAGACACCTTGTATGCGGAGGTCGATGAACCCAGCACCAGCCCGCGTTGTAGTTCGCGTCGGCATCCAAGTTTTCTGGCCATGTGGCAATACAACCCTGCTCAACGAACCCGTGTAGCACCGCCCCCTTGACGGCGCCAAAGCCTGCAAACATCAATAAGGGAAAAGGGAAGTGGGCAACGAGTCCGTGCAGCGCAGCAAAGTCGTTTGATGAAAATGCGTATTCTGGAAAGGCCAGAACCCCTGGTTGATTTTTGAAGATCGTAGCGAGTTGAGGCGAGCCGGGCGCCGCAACGTTACCCAGTAAAGTCGTCGCAAGGGCGACGCCGTCAGGATCTGCTTGATCGGCAACAATCGCCTCGACGGATCGCGGCGGTGGCTTAACGACGCAAGCGGGCAACGAGCCATCGGGCCGCAGCCAAGCCCCGGTTATCGGAACCGTGCAAACACCTCCGTTGAATTGCGGAACGCCAACGCTCATCTGGGAATCTATGGACGGGGCAGTTTCTAGAGGACAGGCCGCCAGAAAGCCAGCGCGTACCACGGGTCTCGCAAAACTGACACCCCGGACGGAACAGGCTACGTGATCGGAAGGAAAGAGCGCAACGCGGTGACCACGGGCTCGAGCTTGATGACGGATTTGAACGGCACGACCGCCATTCCGAGATCGCCAAAGGCCTCCGTGGAGTCCTCTTTCACCGCCAGCAGCAAGGGTTCGTCCTTGAATTCTTCCAGTGTCTTCTTCTTCGCTGCGAGATACTCGCGAGTCCAGTGTCCGACGATTTCAAAAAGCACTTTGACTCCCGTCTCGTGGGTAAACGTGAAATCTGGAAAGAACGCCTTTTGCCCGATAAAACGCGGCTCCGACTCCCGCTTCAAGCCCCAGCCTTCCCGGGTGATCGAGCCCCATTTTTCACTGAACCTGCTCTCCATTACGGAATCAAATTCCGGCAGAGCCTTGAGGCTGCTTCGGTAACGATCGCGACTTGTAACGATCAATTGCGGCTGCCTGTTTGTGCTTCGAAACTTCCGAACCGTCGCGCGCAACTCCCAATCGTCGCAAAGCAGCAACGTGGGGATCACATTCGCCATCGAGATGCCGTACCGTTGAGTCTCGCGAAGCAGTGAAGCAGGGCCATCAAATATGAACTCGAAGCCATCGTCGCGCCGGACAACCGAATGCATCAGGTGCGAGAGCTTTGCTGCTCTGATTATCGCCTTATAGTCGTCGCGGGCAACGATGCTCATTTCGGTCGCCGCGTACAGGACCGCCTGCAATTGGGCTTCGTTGTAGCGAGACAGCAGTGCCTCGGGTGAATCGTAACCATGAAAGGAATTGAGCCGGTGCAGAGCGATCACGTCGCCGAATAGGGCGCGTTCGATGTCGTGCCAAGGTCGCCCCAGCTCAGCGGCGATCGCAGTTTTGACCTCGGATTCACGGGTCTCTAAAAGGGATGCCGGCTCTTGTACCAGTGGATGCTTCGGCGCGGCGAGCCCGAACACCCGCATCCGCAACTGGGCGGCGGCATCACCCTCGGCTCCATCGAAATCTGCTTTGTCATCCAAGAGCTTGCAAAAAGCTGCGACGCGGCGCGCCGGGCAGTCCTGTTCGGTCCAAAACAGTTGCTCAACGGCTTCGTGCAACTCCTCGCGGGTCACGCCCGCACCCTCACTGTAAATGCGGAGCATTTCCGCCGCATAACCCACGTAGTGACCGTGTTTCGCCTTCGTAAGCTTGTCGGGAAGCACCCGCCCCTTTTGAATTTCAGACAACGCTTCAGCCTTGGTAAGCATCGTTTCTCCTTCGGTTGCGCGACCGGACTTCTTCGCCTGTGCCTGCACACACAACTTCGTAAAGCGTCGCCTCCTGCACTCCCTTCTTCCGGAGTATTCGGCCAAGACGCTGGATCGCTTCGCGTTCAGACCCCGTGCCGCCGATAACAATCCCAACTTTGGCGGCCGGGACATCGATGCCTTCATTCAACACCCGATTCGCAATGATCGCTTTGAACTCCCCGCGAGCGTATCCACCAAGCACGACCTCCCGCTCTTTCCTTTTCGAATGTGCAAGGACGCAGGGAATGAGAAAGCGGGTCGAAACAGTACGTGCCATGACATTCGAACCAGTAAAAACGACAACCTGCTGGAGGTGTTCGCGAAAGAGGTCTTCGAGTACGTCAATTTTGGCGGCAGCGTGTTCCTCAATGGAACGACGCTTCATCCGGGCAAGGAAGGCGTGTCGAGCGCGGGGATCTTGACCGGAATTGCGGGTGACTTCCTGCCAATCGTACTTTGGATTCTGTCTGCGACCGTCGGCCATATGATCGCGGATATTTTTTCCCAACGCGTCGTAATGCTGCTGTTCGGCATCCGTGAGATAAACTGGAATGCGACGAATCCGGTATTTGGCGAGCACTGTGCCACGGAGATCGCCGATCGCGCTCTCGTGGGAGATTGGCCCAATCAGTTGCTCATATTGGCTTTCCCGTCCATCTGAGCGCCTCGGTGTAGCGGTCAGCCCGAGCCGGAAGGGCGCGGCAGACATGCGCGCCGCATCGCCCCGCACGTCGCCGGGCAAATGATGACACTCGTCGTAAACGACGAGTTTGAAAAAGTCGCCGATGAACTCCATCTTCACGCAAGCGCTCTCGTAGGTGGCGACCGAGATCGGCTGCAAACGAAAGGTGTGGTCGCCGATAAAGCCGACGTTGAGACCGAACGCTTCCTCGATTCGGCCCACCAATTGGTAAGCCAGCGCCCGAGTGGGTGCCACGAAAAGAGTGTGGGTGGCGACCTCCCGCACCAAATGGAGCGCGACTTCGGTTTTCCCCGCACCCGTCGGCATAACGATGACGCCACGTTTAGTCCGAATCCACGCATCACAAGCGGCCTGCTGATCAGGCCGCAATTGATTCAACCGCGTCCGTGGAAAAGACACCGCCTCCCAGCGTGCTTGCTGGTCCAGCGGCTCTGGAAGTCGCCAATTGTTCATGGCGTCGGTGGCCCATAGCCCAGTACGGGGATCCCGTTTCCAGAAGTCGGCGCCATGATTTGGCTGGACATCTGAAACGAGTAATCCGCGATCAAAACGGAGAGACCAGTGCATGTTCAGGGACACATATTACTTCGGGCCGGAGGAAGGTCGATTCGTGCTTCGCGAGATCATGCATGTATCTGGCCTGAGACCGAACCGCTTTCACCAGAACATCTCGGTTCAGGTATCGTGGCACCTGGGAAAACGTAGCCAACCGCCTTTTCCGTCCTTCGGATCGATCCACCGATGTCGTGAGGACTTGAGCGGCTGCGGGGCGCGGGATGGCAAGGTTTACTCGTAGACGATCTTGAGGCTCTTCCCTTTCACAACAACCTGGCCCCCCAGGAATTCCCGTCCCGCCTGAAATTCGTGAGAAGAGCAGCCGATCTGCTCACGAAGTGAACGCGCAGATACCTTCGAGTTACCGGCGAGTTGCTCTCGCTGAAGAATTGCGAGTATTTGCGCGGCGACAGCTTGTGGCTCGAGTCCGCGTCCTGCGTCGAGGGTACCCTCGGCGCAGGAGAGAACGAGTGGGTCCGCTCCCGCCACGCCCGGGCCACTCAGACTTGAGGCACCAGACCTTCCCTTTTCGACCCGTATTTGCACAGGGATCGCTTCCGCCATTTCAGACACATGAGAAATCACCCCAACCTTGCGTCCTTGCGATTCCAGTCGCATGAGTGCTTCCATGGCGATGCCGAGGGTTTCCGGGTCGAGGCTTCCGAAGCCTTCATCGATGAAGAGCGATTCGATCCGCAGGCGGTTGGACGTGAGAGAGGCGAGTCCAAGGGCCAGCGCCAGCGCGACGAGAAAAGATTCTCCGCCGGAAAGAGAATGAACCGAGCGACGCTCATCGCCCATGTCCCGATCAACGACGATTAGATTGAGGGATTCCGGAAGGCGCTCCAGACGATATCGAGACGCGAGGAGATCTAGCTGCCGGTTAGCGTAGCCGAGAAGGATGTCCAAGGTGCGGCGCTGCGCAATATTGCGGAACTTTGCACCGTCGGCCGACCCGATCAAATCATTGAGACGCTCCCATGGACGGGCGGATACTTTTCGCAGTTCGAGCTCGCTCGTCAGCTGTGAGGAGGTAGCCCGACGCTGATCATCGCCAAGGAGCACCGCTTTTGCGGCGTCCCGTTTCGCTTCAGCGGATTCCTTTGTTCTGCGAATTGCCACCAGCGCTTCGCGAACCGTGGCCTCCTCGTTGGTCGTCGGTCGTCCCAGTGCATGTCTCTCCAGACTGTCCTTATGAGCGGTTAACGCACCCTCGCCGGTCCGGACTGCGTTTTCTATTTTTTCAAGAGCAACGCGTTCGTGCTTAAGCGTGTCCTCGTCCACAGCGAGCATTGCATCCAAAGCGGATCGGTCCAAGACCCGAGCTGACCGCTCTGAGAAACCGCTGAGCCACTGGTCGACGAGTGTCGCAGCAGCCACTTGGCGCTGACGAATGGCCAGAATTGAATCTTCGATCGCCTTTAGAGCATTTTAAATAAAACTGTAGCCGCAAGAAGCAAACCAACTCATGGCATCCTTGGCTGTGACGCTTTCCAAAGCGGAGGCGATTGCTTGGAATAGATCGGATTGGGTTCGTGCTTCTGCGCTGCGGAGTGACGTTTTGA
>Ga0209579_10000230_pt1 | contig 73367 bp, 62 predicted proteins | sample Coa_R1_2_FD_187152 | JGI IMG/M metagenome (GOLD analysis project Ga0209579, IMG submission 187152) | Surface soil microbial communities from Centralia Pennsylvania, which are recovering from an underground coalmine fire - Coalmine... | ecosystem: Environmental > Terrestrial > Soil >... | reverse complement strand
GCATCCGCGCTGGCATGCCGGCAAGCTTTCGACGGGCTTCATCGCCGAGGAATTTCCCAAGGGGTTCGAGCGCACGCCCCCGACCGGAGCAATGGCGCGCACGGTCGCCGGCGTCGCGGTCGCGATCGATCTTTTGCTCGGCGACCGCAAGCGCCGGATTTCGGGGCAACTGAACACCGCGCTCCAGCGCGAGCGGCATCGCGCCGTGCTGCTCGGGGCGCTGGAAATCCTGGTCGACGTCGAGCACGACGGCGATGCAGTGGCGGTGCATTTCGACGATGGCACGGTGAGCAGGTTCTCCTCCAAGTGGCGGCCCGGCATGCCGCTATGGGCCGGCACGGTCGACAGAGCGCCGATCGCCGTTCATGTCCGCATGATCCCGAACGGGTTCGAGCTCGCCTACCGCGGCGTCGAAACGAAGGCTTTCGTCTATACCGAGCGCGAAGCGCGCTATGCGCGATTGATGCCGGTGAAGGTGTTGTCGGACAGCGGTAAGGCGGTGCGCTGTCCGATGCCGGGCCTGGTTGTCTCGCTCGCCGTCACCGAGGGCCAGGAGGTCAAGGCCGGCGAGACGCTGGCGGTCGTCGAAGCCATGAAGATGGAAAATATCCTGCGCGCGGAGCGCGACGGCACCATCAAGAAAATTCGCGTCAAGCCGGGCGACAGCGTCGCGGTCGACGCGGTGATCCTGGAATTCGCCTGAGAACAGACGCCGAATCTGGCATGATGCGGCTTCTTCGCCGGAGCTGTTCACATGCAGGCGTTGCGCTTCCTGTTTTCGCCGTCGGGACGGCTTGCGCCGCAGGCCTTTGTCATTGCCGCGATTGCCGTCTATGCCGCCGGCATGGCGGCGCAATACTTGACCGCGCCGAATATCCTGGCCCACACCGGCCTTTGGCTGTTCGCGGTGTCGCAAGCCTTGCTGACCTGGATCTGGTATGCGCTGCACGCCCGGCGCCTGCATGACGCTGGCCAGAGGACCGGGCTCGCGGCGGGAGCCGCCGTGCTGTACGCGCTCGCGGTGGTGCTGCTTCTCGTTCTGGCGTCAGGGTTCTTCGCAACATCCACTTCGGGGATCACCGGCACTGACGCTCCGGGCGCGCTGGCAGTCATTCTGCTGCTATCGGTGATCGCTGCTTTGGCGCAGTCGAACAGCCATGACGCCGGCTGGTTCATCGTGACTGCGCTCATCGCGCTGGCGTTCCTGCCCGTGATCGTTGCGATCGCCGTGTCGCTATGGGCGGCGACGCGGCCGAGCGCGGCGGGTCCGATGGCGTAATGCTGCACTTTGCCTACGGCTCGAACATGCACCGTGCCATTATGCGGCGGCACGCGCCGGATGCGTCGCCGATCGGCGCCGCCGTGCTGACCGACCATCGGTTCATCATCACCGCCGACGGCTATGCCTCGGTCGAGCGCGCGCTCGGGCAGATCGTCCGCGGAGTGCTGTGGCGGATCACGCCGCGCGACCGCGTCACGCTCGACGGCTGGGAAAATGTTGCAGGCAAGCTCTATCGTGCCGAGACATTGCCAGTGCGTCACGCCGGGCGCTTGCGGCTGGCGCTGGTCTATATTGCGCGCCCGCGCCTCGAAGGTCTGCCGAAGGCCGGTTACATGGAGATCGTGGTCGCGGCGGCGCGCGAATGGAAATTCCCGGAACCTTATATTGCCGGCCTCGAGCGATGGCTGCCGGAACGTCCAGCCGCAGCGGGAACGCGAAAGTTCGGAGACATTGCGTGGACGTGATCCGTCGCGTCATCATCCGGGGCAGGGTGCAAGGCGTCGGCTTCCGCGCCTGGACCGAATACACGGCGCTCGAGCGCGGCCTGCAAGGCTGGGCGCGCAACCGCCGCGACGGCGCGGTCGAAGCGCTGTTCGCCGGACCGTCCGATACGGTGGCCGCGATGATTGCCGCCTGCAACGAAGGCCCGCGCGGCGCGCGCGTCGACGCCGTCGATCAGCGTGACGGCACGGCCGAAGAATTCGCACTGCGCCGTCGGGGCGAACTGTTCTCGGTGCTGCCGACGGCCTGACTGCCGCAGGTCATGCCGAACAGCGGCTCGAACGCGGCGCGCAACGCCATGTCGACTTCGGCCATCGACGCGGTCACGCCGAGAGCCGCGAGCGAAGTGACGCCGTAGCGGGGCTCGTTAACGCCGCACGGCACGATGCCGGAAAAATGCGACAGGTCCGGTTCGACATTGAGCGCAAAGCCATGCGAGGTCACCCAGCGCGATATGCGAATGCCGATGGCCGCGATCTTGTCCTCGAAGCCGTCGCCCTTGTCGGGGCGACGCACCCAGACGCCGATGCGGTCGTCGCGACGCTCGCCGCGTACGTTGAAGGCGTCGAGCGTGCGGATGATCCATTCCTCTATGGTGGCGACGAAGCGGCGTACGTCCGGCGCGCGGCGCTTGAGGTCGAGCATGACATAGCCGACGCGCTGGCCGGGGCCGTGATAGGTGAACTGCCCGCCGCGCCCGGTGATGTGGACCGGAAAGCGCGCCTCGATCAGCTCCCGCGGTTGCGACGACGTTCCGGCGGTATAGAGCGGCGGATGCTCGATGAGCCAAACCAGTTCCGGCGCGTCGCCCCGCGCAATCGCGTCGGCGCGCGCGGCCATGGCCGAAAGCGCCGCCGCGTAATCGATCAAGCAGTCGCTGACGCGCCACTCGACGGCAGGCGAAGCGGTGTCCGGAACAAGTCCGATCGTCAGGTCGGCGCGCGTTTTAACCATCTGATAACCATAGCGGGGCGATAGAATAGCGCAGCAGCGACCATCGACAAAACCGGCGCGGGGGCCCATTGCCGACACTCGACAACGTCTCGATCGACATCGCGGTTGTGCTCGGCACGACGTCCATGCCCATCCACCAGGTTCTCCGCCTTGGCCGCGGCGCCATCATCGAGCTCGACTCTTCGGAGGAGGATGAGGTCCGCATCGTTGTCAACAATCTGCCGGTGGCAAAGGGCACGGTGATCGTCAGCGGCAACAAGATCGCCGTCGAAGTCAAGGAATTGCTGCCGCGCTCGCCGGAGGCAGCCTGAGAATCCTCGAGGGAGCACGATCTTACCGGAAACCCGGCTGCCGCTTTCCGGATCGTCTCGTGGCCCTTGTCCACCCCGGGCCTAGCTGTTAAATCGGCGCCCACGCGCCAGCCGGGCGCGCATCCAGCCCACAATGCGGCCGTGGCGGAATTGGTAGACGCACTAGCTTGAGGTGCTAGCGGGGCAACCCGTGGAGGTTCGAGTCCTCTCGGCCGCACCATTCTAAAAAAGATGATGTCATTCGCTCTCCGGCCGCGTCATCATTAACCGCCGTTGCAGGTGGAAGAACCGGAATTGGCGTCCCAGCAACTGGCAGAGTTCATCTCGGTTTTTCGGCACCCAAGGACACGTCATGAACAAGCTCAAAGCGCGCCTCAAAACAGGCAAGGCCTGCGTCAATGCCTGGTTGGCTATCCCGTCCGGCTTTTCTGCCGAAGTCATGGCCCAGTGCGGTTGGGACAGTGTCACCGTGGACATGCAGCACGGCGTGCAGGATTACCAGTCGATGGTGCAATGCTTCCAGGCGATGAATGCCCATCCGGTGACGCCGATGGTGCGCGTGCCGTGGAACGAACCCGGCATCATCGGCAAGGTTCTCGACGGCGGCGCCTGGGGCGTGATCTGTCCGATGGTGAACACCCCGCAAGAGGCCAAAGCTCTGGCCAACGCCTGTCTCTATCCGCCGGCCGGCAAGCGCAGCAACGGACCGATTCGCGCCTCGATGTACGGCGAGGCCAGTACCTATCAGACGATTGCCAATGACGAAGTTTTGGTCATGCCGATGATCGAAACGCAGGAGGCCATCGACAATATCGACGCCATCCTCGACGTGCCCGGTATCAGCGGCATTTATGTCGGTCCGAGCGATCTGGGTTTTTCGCTTGGCCTGAAGCCGGTGCTGGATCGTGAGGAGCCCCAAATTCTCGCAATCTACGAAAAGCTGGTCAAGGCAACCAGCAAGCGTGGCCTGTTCGCCGGAGTCCACAATGCAACCGGCGCCTACGCGGCGCGGATGATCGGAATGGGATTTCGCTTCGTCACCATCTTCAACGACAGCGGATTGATGGCGCGCGCGGCACGCGGGGAAATAGCCATCGCGCGCAAGAACGCCGGGGAAATCGCAAACTGACGATTGCGGTCGACGGTCGCTTTCGACTGTGTCCATGCCTTGACCGGCGTCGGAACGCCGCTCCGGCTTATTGCGCCGGTTCAAAAAGCGTCGCGAGCGTTGCCGCCTAACCGGCGTGCTTGTCGGTAGCCGTCGGCCCACGCGCATGATGATGCGCGCCGCCCCGTCTGGTGAGTTTGGCGTCGTTCTCGCTGGCCGGACTCCAGGCGCTTGGCTTGGCGGCATGCGCACGGCTTATCTTGGCTAGCTTCGCGCCATTTGACTTGGCGGCAGCAGATTTGCCGGCAGCGGACCTGCCGGCAGCCGCGGTGTCATGTCTGGCTTTGGCAAACCGTCCGTGACGGGAGCGGCCCTGCGCGGACGCAGCGGTTTTGGTCCTGCTTTGTTGGGGATCCGACTTGGCGTCTGAGGCGCGGTCTTGCTTCCCGACGGGCCAGCCAATGTCCTCGATGCTCGGCGCCGGCAATTGCGGGTCTGCGGCAGCAAGTGCGGCGTCGAGTTGATCCGGCCACGTTGTTGCCTGCTCTGGCGCCACCGCTTCATTGCCCGAAGCTACGGCAGTCCGGATCGTACCGGGCACTGTCGCAGGCGCGAGCAAATAATGGATCGCGAATGCGTCGGCGTCGGGCGCCACGAGCGTCACATGCTCCGGCAGCGAACCGTTGCTGAGTGCGGGCCAGATCGGCGCGGTGCCGCTGTCGTCCATGATGTCTTGCTGAGCCGATGTCCACGCCACCGATATTTCGGCGGCGGCAGGCACCACGGTCTCGGGCCTGCCCGGGCCGGCCGGCACAACCTGCACGATGCGGAAGCCGTTATCCTTGAGTTGCTTGAGCAGGCCGGGCAGCGCGTCCGCCGTCCACGGATGGATATCGTGGAGCAAAAGGATGCCTTTGCCGCGTTTTTCGAGCCGGCTCAATGCCAGCGAAATGATCTGCTTTGCGGTGATGTGGCGATGCCAGTCGTCTTCGACGGTGTCCGTGCTGAATACCGCGAGGTGGCGCGCGGCAAGTTCATCTTCGACGAGATTCGAGCGCGCGAAGCCCGGAATGCGGAAGAACGGCGCAAGCTTTGCCGGATCGCCAAGGGCGGCGCCGACGTCGGCAATGCCCTGGTCGATCTCAAACCGCATTTTCTCGATCGGCAACTGGCCAAAACGCAGCGGATGATGCTCGCTGTGCGTGCCGATAGTGTGGCCGTCGTTATAAATGCGCTGCACGGTCGCGGGGAACGAGTGCGCCATTTCGCCGACCAGGAAGAACGTCGCCTTGACGCATTGCGATGCAAGGACGTCGAGCACTCTGGTCGAATAGGGCGGCAGCGGGCCATCGTCGAAGGTGAGGACGACCTCATGGTCCTGGAGCGGCAGCGTCTGGCGGTATTGCAAGGTGCCGACGCGCGGATAGTCCGCGGGATCGATGGCGATGACGCGGCTGGTCCCGATGGCGTCGGGATTCCCGGGACAGGTTTGTGACATCGCGGGTGTCGCAACCACAAAGCCGGCGGCCAAGCTAATGGCCGCGGCGAACACTGTCTTGCGTGAAATAGCCGCCGGGATACCCATACCAACTCTCGGAACAGACTGTGCGATTACCGGAAACCGCTACATCCGTCCGCAGCTTACGCATTTCGTGGATTAACGGGACATTAACGGACCTGACCTGTTGATAAGTAAGGGTAATGCGTCAGGCTTTTCCTTGCCGTTAATCATGCGTGCCTATGCTCCGCGGCGGCATTTCCATGACGGGGCGCGTGAGTATGAAGGCCGTAGCGGCAGCCCGAAACTGGTGGGCGGCACTCCGGCGGCGTTCGCGCGAGCCGGCGCGCGGCTTCGCCTTCAGCGCGGCCGCTGCCCACAGCTCCTCCCACGCGCTGATGGCCTTGGCGGTCGCGATACTGGCATGTGCCCTCGTCGGCCTTGCCGTCACGCTGCACGAGGACAATCGTCTCGCCGCCGGGCGCCATGCCGCGCTGCAACTCGCCCTCGATGACTTCCAAAGCGCGGCCGGCCAAAGCCAGCATTTTGACGCCGGCCAGATCGCGGCCATAGCGCGGCGCACCGGCTTGGAGGATTTGCGCTTCGACAGCGACGATGCCGGCATTTCCGGCCGCGAAATGCAAACATTGCACGACGGGCAGGGCCGCATCGTCGGCTGGCTCAGTTGGACGCCCGACCGCGCGCTGATCCTCGACCTGATCTGGCTCTGGGGCATCGTTGGCGTACTCGGCGCCGCGCTCGGGTTGTGCGCATTTTTGGCGGCCGGTTTGATCCTGCGGCTCGCCCGTTCGCTCGCGGTCAATCTGCGCACCATCGCGAGGCTGACCCGCGAGGACGCGCTGACCGGATTGCCCAATCACCGGGTCATGCTCGAGAAACTCCATGACGCGCTGGAAAAACGCCGGTCCGGTGCTGTGGTTCTGGCTCTGATCGATCTCGACAGCTTTCGCGAGGTCAACGATATGCAGGGGCGCAGCGGCGGCGATGCGCTGATGAAGGCCATCGCCGACCGGCTGCGAACCAACCTGCCGGCAGGCGCGCAATTCGGACGCTTCGAGGACGACGAATTCGCCGTCGTCATGGCGAGCGACGATCAGCGCTGCGCGGCCGTGCTGGCTGAGTCGCTTCGCGCCGCGCTGTCGCGTCCCCTCTTCATGGAGCAGAACTGGCAGATCACCGCCGGCATCGGATTGGCCCAGGCGCCGGCCGACGGCAGCACTGCCGAAGAACTCAGCCGCCGCGCCGATCTTGCCTTGCGCGCCGCCAAGCGCGGAGGCCGCGGCACGGTGCAGAACTTCGAGCCCTGTATCGAAATGGAATATGGCGAACGCAGCTTCATCCGCCGCGAGCTTGAGGCCGCGATCGTCTCGCAGTCGCTCGAGCTCCATTACCAGCCCATCGTGGCGGCGGCCGGCGGCAGTGTCATCGGCGTCGAGGCGCTGTGCCGCTGGAACCATCCGGTGCGCGGCGCGATTGCGCCGGCGGTTTTCATTCCGATTGCCGAGCAGAGCGGCCTCATGCTGCAACTCGGCGAATTCGTGCTGCGGCGCGCGCTTTCCGAAAGCATCCGCTGGCCGAACCTGACGGTGGCGGTGAACCTCTCGCCGCTGCAAATCCGCGATCCGAAACTGGTCAACGTGGTCGGCGCGATCATGCGCGAGTGCGAGGTGGCGCCGTCGCGCGTCATGCTCGAAGTGACCGAAAGCGTGCTGATCGACGACACGCAAGCCACGCTGGAACGGCTTGAAGCGCTGCGCGCGCTCGGCGTGAGCATCGCGCTCGACGATTTCGGCACCGGCTATTCGAGCCTGAGCTACCTTCAGAAATTTCCCTTCAGCCAGCTCAAGATCGACCGCGCCTTCGTTGGCTCGCTCGGCACCACCGGCAATGCCGGCGCCATCATCCAGTCGATCGTCACGCTCGGTCATGCGCTCGGCATGAAGGTGCTGGCGGAAGGCGTCGAGACCGACGAGCAGCGCGTGCTGCTGCGGCTTGCCGGCTGCGACGAGATGCAGGGCTTCCTGTTCGCAAAGCCGCGGCCGGCCGCAGCGATCGACAAAGTGCTGGCGCGGGCGGCGGCGGGGCGTTCGGGGCTGAGGCAGCCGCGCGATCGCGCATCCTGACACGCCCGCCCCCAAGGGCTATCTATTGAGTGCAGCCTTCGGCTCCCGCGGCCGCGGGATGGGAGCATGCAATGGTCCAGAACAGCTTTCCCGGCCTCGACTTCGGCCTCGGCAGCGACATCGACATGCTGCGCGACACGGTGCGGGCTTTCGCCCAGAACAAGATTGCGCCGCACGCCGCCGAGATCGATCGCGCCAACAGCTTTCCTCGCGAGCTGTGGCCGCAGCTCGGCGAGCTCGGCCTGCTCGGCATCACAGTGGAGGAGGAGCTCGGCGGGGCGGGGCTCGGCTATCTCGCCCATTGCGTGGCGATGGAGGAGATTTCGCGGGCGAGCGCCGCCGTCGGCTTGTCTTACGGTGCGCACTCGAATCTTTGCGTCAACCAGATCCGCCGCAACGGCAACGACGAGCAGCGCCGCCGTTATCTGCCGAAGCTGATGTCGGGTGAGCACGTCGGGGCGCTGGCGATGTCGGAGCCGGGTGCCGGCTCGGATGTGGTGTCGATGCGCACGCGCGCCGACAAGAAGGGCGGCCTGTACATCCTCAACGGCGCCAAGATGTGGATCACCAACGGGCCGGTCGCCGATACGCTGGTGGTCTATGCCAAGACCGACCGGACCGCCGGCGCCCGCGGCATCACCGCCTTCATCGTCGAGAACACATTCAAGGGATTTTCTGCGGGCCAAAAGCTCGACAAGCTCGGCATGCGCGGCTCCGACACCAGCGAAATCGTGTTTGCCGACTGCGAGGTACCGGCCGAGAACGTGCTCGGCGTCGTCGGCAACGGCGTCAACGTGTTGATGTCCGGCCTCGACTACGAGCGCGCCGTGCTGGCGGCGGGCCCGCTCGGCGTGATGCAGGCATGCCTCGACCTGGTCATTCCATACGTCCATCAGCGCACCCAGTTCGGCCAGCCGATCGGACGCTTCCAGCTCATCCAGGCCAAGCTCGCCGACATGTATGTGACGCTCAACGCCTCGAAATCCTATGTCTATGCCGTGGCGCGCGCCTGCGACCGCGGCGAGACCACGCGCGAGGACGCCGCCGGCGCGATCCTTTACGCAGCCGAGCGCGCCACCTGGATGGCGCTCGAGACTATCCAGTGCCTCGGCGGCAACGGTTACATCAACGATTTTCCCGCCGGGCGTCTCCTGCGCGACGCCAAGCTCTACGAGATCGGCGCCGGCACCAGCGAAATCCGCCGCATGCTGATCGGCCGGGAGATTTTCGAGAAGACGCGTTAGGTGCGGCGTCCGATACGGACGTCGAGGCCGCAAAGCAGAAACGATCGATCCCGATTCACTTCGCTTTGACCTTGGCAATCCAGCCTCTGACTTTTTGCTGCCAATCGCCCAGCCAGGTCGAGGGGCTCAAGACAGGCTTGAGGTTTGCGATCATCCATATGCCCATCTCGGGAGCGGCGGCGGCGCTGTAGCGAATTGAACCGATCTTGGTCGTGAACGTGGGCTCATCGGCTTTGACCATCGCATTGAATTTATCGACCAGCGCGGTCCGCTGGTCTGCCGGTAAATCAGGATTCGCGATCTGAACGATCAGCGGCCAGATTTTTGCATCCTCTTCGCCGAATACCGTTGGGATCGTCTCGCCTTTTCGAAGCGTGACAACCGTTATGCTTCGGGGCGTGTCATCGGCTTTGCCGCCAACGACAACTTTTGTGTTGTCGCTGACTGAGTACAGACACGCGGAGAAGATTACCTTTCTACATTCCTGCAATGTCGCCGACTTGTCGACGTTGCCTCGCTTCGCCATCTCGTTGAACACCTCGGCAAAACCATTTGTCTTCATGGCGATCGGTTCGCAACGCGCCGACGTACTCACTGTAAGAATCAAAAAAATCGAGCACAGTATCTGCGTCAGTGTGCTTTTTGCCGCTGCTGTTGCCATGCGCGCCTCCCAAGTGTTTGACGTCCTTGCTATCCCAACCTTCGATCAAACTCCAGCACCGCATTGAGCAGCACTTGCGCCCCCGCCGCGCATTCGTCGAAGCTCGTGGATTCCGCCTCGTTGTGGGAAATGCCGCCGGCGCACGGCACGAAGATCATGGTGGTCGGCGCGACCCGGGCGACATAGGCGGCGTCGTGGCCGGCGCCGGAAATCATGTCGCGGGTGGTGAAGCCCGACTTCTGCGCCCCGGCGCGTACGCAGTCGATCAGCTCCGGGGCGAATTTGACCGCGGGCGAGTGCCAGATGCGCGCTTCGCTGTATGTGAGTTTCAGCGGCGGCAAAATTTCAGCCAGCGCGGCATGGAATTTCGCCTCCATGGCGTCGAGAACGTTCTCGTCGGGATGGCGGAAATCGACCGCGAAAAAGACTTCGCCGGGAACGACGTTGCGGCTGTTGGGCTTGTTCTCGATCAGGCCGACGGCGCCGACAGCGTCGGGCGCGTGCGCGTTGGCAATGGCATCGATGCGGTCGATCATCCGCGCCGCGCCAAGGAGCGCGTTTTTCCGCAAGCGCATCGGCGTCGCTCCGGTATGGGCTTCCTGGCCGTTGACCGTCACCTCATACCAGCGCATGCCCTGAACGCCCTGCACGACGCCGATCATGCGGCCCTCGGCTTCGAGGATCGGGCCCTGCTCGATGTGCAGCTCGAACATCGCCGAAAATTTTCGCGCGCCGGCCGGCTCAGGACCCTTGTAGCCGATCCGCTCGAGTTCATCGCCGAAGGTTTTGCCGTCGCGATCCGTGCGTGCGTACGCATAGCCGGGCGTGAACACGCCGGCAAAGACGCCGGACGCCAGCATGGCCGGCGCAAAGCGCGCGCCTTCCTCGTTGGTCCAGTTGACGATCTCGATCGGCGCATTGGTCTCGTAGCCGAGATCGTGCAGCGTGCGCATCGCTTCGAGCGCGCCGAGGACGCCAAGCACGCCGTCGAATTTGCCGCCGGTCGGTTGGGTGTCGAGATGCGAGCCCATGGCGATCGGCGCCAGGTTCTGCGACTTGCCCGGACGGCGGGCGAACATGTTGCCCACCGCGTCGACAGCGACGGTGCAGCCGAGCGCCTCGCATTGCGCCTTGAACCAGTCGCGCACCTGGCGGTCGAGATCGGTCAGGGTCAGCCGGCAGATGCCGCCTTTCGCCGTGGCGCCGATCTGCGCCGTGTGCATCAGCGTGTCCCAGAGCCGCCGGCCGTCGATCTGCAAGTTTTGCATCAGAATGTCCCTAGCCTGATCCGCTCGTCCCCGCGAAAGCGGGGACCCGGAAGATTGCACCGCAACGCAGGAGCAAGCTCATCTCGATTCCCGCTGGCGCGGAAATGAGCGGAACTAGCTCTGGCGCATTACGGCGTGACGTCCGTCCGCTCGACGGGCTGGGGCGCTGAATGTTCGCGCCACACGGCATTGGCGACATGCACCGCCGGGAACGGATCTCGCGGGACATACTGGCCGGCGCCCGCCGCCGCCCGCAACTCGCCGTCGAGCCATGTGATCTCGCCGCGCGACAGCGTCGCGCGCGGCACGCCGGTGCAGCGAAAGCCTTCGAACACGTTGTAATCGATGCGGCTGATCTGCTTTTTAGCCGAAATGGTCTTGGTGGCGCCGGGATCCCAGATGACAAGGTCGGCGTCGGAACCCACCGCGACCGCGCCCTTCTTCGGATAGACGTTGAGGATGCGCGCGGAATTTGCCGACGTGACGGCGACGAATTCTTCCTTGGTGATCCGCCCAGTATTGACGCCGGCCGTCCACAGCACCGGCATGCGGTCTTCGAGCCCGCCGGTGCCGTTTGGTATCTTGGTGAAGTCGTGGCGGCCGAGGCGCTTCTGTTGCGTCGTGAAGGCGCAGTGATCGGTGGCCACGACTTGCAGCGAGCCCGATTGCAGGCCGGCCCACAGGAGCCTGATGATCCTTGGAGCGGAACGGCGGCGACATCACCCGGCGCGCGGCGTGGTCCCAATCGTTGTTGCGATATTCGTCCTCGTCGAGGAGGAGATGCTGAATCAGCGGCTCGCCGAACACGCGCTTGCCCGCCGCGCGCGCCCGCGCGATCGCCTCGTGGGAGTCGCGGCAGGAGGTGTGCACGACATAGAGCGGGCAGCCCGCCATATCGGCGATCATGATGGCGCGGTTGGTCGCTTCACCCTCGACCCCGGGCGGGCGCGAGTAGGCGTGTCCTTCCGGCCCGGTCGTGCCGTTGCCGAGATAATGCTGCTGCAGACGAAAGACGACATCGCCGTTCTCGGCATGAACGAGCGGCATCGCGCCGAGACCGGCGCAGCGCTGGAACGAGCTGTAGAGCTCGTCGTCGTCGACCATCAGCGCGCCCTTGTAGGCCATGAAATGCTTGAACGTGTTGATGCCGTAGGTTTTGACGCAGGTCTCCATCTCGTCGAAGACCTGCTTGTCCCACCAGGTGACGGCCATGTGAAAACCGTAGTCGCAGGCCGCGGTTTCGGCCTTGCGCCGCCAATCCTGATAAGCGGCCAGCAGCGATTGCCCCGGACTGGGGATGCAAAAATCCACCACCATTGTGGTGCCGCCGGACAGCGCGGCCTTGCTGCCCCATTCGAAATCGTCGGCCGAAACGGCGCCCATAAAAGCGAGTTCGAGGTGGGTGTGCGGATCGATACCGCCCGGCATCACGTAGCAGCCGCCGGCGTCGATGGTTTCGGCGCCGACCGGCGCTTCCAGGTTCGTGCCGATCGCGACAATGGCGCCGTCGCGCACGACGACGTCGGCGCGCTGCGAGTGATCGTGATTGACGACGGTGCCGCCGCGTATGAGTTTTGTCATCGCACTACTTTCGGCCCGGACGCTGCTGTCCGTTCCATCTTAGCGAAGCAAGCGCGCACTTACAGTCCCGCGCCGCGCCTTGCTGCTGGAGTTCCTTAGCTGACTCTGAGGCGATCTCCGCCAATGGCCGATCAGCCATTGCACTAGCGACGGCGAACGATAGATACCGCAGCGTCCAGATCACTAACTCACTGAATCAACGACGAATCAGCTATAAGGACGGCGCCGGTCACGCGGGAAAGAGCGCCATGCTGCGGGTGCGACTGAAAGCCGACGGCCGTTTGGTCGAAATCCTGCCCGATGGCAGCGAGCGTGACATTGCCACCGATCCGCGCTCGATCGCGGTCGCGGCGCACAATGCGGCGCGCGCCGCTGCCGCCGATGGCCGCCGCGACGACGCCAGCTATGCGCGCAACGTGCGCAGCCGCACCGGCCTCACCCAGACTGCATTTGCAGCGCGCATCGGCGTCCCGGTCGAGACGGTACGCAATTGGGAACAAGGCAAGCGCTCGCCGCGTGGACCCGCGCGCGCTCTGCTCAAGGTGCTCGAGCAAGCTCCCGAGGCGGCCTTCGCGGTTCTCGCCAAAGCGCGCTGATCGAGGCTCGCTGAGTTCCGGCCGCCGCGGGAACTGTCCGCAGCCGTTGGCATTGGGCTGGAATTGATCCGCGCAATAGCCGATCCTAGCCGGCAGTTTTTTGCCGCCGGAGGAGCATTGGATGAATGTGATCGAGAGTCATGGCGCCCGGATTCCCGTGATCGGATTCGGCACCATGACGTTGAAGGACAGTCTTTGCGTCGAACTGGTCGAGGCTGCGCTGCATCTCGGCTATCGCCATCTCGACACAGCACAGAACTATGGCAACGAGCGCGAGGTGGGCGAGGGCCTGCGCGCCTCCGGCCTCAAGCGCGAGGACGTGTTCCTGACGACGAAAGTCTGGTTCAACCGGCTGGCGCCGGGCGATCTCGAGAAATCCGTCGATGAGAGCCTCGAGCGGCTCAAGCTGCCATACGTCGATCTTCTCCTCATCCACTGGCCCAACGCCCAAATTCCGGTCGCCCAGTCGATCGCGGCGTTGTGTAACGTCAAGCGCGACGGCCGCGCCAGGCACATCGGCGTGGCGAACTATACGGCGGCGATGATCGATGAGGCGACTGCGGCGGCAACCGAGCCGCTCGCCTGCCTGCAGATCGAAGTGCATCCCTATCTCGACCAGAGCAAAGTGATCGCTGCGGCGCGCCGGCACGGCATGGCGGTGGTGGCCTATTGTCCGCTGGCGCGCGGCCGGGTGCCGGCCGACGAAACGCTGCAACGGATCGGCCGCGCCCACGGCAAATCGCCGGCGCAGGTGGCGCTGCGCTTCCTCGAACAGCAAAGCATCGTTCCGATCCCGCGCACGTCGAAACGCGAACGGCTTGCCGAAAATCTCGGCAGCCTCCCATTCGAGCTGAGTGGCGCCGAGATGGCGGAGATCGGCAAGCTGAAGAAGCCGAATGCCCGCATCGTCAGCCCGCCGCAGGCGCCGCAATGGGACAGCTAGGTCCGTGAGCGAGATCAAGCCAGGCCCGGTCATCGAAGCCAAAGGCGCCCGCATCCCGCTTCTTGGCCTCGGCACCTGGAATTTGCGCGGCCGGGTCTGCGCGCGCGTCGTCGAGCAGGCGTTGCGGCTCGGCTATCGGCACATCGACACGGCGCAGCTCTATGAAAACGAACGCGAAGTCGGCGAGGGGCTGCGCGCCTCCGGCATCAAGCGCGACGCCGTGTTCGTGACCACGAAAATATGGCCGAGCCATTTTGCCCCGCGCGAACTCGAACGCTCGGCACGCGAACGCCTGGCGCAGCTTCGCCTGAGCGAAGTGGATTTGTTGCTGCTGCACTGGCCCAATCCGCAAGCTCCGCTCGCCGAGACGCTCGGCGCGCTGGCGAAGGTCAAGCACGACGGGCTGACCCGCCATATCGGCGTGTCCAACTTCACCGCGGCGCTGCTCGAAGAGGCGTTGCAGGCAACCGACGAGCCGCTGGTCTGCGATCAGTTCGAATGCCATCCGTTCCTCGACCAGTCGAAACTGATCGCGGCGTGTCGCAAGCTTGGCTTAGCCGTCGTTGCGTACAGTCCGATCGCGCAGGGTGAGGCGCGCAAAAGCGACGTTCTCAAGCGCATCGGCGCCGCCCACGGCAAGACCGCGACCCAGGTCTGCCTGCGCTTTCTGGTGCAGCAGGATATCGTCGTCATCCCGCGGACCAGCAAAGTGGAACGGCTTTCCGAAAACGCCGCAATCTTCGATTTTACGCTGAGCGACGACGATATGCGCGAGATCGCGAAACTCGGCAGCCGCGACGGCCGGATTGTCGACTGGGCTTACTCCGGCCGCATGAAGTGGGATTAAGGCACTATCCGGAGATCGGCATGCCCGCCTTCGCCGGCGCGACAGGTCAGAACTCGACGTCGAGTTCTTCCAGTTCGTCCGGTTCGACCTTGGCGGCCTCAAGCCACTCCTGCATCTGCGGCAGCGCCATGATGGTGCGGCAGTACTGGGTCGAGACCGGATCGAGCCCCACATCGTAAGTCAGGAAGCGGGTGCAAACCGGCGCGTACATGGCGTCGGCGGCGCACGGCTTTTTGCCGAACAGAAAAGGTCCGCCATATTGGCCGATGCATTCGCGCCAGATCGCGGTGACGCGATCGATGTCGGCGCGCGCGCCGGCCCAGGATTTGAAGCCCGGGAAATGCGCCTTCAGGTTCATCGGCAACGCCGAGCGCAAATTGCTGAAGCCGGAATGCATCTCGCCGCAGATCGAGCGGCAATGGGCGCGTTGCGCCTGATCGGCCGGCAGCAATTCGGCTTCGGGGTTCAATTCGTGCAAATATTCGGCGATCGCCAGCGTATCCCAGACCTTCATGCCATTGTTGACCAGGCACGGCACCAGGAACGAGGGCGACAGCAGCAGCAGTTCGGCGCGGGTGGACGGGTCGTCGGTCGAAACGTGCTGTTCGGCGAAATCGAGATTTGCCATTTTGCATAGCAACCAGCCGCGCAACGACCACGAGCCATAATTCTTGCTGGCGATGGTGAGAGTGGCCTTGGACATTCCGCGCTCTTGTTCTCAAGATATTGGAAACGCAAGTCTTTAAACGACATTTCGGCCGCTTAGGGAAGGCGGGCGCACGATTCGCATCATGTCCCCATCCCCGTTAAGCAGATTGTTCACATTCTTGTCGCAGTGCAACAAGAAATGCACTAGCTTTCCTTCCGTTGGGGGGTCGAGGGCGGACCGTCGTCAGGCGGACCGCGGCGACCCGTTTGGATTACGGGATGCTATACCTCGCGTATCAGTTGCAATCCGACATTATGACGCCCGTTCGAACGTGGGCGAGCATGGCGGCCGGTTCCGGCGGCGCGCCGTTGCTCTCCGACCATCCGGCGTTGCGCAATCTGACCGCGGTTTATGAGCTGATCGCGCGCGCCGGGCTCACGCATACCCGCCCGCCGTTCGCCATCGACCGCGTCATGGTCGGCAACCGCGAGGTCGAGGTGCACGAGGAGACGGCGCACAAGACGCCGTTTGGTACGCTCCTGCACTTCAAGAAGGATATCGCGACGGTCCAGCCGCGCGTGATGATGGTGGCGCCCCTATCGGGGCATTTCTCGACGCTGTTGCGCGCGACCGTGCGCACCATGCTGCCCGACCACGACGTCTATATCACCGACTGGCACAATGCCCGCGACGTGCCGTTGACGGCCGGCCGGTTCGGCTTCGACGAATACATCGATCATCTGATCAAGTTTCTCGAGGTGATGGGGCCAGGCACCCACGTGCTCGCGGTGTGCCAGCCCTGCGTTGCCGCGCTTGCCGCCACGGCCGTGATGGCGCAGGCGGGCAACCCGGCGCAGCCGCGCAGCATGACGCTGATGGCCGGACCGATCGATGTGCGCATCAATCCGACGACCGTCGACGAGCTCGCCAGGAAGAAGACGATCGATTGGTTCGAGCGCACACTGACGGCGTCGGTGCCGCTGCGCTATCCGGGCGCCTTCCGCCCCGTCTATCCGGGCTTCGTGCAGCTCGCCGCCTTCATGAGCATGAATGTCGAGCGCCATGTCAAAGCGCATCGCGAGCTTTACGAGAACCTCGCCAACGGCGAGCTCGAAAAGGCGGCGGTGACCAAGGCGTTCTACGACGAATATTTCGCCGTGCTCGATCTCACCGCGGAGTTCTATCTCGAGACGGTGCGGATCATCTTTCAGGAATTCGCCCTGCCGCTCGGCAAGCTCGACTGGCACGGCAATCGTGTCGATCCGACCGCGATCCGCAAGACCATGCTGCTGACGGTAGAGGGCGAGCGCGACGACATCTGCGCCGTCGGCCAGACCGTCGCGGCGCACGATCTGTGCTCGAAACTGCGGCCGTATCTCAAGCGCCACCACATGCAGGCCGGCGTCGGCCACTACGGCGTGTTCTCCGGCAAGCGCTGGGAGAACCAGATCTATCCGATTTTGAAGAACGTCATTTTGTCGAGCGATTGAGCGTTGGGGCCGCTCCGAGCGGCAAGGCCGCCGGCGCTGTCCATGTGTCGCACGGCACGCTGAATTCCGCGCCGATCCCGAACCGCCTTCGCACGACAAGAATTTTGCCAAAGGCAAAAACGTCATTCTGTACTGCGGTTAGATCAGCGCAGAAACGCCTTCTCGAGTTCCCGCATGCGCGCGTCGCCTTGCAGCGCGAACACGTCGGCGACCGAAGCGATCCCGCTTTCGACGCCGGCGATGCCGCCTTCGGCAAGGATGCGGCGAAAGACGTTTTGCATGGCGGCGACGGCGGCGCGGATGGCGTGATTGCCGCAGATGATCAGCCCCACTTTGCCCAAGGCCGCGATGTCGGCGAATGCGAGCTGCGGGTAACTGGTCGGCACCAGCACGAGCGGCACGCGCCCCGGCCACGCCCGGCAAAACGCCAGGATTTCGTCCGGCGTTTCCTGTTTCGAGTGGATCAACACGGCGTCGGCGCCAGCTTCGGCATAGGCCGCGCCGCGGCGCAACGCTTCGTCATGGCCCAATCCGGCGATCAGCGCCTCGGTGCGGGCAACGACAACGACATCGGAACTGGCTTTCGCCGCCGCGACCTTGCCCTGGAATTCGCCGATCGGCACAAGTTGCTGCCGGCCGCCCGGCCGCAGGCTCGAGTCTTTGGGGAAGGTCTTGTCCTCGATGACGACTGCAGCCACGCCCGCCGCCGCGTATTGCGGCACGACGTAAGCGACGTTCACCGCGTTGCCGAAACCGGTGTCGAGATCGGCGATCATCGGCGCGCCCTGCACCTGACCGATGGCGCGCATCATGTCCAGATGTGTGCCCATCGGCAGAATATTGGCGTCGGGCACCGCATAGGATGCCGACAGCTCGAAGCCCGAGCCCCAAATCGCATCGAAGCCGGCGTTGGCCGCGAGTTTGGCGGCGAGCGGATTGTGCGCCGCCATCGCCAGCGCGGGACGCTCGACATTCAATTTGGCGCGGAGCGCAACGGCGCTGCGATTGTTGTCCTGCGCCATGGTTCAGCGCATCGCCGCTGCGATATTGCCGCCGTCGACGGTGGTGACGTCGGCCGTTGTCTTCAGCGCCAGCGCGTGATGCAGGAAGGCTTGCGCGACGTCGTCGGCGGTGACTTCGCGGCCCAAGAGGTTGCCGCTCATGTAATCCTTTTCCGAGACGCCGCGCGCCTTCGCACGTTCCTTGATGAAGTCGCCCGTGAGCAGCCCGGAGCGGATGCGATCGGCATTCACCGCGTTGGCGCGGATGCCATCCGCGCCGTAATCGAGCGCGTATTGGCGCATCAGCGCCATCGCCGCGGCCTTGGGAATTCCGTAGGGCCCGAAATTCGGCCCTGGATTGACCGCCTGCTTGGAGACGTTGAACAGCAGGCAGCCGCCGGTGCCTTGCGCCTGCATGATCTTGACGGCGGCTTGTGCCACGCGCTGATGGCCGTAGAAATTCAGCTCGAAGCTCCTGTGCATGGTCTCTTCGTCGACTTCGCCGATACGGCCTTGCCAGGCGGCTCCGGCGTTGGAGACGACGATATCGACGCCGCCGAATGCCGAGGCGACCGCGTCGAAGGCGGCGCGCACCGAGGCAGCGCTGGTCACGTCGCACACCAGCGGCAGCGCCGAGGGGCCGATGACTTTTGCCTGCTCGCTGGCGGCGGGGAAGTTGACGTCGAGCAAAGCTATTTCGGCGCCCGCGGCGCGAAATGCCTTGGCGGTGGCCACGCCGATCGCCCCGGCTGCGCCCGTGACCACGGCGATCTGACCGGCAAGCGGCAATTCCTTGCGCGCGCCGAGCTTGGCCTGTTCGAGCGGCCAATATTCGCAATCGAACATGTCGGCTTCGGTGATCGACTCGAAATGGCCGATGGCTTCGGCGTCGGTCACGCCCTCGATCCAGGCTTCGGCAATGTCGGCTGCGATTTCAGCATCGCGCTTCGAGCGGCCGAGGCCAAACAGGCCGAGGCCTGGCACCAGCACGACACGGGGCAGGGGATCGAGCTCGTGCTTGATGCCGCCGGCGCGCGCATTGTGCTGAAGGAAGTAGCGATGATAGCGCTCGGTGAAGTGGGCCACCGCTTCGCGGGCCGCGCGCGAAAAGTCCGTGAGTTTGCCGGGCTCCGCCGCAGCCAAGACCAGCGGCCAGTTCTTGGTGCGGATGGTGTGGTCGGGCGTGACCACCCCGGCCTGGCTCAGCCTTGCCAAATCCTTGCCGTTGACGAAGGCGAGCACCGCGTCGGTGGCGCGGAATTCGACAATAAGACGGCGCCAGGCGCCCTCGACCTTCTTGTCCTGCTCGCTGCACGCGCCCCGCACGATCGGCGCGACCGCGGTGAGGTCGGCATGCTTGCGCGGCGCCGTTGCGGCCACAGCCGCCGATTTGCGCCGTTGCGCGATGAAGGTCTCCGCAAGCGACACCATTTCGATCATGCGCTCATAGGCTTCGCGCGCGGTGGTGCCGAAAGTGACGATGCCGTGCTTGCTCAGGATCAGCCCGTCGCTCGGCTTGACCTGCTCGAACACCTCGATCGCCTTTTTCGCGAGCCCGAAGCCCGGCATCACGTAGGGCACGAAGGCGAGACGGCCGGCGAAAACCTCCGCGCATTTCCGTTCGCCATCGGGCTGGTCGATCACGCCGAGCACGGCGGTGGCATGGGTATGGTCGATGAATTTATGCGGCAGGAAAGCATGCAGCATGATCTCGACGGACGGATTGGCCGCCGCCGGATCGATCAGGCTTGAGCGCTCGATGCCGACCAGTTCGTCGTCGGCGATGTCCTTGAGCTGGCGCAGCTTGCGCAACGGTGCGAGACGTACCGCCGGCATCCCGGCGACGTCGACCGTCGCCATATCGGACCCGGTGGCCTTGATGCGCAGCACCTCGGCGTCGTCGCCGAGGCGGTCGCGCATGACTTGCTTCAAGGAGGTATTGCCGCCGCCGTGCAGGACGAGCTTGGGATCGCGGCCGAGCAGGCGTGTCGAATAGATACGCAGCGCGAAGTCGCGATCGACGCCTGATTTCGCGCCCTGGGCAACGATCGTTTCGGCGTCGCGGTCGACCCACCCGCTTTTCATGGCGCTCTCTCGGGCGGGTTGAATGCTCTATCAGCCGCCGCCGAAACGGCGCGACCACCATCCGGTCTTGCGCGGCCGGTTGGCGTCTTCGGTCTCGACCGTTTCGATGGCCGGTTCGGGCGCCGGCGCGGCCGGCACCGCAGGAGGGGCTGGCACTGACGGCGGGGCGCTGGCGCCGTGCGAAATTGGCGCTGGCTCGCGCACCGTGGAGCGGCGGCGCGGCGCTTCCGGCTCTGGTGCCGACACCGGCGTTTCCGCGATCATCGGCGCTGGAGGTGGAGGCGGCGGCGCGGCATCGAGATCGGCGACAGCGGCGCGCGTTTCGGGCTCGACACCGGCCGGCGCCGAAGACTCTTCGCCCGGAGCAAAACCGTGTTCCGGCGCCGGCGCGCCGTGATCGTTGCCGTGGAAGCCGTTGCCGTTGCGCTCATGGCGATTGCGACGGCCGCCGCGGCGGCCACGCCGGCGCCGCCGGCGTTCGCCATCGTGCTGCGGTTCCGGCCGGTCGCCGCGATTTTCAGGCTGCTCTTCGCCTTCGCCGGCTGCCGTCTCGCTGTGCGGTTCGGCGTCGCCGTTGCCGTCCGTCGCGTCGTCCGCACCCGGCGCGAAATGCTCGCTCGCGGAGTCCGCGCCGTCTTCGTGGATCGGGATCTGCTCATGACGGTGCGGCTCGTCGCCGCGGCCTCGGCCGCCGCGGCCGCGCCGCCGCCGGCGTCGCCGCGGCTCGCCTTCGCCGTGCTCGGGCTCCGGCTCGATCGAGGGCGCCTCCATCTCGATGCTTTCTTCCTCGACCTCGTCGACGATGCTTTCGTCTTCGAGATCGTCCTCTTCCTCGAGCGGCGCAGCGGCGGCGGCCGCCTGGTGTTGCTCGGCAATCGCACGCGCGGCCTCGACCGAATGCACCAGCTCGCCGCGATCGATCACGAAGGCCTGCGGTGCGGCGACCGTCTCGTCGGCGATTACCATGATGGTGATGGCGAAGCGCTCCTCGAGCGCGCGCAAATGGGCGCGCTTGTGGTTGAGCACATATTCCGCGACGTCGCGCCGTGTGCGCGCCGTCAGATTGTGAGTGGCGGCCTTCATCAGCTGCTCTTCCAGCGCGCGCAGCACTTGCAGCGCCAGAGACGACACCGAGCGGACGTGGCCTGAGCCGCCGCAATAGGGGCATTTCTCGGTCGAGCTTTCGAGCACGCTGGTGCGGATGCGCTGCCGCGACATTTCAAGCAGGCCGAAATGCGAAATGCGGCCGACCTGGATGCGCGCGCGGTCGTGCCTGAGGCATTCCTTGAGCCGGCGCTCGACCGCACGGTTGTTGCGGTTTTCCTCCATGTCGATGAAGTCGATGACGATGAGGCCGGCGAGGTCGCGCAGCCGCAGTTGCCTCGCGATTTCGTCGGATGCTTCGAGATTGGTTTTGAGCGCGGTATCCTCGATATGATGCTCGCGCGTGGCGCGGCCTGAATTGACGTCGATCGCGACCAGCGCTTCGGCCTGGTTGATCACGACGTAGCCGCCGGAGCGCAGTTGCACGACGGGCGAGAACATGGCGTCGAGCTGGTTCTCGACACCGAAACGCGACAACAGCGGCTGGGTGTCGCTGTACAGCCGCACGTTCTTGGCATGCCCCGGCATCAGCATGCGCATGAAGTCCTTGGCCTCGCGATAGCCGTCGCCGCCGGCGACGATCACCTCGTCGATGTCCTTGCCATAGAGATCGCGGATCGAACGCTTGATCAGCGAGCCTTCCTCGTAAACGAGCTTCGGCGCGGTTGATTTCAGCGTCAGGTCGCGCACCGTCTCCCACATCCGCAGCAGATATTCGAAGTCGCGCTTTATTTCCATCTTGCTGCGGCTGGCGCCGGCGGTGCGCAGGATCACGCCCATGCCCTCGGGCACTTCGAGATCGGCCGCGGCCTCTTTGAGACGGGCGCGATCTTCGGCGCTGGTGATCTTGCGGCTGATGCCGCCGCCGCGGGCGGTATTCGGCATCAGCACCGAATAGCGGCCGGCGAGCGACAGATAGGTGGTGAGGGCGGCGCCCTTGGTGCCGCGCTCTTCCTTGACGACCTGCACCAGCATCACCTGCCGGCGCTTGATCACTTCCTGTATTTTGTACTGGCGGCGATAACGCGGCGCGCGGTCGGGTACTTCTTCCATGGCGTCGGCGCCGCCGACGGACTCCACGACCTCTTCGCCGGCTTCTTCACCGTTGGATGCGCCGTGGCCGGCTTCGCCGCCGTCATGTGCGCCGTTGTCCGGATCGTGCGCTTCAATTGGCGATTCCGTGCTTTCGCCGTTCGACATCTCCGATTCGCCCGGACCGGCATCGGCCGCTTCGCCGCCCGATTGCTCGGCAGGCAAATGCTCAGCCTCATCCGCCTGTGCGTCTTGAGGGACTATTCCGCCCTCGTTTTCTTCGGCTGCCTCGGCGGCGGTATCCAGCGCGCTGTCGCCGTGCGATTCCGGCGTTCCGGCAGAAGCAATCCCGGCGGTCTCGCCGGACGCTTCATCGCCGCCGTCCTCAGCGGGTTCGGCGGCCTGGTCTGTAGCAAAATCGGTGGTCTGGTCCGCACCGGCGAAATCGCCGGCAGGCGGCTCGGTGGATTCGCTGCGTACGACCTCTTCGTCGCGCCGCGCTGGCCGGCCGCGGTGGCGATGACGGCGCGAGCGGCGGTCGACCTCATCGTCGGCCTCGCGTTGCGCGCGGCCTTCCTCGTCGATCAGCGCCTGGCGATCCGCCACCGGGATTTGGTAGTAGTCCGGATGGATTTCGGAAAACGCAAGGAAGCCGTGGCGGTTGCCGCCGTAATCGACAAAGGCGGCTTGCAGCGACGGCTCGACGCGCGTCACTTTCGCCAGATAGATATTGCCTCGGAGCTGCTTACGGTTTGCGGATTCGAAGTCGAATTCTTCGACGCGATTGCCGCGCAGAACGACCACCCGGGTCTCCTCCGGATGGGTCGCGTCGATGAGCATTTTGTTGGCCATTGGGTAATCTCACGAAGGGCGGCCAGCCGTCGGCGCCGCGCCGCATCGGCGACGGGGGACGGCTACCTGCCCAATTGTCGGTGAAAGGGACGGATCGGACACTCCGGGCGCGACAGCCGGCATCGATCACACGGCCGGCACGTGCGCCGCGCCAACGCGATCGAACCTCGACTGCCTTTCCGAAGATCTGTTCCCTGAGGAAGATTTGTCTTCGGAAGATCTGCGCCTCGAACATAAACTCCAAACCGCGATGAGGCGACGGCGCGTGGCGCCGTCGCAATTTCTTTCGGTCGCTCACGGCATCGGCGCGACACGCGCTCCAGCAGCTCTTGTCGCCGTTGACACAGGTATCGCGCGCAAAGCTCCGGTTGTCTTCTTTCCAAAAGGTATCGGCGTCGCTTGCTCGTCTGCCTTCGTCTGCGCGTTTCGGCGCCGAAGGGATTTGAAAGCGGCGTCCGCCCGGGTACCCGTCGTATTCTCGGGGGACCTATGCGGCGGACAGTACTTCGTTCGAAGCACTTGCCGGATGCCCTAACGCGACACAACCGGAACCTGTCACCGTCAGCAGTTCTTCATAAAGCCCCGGAAGGGGAATTGGCAAGCTGCATATGGGCTTCGTCCTGTGGGAAGCCAATTTTCGCCGCCCGGAACCCGAGTTCCACAACGCTTAAGATTCGATTAACCACCCGTGCCTAATGGAGTAAGACGGGCACGATGGGGTTCGAGCCGATGGCTGTCCGGGCGGCGAGCTTCGCTTTCCTCGGGGTCGTCCTCGCCGGGGCCATATCCGCCGCGGCGGGGCCGGCGACGATCCCCGCTCCCGACTCGACTCCGGTCGCGACCGATGTCCGGCTCGGCGGCGACGAGACGCAAACGCGTTTCATCATGGATTTGAGCCGCAAGATCGATCTGCAAGCATTCACGCTTGCCGACCCCTATCGGGTTGTCGTCGATATCCCCGAGGCGACATTTCATCTGCCGCCGAAGGCGGGCGAGACCGGCCGCGGTCTGATCAAGGCGTTTCGCTACGGTCTGATGATGCCGGGCGGCTCGCGCATCGTGTTCGACGTCAACAAGCCGGTGCGCGTAGACAAGGCGATCGTCGTCGACGCCAGTGACGGCGCGCCGGCGCGGATGGTGCTCGATCTGGTGCCTACGGATCGCGCGAGCTTTCTGAAAAACGCCGCGGTCGAGAACAAGCCGTCGCCCGCAAGCAGCCCGCGGAGCGGCGAACAGACGCCGAAGGCCGCCGATTCGCGCCCGCTTGTGGCGCTCGATCCGGGCCACGGCGGCATCGACAACGGCACCAAGGGTCCCGGCGGCGAACTGGAGAAAGACATCGTGCTCGATTTTGCGCTGCGGCTGCGTGACCGTCTCGAGAAGGCCGGCAAATATCGCGTGTTGATGACGCGCAGCGACGACACCTTCGTGCCGCTGCCCGATCGCGTGCGTATCGCCCGCGACGCCGGCGCTGCGCTGTTTGTCTCCATTCACGCCGATTCTCTGCCGAAGAAGGAAGGCGACGCCCAGGGCGCCACGATCTATACGCTGTCCGAAACCGCCACCGATCCGGAAGCCGAACGGCTCGCCGAGCAGGAAAACAAGGCCGACGTCATTGCCGGCGTCGATCTCAAGGATGAGCCCGACGACGTTGCCGGTATCCTGCTCGACCTGGCCCAGCGCGAAACCAGGACGTTTTCGACGCAATTCGCCCATAAGCTGGTGGACGATCTGAAGGGCACGACGCGGTTGCATAAAAGCCCGCTGAAATCGGCCGGCTTTCGCGTGTTGCGCGCACCGGACGTGCCGTCGGTCCTGGTCGAGCTCGGTTATGTGTCGAACAAGCAGGACCTGGCGTCGCTTTTATCCGACACCTGGCGTGACCACACCGCCGACGCGGTCGCCCGCGCGATCGACGGCTATTTCACCACGCACGTGGCCGGCGCCCGGGCCGGGTCGAATTAGGCCGGCGAAATGGCCTCAGTTTGAACAAAAACCCAAGCGACGACAGCGATGACCAGAGGGTTTTGTGGCGGTCGGACGATAAAACTGCCAAACTGCGTGCAGCGAGGGGTGAATCGGCGACGCACCTGGAGCGGCCGGTCCACGGTGGAACGTTGCCAATTGCAATAATGACAGTCGTGGCGCGATGAAAATTCTCCTGCGGTTCCTCGGCTTTCTGTTCGCGGCCGGTACGATCCTGTTCATCGTCGGCATCGCCGGCGTCTCTGCGCTGTTGTGGCACTACTCCAAGGATCTGCCTGACTATTCGCAGCTTCAGGACTACGAACCGCCGGTGATGACGCGGGTGCATGCCGCCGACGGCGCGCTGCTCGCCGAATATGCCAACCAGCGCCGCCTCTATCTGCCGATCCAGGCGATCCCGAAGCTCGTCACCAACGCCTTCGTCGCGGCGGAGGACAAGAATTTCTATCAGCACCCCGGCATCGACATTTACGGCATTGCGCGTGCCGGCCTGCTCTACGTCGAAAACTACGGCAGCAGCCGGCGGCCGCAGGGTGCCTCGACCATCACGCAACAGGTCGCCAAGAACTTCCTCCTGACCAACGAGGTGTCGTTCGAGCGCAAGATCAAGGAAGCGCTCTTGGCGCTGCGCATCGAGCGGACCTATTCGAAGGACAAAATCCTCGAACTCTATCTCAACGAAATCTATCTCGGCTTCGGGGCCTATGGCGTCGCCGCGGCCTCGCTGCTCTATTTCGACAAGTCCGTGCATGAGCTGACGATCGCGCAAGCCGCTTATCTCGCGGCGCTGCCCAAGGGGCCGAACAACTACAATCCGTTTCGCCGCAAGGATGAGGCGATCGCGCGCAGAAATTACGTGATCGATCGCATGGTCGAGGACGGCTACATCACCGCCGATGCCGGCGACCAGGCCAAGAAGCAGCCGCTCGACATCACGGTGCGGCCGACCGGCGCGCACGTGTTTGCCGCGGAATATTTCACCGAAGAAGTGCGGCGCTACGTCTTTGACAATTACGGTGAGAAGAAGCTCTACGAGGGGGGGCTTTCGGTTCGCACCACGCTTGAGCCGAAGATCCAGGTCATGGCGCGCCAGGCGATGATCAACGGCCTGGTCAATTTCGACGAGAACCAGGGCTATCGCGGCGCGATCACCAAGATCGATATCTCGGGCGACTGGGGCATCAAGCTCGCCGAGGTCAAATCGCTGTCGGATATCGATCCCTGGCGCATGGCCGTGGTGCTCGAAGTCGCCGATCAGTCGGCCCGTATCGGCTTGCAGCCGGCGCGCGATCCCGGCGGTAACGTGGTCAAGGATCGCGAAACCGGGATCGTGCCGCTCGATGGCGTGAAGTGGGCGAAGCCGGCGACCGGACCGTCGAAGCCCATCCAGAACGTCGGCCTGGTGCTGTCGCCCGGCGACGTCGTCTATGTCGATCCGCTGCCCGATCAGCAGGGCAAGTACCGGCTGCGTCAGGTTCCGGAAATTTCCGGCGCCATGGTGGTGATGGACCCGCATACCGGCCGCGTGCTCGCCATGGTCGGCGGCTTCTCCTTCGACCAGAGCCAGTTCAACCGCGCCACGCAGGCGCTGCGGCAGCCCGGCTCGTCGTTCAAGCCCATCGTTTACGCCGCGGCGCTGGACAACGGTTACACGCCCTCGACCATCGTGATGGATGCGCCGATCGAAATCGACATGGGGCAAGGCGGCGGCATCTGGAAGCCGGAAAACTACGGCGGCAAATTCTTCGGCCCTTCGACGCTGCGATTCGGCCTCGAGCAATCGCGCAATGTGATGACGGTGCGCCTGGCTCAGGATATCGGCATGCCGCTGATCTCCGAATATGCCAAGCGGTTCGGCGTCTATGATGAACTGCCGCCGTACCTCTCTTACGCGCTCGGCGCTGGCGAAACGACGGTGATGCGGATGGTCACCGCCTATTCCATGTTCGACAATGGCGGCCGGCGTGTCATCCCGACCTTGATCGACCGTATCCAGGACCGCTACGGCCACACCATCTACAAGCACGATCAGCGCGAATGCGTCGGCTGCGATGCCACCGGCTGGCACGACCAGGCCGAGCCGACCCTGATCGATCACCGCGAGCAGGTCATCGACCCTATGACCGCCTACCAGATCACGTCGCTGATGGAGGGCGTGGTCCAGCGCGGCACCGCGACCGTGGTCAGGGAGGTCGGCAAGCCGATTGCGGGCAAGACCGGCACGACCAACGATGAAAAGGACGTCTGGTTCATCGGCTTCTCGCCGGACATTGTCTGCGGCGTGTATATGGGCTTCGACAAGCCGCGCCATATCGGGCGGCTGGCGACCGGCGGCCATCTCGCCGCGCCCGTCGTCAGGGATTTCCTGAAACTGGCGCTAGCCGACAAGCCGCCGATTCCGTTCCGCGTGCCGCCCGGCATCAAACTCATTCGCGTCAATGCCAAGACCGGCATGCGCGCGGGGCCCGGCGACAGCAATGTCATCCTCGAGGCGTTCAAGCCCGGAACCGCGCCGCCCGACAGTTACTCGGTGATCGGGACGGATACTTCGAATGGCCGGCCGATCGACACTTCGGTATCGCCCGACGCCGCAGCCGGCGCGGTGCGCTCCAGCACGGGCGGCCTCTACTGATCACGGATTGCGCTTGAACTCTCAAGCGACTAAATCGCCGGCTGGAGCATTGCCATGCGCGCCGAAATTGAGGTTATCGTCGGGGAGATCAAGCAGTCCGTCGCGCTGCTGAGGAGGCATCTTTGACGTCGACAAGGCGCGCGCACGGCTTGCCGAGCTGAACCGGCAGTCCGAAGATCCCAATCTCTGGAACGATCCGCAGCGCGCCGGCCGCCTGATGCGGGAGCGCACGTCGCTCGACGAGCAGCTCACCGCACTGTCGCGCATCGCGCAAGAGCTCGACGATCAGGTGACGCTGATCGAACTTGGCGAAGCCGAGAAGGACCAAAAGGTCGTTGCCGAAGCCGAGGACGCGCTGCGTCGGCTCAAGGCCGAAGTCTCGCGCCGCGAGCTCGAGGCGCTGTTGTCCGGCGAGGCCGACAACAACGATTCTTATCTTGAAGTGCATGCCGGCGCCGGCGGCACCGAGAGCCAGGACTGGGCGGCGATGCTGCTGCGCATGTATGTGCGTTGGGCCGAGCAGCACGGCTTCAAGGTCGATTATCTAGAGGAGACCCAGGGCGAAGAGGCCGGCATCAAATCGGCCACAATCGAGATCAAGGGCCGCAACGCCTATGGCTGGCTGAAGACCGAGAACGGCGTGCATCGGCTGGTGCGGATTTCGCCGTTCGACTCTAACGCGCGGCGGCACACCTCGTTTGCCAGCGTGCGGGTCTATCCCGTCGTCGACGACGCCATCAAAATCGATGTCAAGGAATCCGATGTCCGTGTCGACACGATGCGTTCAGGCGGCGCCGGCGGCCAGCACGTCAACAAGACCGAATCGGCGATCCGGCTGACCCACATTCCGACCAACATCGCAGTGGTCTGCCAGAACGACCGCTCGCAGCACCGCAACCGCGCGCAAGCCTGGCAGATGCTGCGCGCCAAGCTTTACGAACTTGAATTGAAGAAGCGCGAGGAAAAATCCGCCGCCGACCAGGCCGCCAAGACCGATATCGGCTGGGGCCACCAGATCCGTTCCTATGTGTTGCAGCCCTATCAGATGGTGAAGGATCTGCGCACCGGCGTCTCGACTTCGAACACCGCCGGCGTGCTCGACGGCGACATCGATCAGTTCACCGAAGCGGCGCTGGCCCAGAAGGCGTTCGGCACTGCGCCGGAAACGGTCGAGGACGTCGAATAGAAATTAGCCGCCGAACAGTTTGGCGCCGGCGTCCAAGAATTTCGCCGGATTGACCGCCTCGCCGTTGACGCGCGTTTCGTAGTGTACGTGCGGGCCGGTCGAGCGTCCGGTCGAGCCGAGACGGCCGATGACCTGACCGATGCGGATGGTCTGGCCGACCTTGACGTCGATTGCCGACAGATGGCCGTAGCGGGTGGCAAGCCCGTTGCCGTGATCGACCTCGACCATGTTGCCATAACCGCCGCTCCAGCCCGCCGAGGTCACGGTTCCCGCCGCCGTGGCGTGAATAGGCTCACCCATGTCGCCGCGGAAATCGATGCCGGTATGCATCGCCGGAATGCGCAGGAATGGATCGACGCGTACGCCGAATGGCGAGGTCTCGTCGATTTCGCCGGCGACCGGTGCGCGCAGCGGCACGGTGACGAGCGTGGCATTGAGCTTGTCGGCGTAAGCGCGTGCGATGTTCACCTGGCTCAGCGCGCGCTCAAAGCTCTGGTTCGGCGCCGGCAGCGACACCGGCACGAACGGACCTCCGACGGCGCCGGCCGGTGCGGCATCGACCTTCAGCCCGAGTTCGGCGAGCACGCTGCGTATCTTGCCGGCCTTGCTCTGGTAGCGGTTCTGAAGCTGGGCCAGCACCGCCGACTGGCGGCGGTCGACCTTGTCGAGCGAGGCCTCGACGCGGCCGAGCTTGGCGCTGATGTCGGCGTCCTTGAGGTTGCCGCGGTTGCCGGGGGCATGGGACGGCTCAAGATAGGTGCCGCGATCGAGTGGTTGCGGCCGCAGCATCGAATCTCCGATCGGCGACGGTTTCGGGTCGGACAAGCCGGGCTTGATCGATCCCGTGGTCGCCGGATCGGTAATGCCGCTGAGCGCCAGGGCGCGCGATTCCAGAGTTGACTGGCGGCGCATCAAATCGCTGAGCTTTTGCTCGAACTGCTCCTGGTCGAGAAGCTGTCGGCTGGTGGTGCGGTCGATCTGCGCGCGCAATTCGGCGATGCGATCTTCGTAGGCGTATTGTTGCGCGGCCTCGCGCGCGATCACGCCTTTGATGACGTCGTCGCTGAAGGCAAAATAGGTTGCGGTCGTCACCGACCAGCCGGCCAGGATCACGACGGTGCCGACGACGATCCAGAAGGCAACCGGACCGAACCGGATCTGCCGCCCGCGATGGGCGATGGTGTAGCCGTCACCGGCGCTTTTTGCCGGTTGCTTTGCATTGGGGTGGCGCGGCTTGGGGGTGTGGGCTTGATCTCGCGCGTGAATTTGCGCACGAGCCATCCGCTGCGACGAAGACGCCGTCCACTGCGACATTGACGCTCCCACCCGCACCGGCGATCGCAATGACCGGCTGTCCGAGCGGGGAATTTGCGCCGCGTATGGTTAACAATCGGCAAATCGCGGCGGCGATATTGCCGCCTTGGGTAAATACTTCCGCAACATTCCCAAAGACTTCGCTGCGGTTTTGCGGCTCAAAGCGCCTTTACGGCCGCGAGCACGTCTTCGGCGTGACCGTCGACCGAGACCTTGGGCCACACGCGGGCGATACGCTGGTCCGGGCCGATCAGAAACGTCGTGCGCACGATGCCCATGAACTTCCGGCCGTACAGCGATTTTTGCTGCCAGACACCGTAAGCCTCAAGCATGCGGTGTTTCTCGTCGGACGCAAGCGTGATCGCGAGTTTGTATTTGGCCTTGAATTTGTCTTGCGCCGGAACCGGGTCGGCGGAGACCCCGACGACGCGGGTGCCGGCGCGGGCAAACGCGCCTTCGAGCCGGGAAAAATCCAGTGCCTCTTTGGTGCAGCCGGTCGTGTCGGCCCTCGGGTAGAAATAGAGGACGAGCTTGCCGCCCGCGAAGTCGGCGAGCGAAACGGTGCCGCCGCCGTCGCGTGGCAGACTGAAGGCCGGTGCCCTGGCGCCCGGCGCAAGCTGTTCGGCGGCCCGCAGGGCCTTGTTCCGGGAGGTTTTTTTCGGGGCCGGTCGCTTTGGGGAGGAAGTCTTAAGGGCCATATGCCTTCCTTTCGACGCTTTCCGAGGCGCATTCTGGACCGCCAGAATACGCGCGTGGGTCGGGGTGGTCGATTGCATCGGCCGTAGGGGATTGCCGGCGCGCATGGCATTCGCCGCTATACCGGTCTGACAGCACCACGGTCGAGGGGGGCGCCCGAGGGGGCATGACGAACCAGGACAGGCAGAGCGCAGCGCTACCGAGATGGGAATCCGGCAGCCACCCGCGCGCGCGGGGCGTGCGGCCGCTGGATCCTCGCGTGCCGCGCGCGAACGAGAATCCTTACGCTGCCGCCTATCGCCGGCTATTGGCCCGGCATCGGCTGTTGATCCGCCGCGTCGGCATCGGCAGCGCGGTGACCGCCGGCTTGATATTGCTCGCCGTTTTCGGGCTGTTGTGGCGGCTGTCGAGCGGCCCCATCCAGTTCGACGTCGCCACGCCCTGGCTTGCCGCTGCGATCAAAGAGAATTTCGGCAGTCAGCATCAAGTGGAAGTCGGCGGAACGCAAATTGAGCGCACCGCTAACGGCGGTGCCGCCGTGCGCATCCGCGATATCGTTGTGCGCGATCCCGACGGCACCGTTGTCGCGAGTGCGCCGAAGGCCGAGGTCCATGTCTCCGGCATGAGCTTGCTGGGCGGTCACATGCGCGCCGAAAGCCTCAACCTGGTCGGCGCCGAAATGGCGGTGCGCATCGAGCAGAACGGCGATGTCACGGTGTTTGCCGGCGCCAACAAACATCCGCTGGCAACCGCGGTGGCGCCGCTGGGCGCTCCCGCGGCAACGAACGCCGCGCTACCGCTATCGCCGCCTCCAGCCGCTGCTTCGATCACCGGATTCGCACCGGCGCACACGTCTCCGGCATTGCCGACAGCCGTCGCGCCGCAACGCCCGACTAGCGATATCTTTGCCGCGCTGCTCAAGTGGATCGACGGTATTGGCGAGGCCGGACTCGACGGGCAAGAGCTGCGCGAGCTCGGATTGAAGGACGGAAATTTGACCGTCGACGACGAGCGTACCGGCAAGCGCTGGAGCTTTCAGAATATTACACTCAGCCTCGAACGGCCCCACGGCGGCGGCGTCGTCGTCACCATCGGCTCCGAGAACCCCGACCGGCCGTGGGGTCTGACGGCTTCGATCAAGCCGACCGCCAGCGGCGCCCACAGCATCGCGCTGGAAGCCCGGCACGTGAATGCCGACGACCTTCTTCTGGCGGCGCGCCTTGGCGACGGCAGCCTGGAAACCAACTTGCCGCTGTCGGCGAGCCTGCAGGGCGAAATCGGCGCTGACGGCGTGCCGCGGAGCCTGTCCGGCCGCATCGTTGCCGACGCCGGCTTCTTGAGCAGCGGCGAGGACGGCCGCATCGACCTCGACCACGCCGAGATCAAGCTCGACTGGGACGCCGGCGCCCACCTGCTGGCGGTGCCGTTTCAATTAATTTCCGGCCACAACCGCATCACCTTGATGGGCGAAGTGCGCGCGCCGGATCGGGTCGGCGGCGCCTGGGCGTTCAAGATCGGCGGCGGCTCGATCGTGCTCAATCCGACCGCCAATGCCGGCGATGCGCTTATCCTCAATCGTATCGCTGTGTCCGGCCGCTACGACCCCGTCAAGCGCTCCCTCTCGGTCGATGGCGGCGATATCGGCAACAGCGATCTTGGCGTGGCCATGTCCGGCAAGGCGGAAGCCGCCGGCGGCGACGTTCATCTGGCCGCCGGCATCGCGGCCACCCGCATGCCGGTGGAATCGTTGAAACGCATGTGGCCAGTTTTTGTCTCGCCGAAAGTTCGTGACTGGTTCCTCCAACATCTCAAAAGCGGCACGGTGGAACGCGTGGTTGTCGCCGTGAACGCCCCGTTCGAGACGCTCAAGGCGAGCGGTCCTCCGGTGCCCGACGACGGTCTCTCGATCGACGCGCAGGCGACCAATTGCGTCATCCAGCCGGTGGAGGGCCTGCCCGCTCTCCACGACGCCGATCTCAATGTTCACATCGTGGGGCGCGACGCCTTGATCTCGGTGAACAAGGCGACCGCCGATCTGCAATCCGGCCGCAAGCTTGTCTTGTCGGCGGGCCAGTTCGAAGTGCCCGACACGGCGCCGCACGCGCCGCCGGCGCGCGTGCACTTCAAGCTGGACGGGCCGGTGCCGGCCGCAGCCGAACTGCTGGCGCTGGAGCGCCTGCGCGACGCTTCGGGCGTGCCATTCGATCCGGCGACAACGCGGGGCACGATGAGTGCTCAGGTTCAGCTCGGCATGCCGCTCAAAGCCGATCTGCCGCCCGGCTCGACCCAATATGCGATCGCGGTCGATGCGACGAACTTTTCCTCCGACCATTTGATCATGGGGCAGAAAGTCGACGCCGCGCTGCTCAAGGTCGTCGCCAATAACCAGGGTTACGCGCTCAAGGGCGACGTCAAGATCGGCGGCACGCCGGCGAACCTCGAATACCGCAAAGCGCGCGCCGACAGCGACGCCGAAGTCAGCATCACCGGCATGCTCGACGACAACGCCCGAAGCAATCTCGGCCTCGATCCTTTCAACTCGATCGGCGGCGCGATCCCGATCCGGCTCACCGGCCGCATCGGCACCGGGGTCGAGCGCGACGGCCGCTTCGCCATCGAAGCCGATCTCACTCCGGCGCAGATCGACGGCTTCCTTCCCGGCTGGGTCAAACCGCCGGGTAAGCCGGCGCGCGCCACGTTCACGCTGACTACCAAGCCGCAATCGATCCACATCGACGATTTGCTGATCGAGGGTTCCGGCGGCGGCGTCAAAGGCGTCATCGACCTCGACGGTTCGGGCGAGCTGCAATCAGCCAACTTTCCGTCCTACGGCTTCTCCGACGGTGACCGCGCCAGCCTGAAGGTCGATCGCGTCGCGGACGGTGCGTTGCGCGTTGTCATGCGCGGCGACGTTTATGACGGCCGCGGCTTCGTCAAAACCGTCAACGCCGGCCCGGCGGGCGCGCCGCAGGGCAAGCGCCAGACGCCCGATCTCGATCTCGATATGAAGCTCGGCGCCGTCGTCGGCTTCAACGGCGAAGCGGTGCGCAATCTCGACCTGAAAATGTCGCGCCGCGCCGGCGAAATTCGCAGCTTCGGGCTGTCCGCAAAGATCGGACGGGACGCCGGCCTTACCGGAGACTTGCGCGGCGGCCGGGTTGGCGGGCGGCAGCTCGTCGTGCTGACGAGCGGCGACGGCGGCGCCTTATTCCGCTTCACCGACGTCTATTCGCGCATGACCGGCGGCCAGATGGTGATGGCGATGGAAGCGCCATCGGCTGAAGTGCCGATGCAGCACGGCACAATCACGGTGCGCGATTTTACCGTCCACGACGAAATGCAATTACAGCAGGCGGTCGCCAGCAACGGTGCTCCGGCGCAGCGCAACGTCATGATATTTTCCAGCATGAAGGTCGACTTCGACAAATCGCCGGGCAAGGTCGTGCTGCGCGACGGCGTGGTGCGCGGACCGCTCCTCGGCGCCACCATCGATGGCCTGGTCGACTACACGCGCGACGAGATGCGCATGCGCGGCACGCTGGTGCCGCTTTACGGACCGAACAATCTGCTCGGGCAATTGCCGATCGTCGGGCTGTTTCTCGGCGGCGAAAAAGAGGGGCTGATCGGCATCACCTATGAAGTCGTCGGGCGGCCGGGCAATCCGGTCCTGCACATCAATCCGGTTTCGGCGCTGGCGCCCGGACTGTTGCGCAAGGTGTTCGAATTCCCGTTCGCCAATCAGCAATATCCCGCCGCCGACGACGTAAGGACCGGGAGCGGCGGTACCGGGAGCGGCGGTACCGGGCCCGGCGCACAATAAGCGTCACACCGGTTTGAGCAGGACGTGGCGCTTCCGCCCGAGCGAGAGCTTGACGAAACCATCCGGCCCGACATCGGTTTCGCCGATCACCGCTTTGTCGCTGGTGACGCGAACATCATTGACGATGATGGCGTTGTTGGCGATGGCGCGCCGCACCTCGCCGTTGGACGCGGCCAGTCCCGCTTTGACGAAGGCGCTGAGCACGCCGAGGCCGGCTGTCAGCTCCGCGCGCGGCACGTCAATGCTAGGCAGGCTGGCGCCGAGGCCGCCTTCCTCAAACGTCGTGCGCGCGGTGTTGGCAGCCTCCTCAGCCGCCGCCTTGCCGTGAACCAGCGCCGTCGCTTCGGTGGCCAACACCTTCTTCGCCTCGTTGATCTCGGCGCCCTTGAGAGCGGCGAGGCGTTCGATCTCGTCGAGCGGCAACACCGTGAACATTTTCAGGAAGCGGCCGACATCGGCGTCCTCGGTGTTGCGCCAGTATTGCCAATAGTCGTACGGGCTCACTTGTCGGGCGTCGAGCCACACCGCGCCGGCCGCGGTCTTGCCCATCTTGGCGCCCGACGACGTGGTAAGCAGCGGCGAGGTCAACGCGAAGAATTGCGCCTGATGCAGGCGGCGGCCGAGATCGATGCCGTTGACGATATTGCCCCATTGATCGGAGCCGCCCATCTGCAACACGCAGCCGTAGCGCCGGAACAGCTCGACGAAATCGTACGCTTGCAGGATCATGTAGTTGAATTCGAGGAACGACAGTTCCTGCTGGCGTTCGAGCCGCAGCTTCACGGAATCGAAGGCCAGCATCCGGTTGATCGAGAAATGGCGGCCGATGTCGCGCAGGAAGTCGATGTAGTTGAGCGTGTTGAGCCAGTCGGCATTGTTGGCCATCACCGCGTCGCTCTTGCCGTCGCCAAAGCGCAGGAAGCGTGAAAAGATTTCGCGGATGCTTTTGAGATTGTCGTTGATGACGTCGTCGGTGAGGAGCCTTCGGCTCTCGTCCTTGCCGGACGGATCACCGACCCGGGTGGTGCCGCCGCCCATCAGCGCGATCGGCCGGTGGCCGGTCTGTTGCAGCCAATACAGCATCATGATCGGCAGCAGCGAGCCGACGTGCAGGGACGGCGCCGTGCAGTCGAAACCAATGTACGCCGTTATGGTTGACTTGAGCGCGAGCGCGTCCAGGGCCTCGGGCTCCGAGACCTGGTTGATGAAACCCCGGCTGGCCAGCACATTGAGGAAATCGGATTTGTAGGCGCTCATCAACTGTCCGAAACTGTTGGCCGGGTAAAGGCCTCGGCTCACGGCCGCGGCGCCGCTGGTGTAACAGGTCCGGTGAGTGATTCAACCGAGAAGACGCCATGGCATCGGAGAGGTCCACGGTACTGGCGATCGGACTGATGAGCGGGACGTCGCAGGACGGCGTCGACGTCGCGCTGATCGATACCGACGGCGAGCGCATCGCGCAGTTCGGTGCCACCGCATGCCGGCCCTATACCCGGTCCGAGCGTACATTGCTGCGCAGCGCCACCGCGGCGGCCGCGAATCTGACCGATCGCAAAGCCAGGCCGGGCATTGTCGCCAGGGCCGAAGCGCTGGTAACGGATGCGCACGCCGAAGCGGTGCAGGCATTCCTTGCCGCCAACGATCTGAAAGCCGCCGACGTTGCCGTAATCGGTTTCCACGGCCAGACTCTGCTGCACCGTCCGCAACGCGCGTTGACGATTCAGATCGGCGACGGAACGGCTCTTTCGGCGGTCTTGAAGATCCCGGTGATGTACGATTTTCGCGCCGCCGACGTGGCCGCGGGCGGGCAGGGCGCGCCGCTGGCGCCGGTGTTCCATCGTGCGCTGGCGCGGCAGTTCGACGGCGCTGTGCCGGTCGCGGTGCTCAATGTCGGCGGCGTCGCCAACGTCACGTTCATCGACGGCGACACATTGATCGCCTGCGACACCGGGCCGGGCAACGCCTTGCTCGACGATTTTCTGCGCCTGCGCACCGGACGCCCGCTCGACACCGACGGCAAAATGGCAAAGGCCGGCACGGTGCGCGAAAATATGATCGAGCGGCTGATGGAGCATCCGTTCTTCGCGGCGCCGCCGCCGAAGTCGCTCGACCGCAACGATTTCCGCGGCTGGGTCGGTGACAGGCTCGACGGCATCGGCAATGAAGACGGCGCCGCCACCTTGACCGCGCTGACCGCGGCGAGCGTCGCGCGCGTGCTGCCGCATCTGCCGCGCGCGCCCGCGACCTGGATCGTCGGCGGCGGCGGCGCGCGCAACCCGACGTTGATGACCATGCTGCAGGCACGCCTTTCCCCGGCGCGTATCGAGCCGGCGCATGCCGCCGGCTGGTCGGCGGATTCGCTCGAGGCGCAGGCCGTCGCCTATATGGCGGTGCGCGGCATGCGCGGCCTGCCGATCACGTTTCCGGGTACGACCGGCGCGCCGCGCCCGCTCACCGGTGGCGTTTTGGCGAAGCCGTGAATGGTGCGCTGGGCACGGCTGAATCCCCCAGCACCCCGTCGGCTGTGCTATTTTCTTTTCATGGTGCCATGTTCTGAGCCTTGGGGAAGGCAATGCGGCGGCGTTCCAAAACAGGCGGCGGGCTGGTTAAAGCGCGGTCCCCGAAGCGGCCGGCGCCCAAGCGCCGCGCCGCTGTGAAGCCCCGGCGCGGCCGCAGTTCGGCCGCAGCCAGTAAGGAGACAGAGGTCGCGCGGCTCAAGCGCAAACTGCGCGAGGCGCAGGAGCAGCAGACGGCCACGGCGCGTGTGCTGAGTGTCATTAGCTCGTCGCCCGCTGAGTTGGACCCGGTATTCCAGTCCATGCTCGAAAATGCGACCCGCATCTGCGAGGCTAATTTCGGCACGATCTATCGATATGATGGAGAGCTGTTTCACACCGTCGCGTCCCGGGGCGAGCCGCCCGCTCTCGTCGAATTTCGCCGGCGGCGCGATGCGTTCGTGCCTACGCCTGGTCAGCCGCTTGATCGCATGCTGCGGACGCGAGCGGTCGTCCGCAGCGCCGATGACACGAGCGAGCCTGTCAGGTCGCCCGCAGCCCAACTCGGCGGCGCCCGGTCTCACATTGCCGTGCCGATGTTCAAGGACGATGAACTTGTCGGAGCTATTACACTCTGCCGCAGGGAAGTGCGTCCATTCACCGATAAGCAGATCGAGTTGGTGCAGAATTTCGCTTCCCAGGCCGTCATCGCCATTGAGAACACGCGCCTGCTCAACGAGCTACGCGAATCGCTCGAGCGGCAGACGGCGACCTCCGAAGTGCTGCGGGTCATCAGCACGTCGGCGGGCCAACTTGAACCCGTATTCGAGACGATGCTTGAGAACGCCGTTCGAATCTGCGGCGCCAAATTTGGCAACCTGTTGCTCTACGAGGGCGGCTCCTATCGCTTCGTCGCGACACACGGCGCTCCGCCTGCATACATGGAATTTGTACGCCGCGAAGGTCCGTTTCGCGTCGATTCAAGATTGGGGCTCGGCCGGCTCATCGAAACCAAGCAAAGCTATCAGGTCGCCGACGCCGCGGCCGAATCGACACATGGGGACAAGCTGCGCCAAGCGACAATCGAATTGGCCGGGGCGAGAACCATCCTCGGCGTGCCATTGCTCAAAGACGGCGAAGTCATCGGTAGCATCATCATTTACCGTCAGGACGTGCGGCCGTTCAACGACAAGCAGATCGCACTGGTGCAGAATTTCGCCGCCCAGGCCGTCATCGCTATCGGAAATACCCGGCTGCTAAGCGAATTGCGCGAATCTCTCGACCGGCAGACCGCCATGTCCGAGGTGCTCGGCGTCATCGCTTCTTCGGGCGGTGAACTCAAGCCGGTGTTTCAATCGATGCTCGCGAGCGCGATGCGCATCTGCGAGGCGGATTGCGGATTCATCTACCGTATTGAAGCGGGCGCCATGCGCACCATGGCGGAGTTGGGCGTTCCGCCGGCACTTGCCGAATATCGCCGGCATCACGCGCATACGGGCGGTGCGACGACCCCCGTCGATGTGATGCGTGCGACAAAGAAACCGGCGCACGTTCACGATGCCCGCGACAGCGAAGCCTACCGCACGGGGAATTCCAATGCCGTGGCCGGTGTTGACCTCGGCGGCGCGCGGACGGTGCTTTACGTTCCGATGCTTAAAGGAGACGAGATCGCCGGCGTCATCAACGTGTACCGGAAAGTGGTTCGACCCTTCAGCGATGCCCAGATCGCGCTCCTTGAGAATTTCGCCGCCCAGGCCGTCATCGCCATCGAGAACGCGCGCCTGCTGAATGAGCTGAGGCAACGTACGAGGGACCTGAGCGCATCTCTTGAAGATTTGCGCACCGCCCAGGACCGGCTGGTTCAGACCGAGAAGCTCGCTTCCCTCGGCCAGCTCACCGCAGGCATCGCCCACGAAATCAAGAATCCGCTCAATTTCGTCAATAATTTCTCCAGCGTTTCCGTCGAGCTGATCGACGAACTCCAGAAGGCGCTGACATCCGTGAAGGCTGACGACAGGACGCGCGCGGATATCACGGAATTGACGGATACATTGCGCGGCAACCTCGGAAAGATCGTGCAGCACGGCAAGCGCGCGGATTCCATCGTCAAGAACATGCTTCTGCATTCCCGCGAAGGCTCGGGCGAGCATCGGCCCGTCGATATCAATGCAGTCGTCGAGGAAAGCCTCAATCTCGCGTACCACGGCGCGCGCGCGGAGAAAGAAGGCTTCAACATCACTTTGGCGCGGTCGTTCGATCCGACCGCGGGCGAAGTCGACCTCTTTCCGCAGGAGATCACGCGGGTTCTGCTTAATTTGATTTCAAACGGCTTTTATGCGGCCACCAAACGCAAAGGGCATGCGAATAACGATGGTTACGAGCCCACGCTGACGGCTGCGACAAAGAACCTCGGTGATCGCGTCGAAATCAGGATACGCGACAATGGCACCGGTATTCCGCCCGAGGTAAAGGACAAGATGTTCAATCCGTTCTTCACCACCAAGCCGGCGGGCGAAGGGACGGGGCTCGGCCTGTCGATCAGTCATGACATCGTGGTGAAACAACACGCTGGTTCAATCGCAGTCGATACCGAGCTCGGCCAATTTACCGAATTTCGGATAGTGCTGCCGCGCAAGGCGGCTGCGATCGCAAAGTCAGGGGGAAACACGTGAGCCTGCTCGTTCTCGTGGTCGACGATGAGCCCGATGTCGAAATGCTGTTTCGCCAGCAATTCCGGCGCGATCTGCGCGCTGGAAGATTCGTCATGGAATTTGCGCAGTCGGCGCCTGCAGCGCTGAAATGCATCAGCGATGCAAGCGAGGCTACGCTTGTTCTGATCCTGTCGGACATCAATATGCCGGGGATGAGCGGCCTTGAGTTGTTGCCCAAGGCCAAGGCCGCCCGGCCGGATGTCCCGATCATCATGATCACTGCCTACGGCGATGCGGAGACCAAGCGCAAGGCGCTGGAGGGCGGCGCCGAAGCACTTCTCACAAAGCCGATTGATTTCGCGATACTGCGCGGCGAAATCGACACGCGGATCGAGCGCGCTGCGTGACCCTGCGCCCTCTCGGCGTTGGCCACGCAGCAGACCGGGAATCCTGCTCTGCGACCGCGCGGTCTATTTCGCGGCGGCCTCTTTGAGCGGGTCCTTCACGGCATTGAAAGTCGCGAACTCGACGGCCCATGGCTGGCCGTCCTTTTTCTCGACCTTGCGGACATAAACGTTCTGCACGATGTCGCGGGTGTTCGGATCGATCGAGATCGGTCCGCGCGGGCTTTCCCAGGCCATGCCCTTCATCGTCGCGATGATGGTGTCAGCATCGGTATTGCCCTTGGTTTTTTCCAGCGCCTGATAGATCAGGTGCATGCCGTCATAGCCGCCGACCGAGATGAAGTTGGCGCGATGACCGGTCGCCTTCTGATAGGCCGCGACATATTCCTTATTCAGCGCGGAAGGATGCGCCGCCGAATAGATGCCGGCGGTGACGACGCCAAGCAGCGTATCGCCGGTGGTCGGCAGATCGTCGTCATCGGTGATGTCGCCCGGGCCGACCAGCTTGATGCCCGACTTATCGAGGCCGCGCTCCGCAAACTGTCGGGCGAATGTCCCCGCCTGACCGGCCGGAACGAATACGAACAGGGTGTCCGGATGCAGGTCGGCGGCGCGTTGCAGGAACGGCGCGAAGTCGGGATTGGCAAGCGGCACTTTCAGGGTTTCGAGAACCTGGCCGCCGCCTTTGGTGAAGCTTGCCTCGAATACTTTGCCGGCTTCGGCGCCCGGCGCCCAGTCGGACAGGACTGAAACCGCCTTCTTGCTGCCGTCCTTGATCGCCCAGTCGGCGATGATGCCGGACTGTTGGCCGAGCGTGAAACTCGTGCGCACGTAATAGGGCGAGCGCGCCGTCACGACCGAGGTACCCGACACCATGACCACGGTCGGAATCTTGCCTTCGGCGGAGATCGGCGCCATCGACATCGCGCTTGGCGTCAGGCAGGCGCCGAGAAAGGCGACGTGATCGGTGACGACCATTTCCTGCGCGATGCGCTTGGCGTTGTCCGGCACGCTGGCGTCGTCGCGGATGATCAGCTCGATCTTCTTGCCCGCGACCGTGTTGCCGTGCTGCGCCATGTAGAGATTGGCGCCGGCGGAGATTTCGCGGCCGACCGCGCCGGATGTTCCGGTCATCGGCGCAACGATGCCGACCTTTATGGTGTCCTGCGCTGTGGCGGCGTTGCCAGTCAGCACGGCGACGGCGAGCGCCAGACAGCCGGCGGCCAAATACTTGCGGTTCATTGCGTGTTCCTCTTTTGGTGGTGCAAAGCTTGGTGTCAGTTCGACACCGGGTGAAGGGGATCCTTGACCGCCGGGAAGGTCTCGAACTCGATCGAATACGGCTCGCCGTCTTTCTTCTCGACCTTGCGGATATAGACGTTCTGCACGATGTCGCGCGTCGCCGGATCGATCGAGATCGGGCCGCGCGGACTCTCCCAGGTCATGCCTTTCATGGCGCCGAGAAGCGCGTCGGGATCGGTCTTGCCGCCGGTTTTTTCCAGCGCCGCGTAGATCAGATGCATGCCGTCATAGCCGCCGACCGAGATGAAATTGGCGCGCTTGCCGCCGGTGGCCTTGGCGTAATCGGCGACATATTGCTTGTTCATCGCCGACGGATGCGCGGCCGAATAAAAACCGGCCGTGACAATGCCGAGAAGCGCGTCGCCGCTTGCCGGCAGGTCGTTGTCGTCCACGATGTCGCCCGGGCCGACCACTCTGATGCCTGATTTGTCGAGCCCACGCTCGGCGAATTGCCGGGCAAAGGTGCCGGCCTGTCCCGCCGGTACGAACACGAACAGCGTGTCGGGTTGAAGATCTCTCGCGCGTTGCAGGAACGGTGCGAAGTCGGGATTGGCGAGCGGCACCTTCAGCGTATCGAGGAGCTGTCCACCGCCTTTTGTGAAATGCTGCTCGAATACTTTTGCGGCTTCCGCGCCAGGCGCCCAGTCGGTCAGCACCGAGACCGCTTTCTTGCTGCCGTTTTTGATCGCCCAGTCGGCGATGATTCCGGCCTGCTGGCCGAGGGTGAAGCTCGTGCGCACGTAATAGGGCGAACGCTCGGTAACGACAGAGGTGCCGGAGATCATCACCACGGTCGGGACTTTGCCCTCGGTGGCGATGGGCGCCATCGACATCGCCGTCGGCGTGGTGCCGGCGCCGAGCATGGCGACATGATCGTTGACAACCATCTCCTGCGCGATGCGCTTGCCGTTGTCCGGCACGCTGGCGTCGTCGCGGATGATGACTTCGATCTTTTTGCCGGCGACGGTGTCGCCGTGCTGCGACATATAGAGCTTAACGCCAGCCGCGGTTTCCTGTCCGGCGGGGCCGAGCGTTCCGGTCATCGGCAGGACGAGCCCGATCTTCACCGTATCCTGGGCAGCAGCGTGGCCGGCGCCGGCAATCCACGCAGCGACAGCGAGCGCAGTCGCAATGAAGCGACAGTTACTCATGGCGTTTCCCCACATTTTGCCGGCATTGAACGACCGGCGACAGGTTATTGCAAGTCGCTCAGGCGGCGGTCGTCCGCCTTGTGCTGCCGAGACGCTTGTCGAGATATTGGCTGATCGACGTCATCAGCGGTTCGACCTTGCCGTCGAAGAAATGGTTGGCGCCTGGCACGACCTTCTGCTCGATGACGATGCCCTTTTGCGTTTTCAGCTTCTCGACCAGATTGGTTACATCGCGCGGCGGCACGACGGCATCCTTGTCGCCGTGGATGATCAGGCCCGAAGACGGGCAGGGCGCCAGGAACGAGAAGTCGTAAAGATTTGCCGGTGGCGCGATCGAGATGAAACCTTCGATTTCCGGCCGCCGCATCAGCAGTTGCATGCCGATCCAGGCGCCGAACGAGAAGCCTGCGATCCAGCAGCTTCGCGCCTCCGGATTGACCGATTGCGCCCAGTCGAGCGCTGCGGCGGAATCCGACAATTCGCCGATGCCGTGATCGAAGCCGCCCTGGCTGCGGCCGACGCCGCGGAAGTTGAAGCGCAGCGCCGAAAAGCCGCGATGCACGAACGCATAGTAGATCTGATACACGATCTGATGGTTCATCGTGCCGCCGAATTGCGGATGCGGATGCAGCACGATGCCGATGGGCGCATTCTTTTGCCGCGCCGGATGATAGCGGCCTTCGATGCGGCCGCCTGGCCCCGTGAAGATGACTTCCGGCATATTGTCTAACCTCGATTATGCGGCGGCTGCGACGGCGGATTCAGATGCGCTTGACGTTGCCGCTGGGCGCACGTAAGTGATTACAACCATTTCAGATTTTCGGACCTGACGTCGTGCATGCAGCCGGCGAAAGCATTGGCCGCGACTTCTAGCACAGGCGAGGGGTCAAAAAGCAAGCATCACGAGAGGCGGATTGCTCGAAATATGCCGGATCGCAGCTATTTCGACTGGAACGCGACCACGCCGCTGCGCCCGCAGGCCGCCGCCGCCATGCAAGCGGCGCTCGCGGTCGGCGGCAATCCATCCTCGGTGCATGCGGAGGGCCGCGCGGCGCGCCATGTCGTGGAACACGCGCGTGAACAGGTGGCGGCGCTAGTCGGTTCCCGGGCGGCCGATGTGTTTTTCACGTCGAGCGGGACCGAAGCCAATATGCTGGCGCTGACGCCGGCGATCGAGACGGCTTCTGAAAAGCGTCCGCGCGGAAAACTCCTGATCTCGGCGATCGAACATTCATCGGTGCGCAGCGGTGGCCGGTTCCCGCGCGATGCCGTGGCCGATGTTCCGGTCGATGCCGCCGGGCGTATCGATCTTGCCGCGCTCGAGGCGGCAGTAGGCGGCGCGCCGCGGCCGCTGGTTTCGATCATGCTTGCCAATAATGAGACTGGCGTGGTGCAGCCGGTCGCCGAAGCGGCGGCCATCGTTCACGCGGCCGGCGGCCTCCTTCATGTCGACGCGGTGCAGGCCGTCGGTCGCATCGCGGTCGACGCCGTCGCGCTCGGCGCCGATCTGCTGACGCTTTCGGCCCACAAGATCGGCGGCGCCAAGGGCGTCGGCGCCCTCATACGCCGAAACGAGGACATTCATATCGCCGATCCGCTTATTCGCGGCGGCGGCCAGGAGCGTGGCATGCGCGCCGGCACCGAGAATGTCGCCGGCATCGCCGCGTTCGGGGCTGCGGCGGCGGCAGCGGGGGAGAGCTTCGCCGTCGAGGGTGCTCGGATGCTGGCGCTGCGAAATGCGCTCGAAAGCGGCCTCAAGGCCATCGCGCCGCAAACCGTGATTTTCGGCGAGGAGGCCGACCGGCTGCCGAATACGACGCTTTTTGCCGCCGAAGGGTTAAAGGCGGGGACCGCCGTGATCACTTTCGATCTCGAAGGGATTGCCGTGTCGTCAGGGGCGGCCTGCTCCTCCGGGAAGGTACAGCCGTCCCATGTCCTTGCAGCCATGGGGGTTTCGCCGGCGCTCCTGCGCGGGGCGGTGCGCGTTAGCCTGGGCTGGAACACCACCGAAACCGATCTAGAAACCTTCCTGAACGCTTGGAGAAAGCTCGCAACTGCATTATCTAAGGGTCGAAGCGGTATCGCGGCTTAAATGGCTGTGCAACCGACTGTTTCCGGGGCGATTTGAACCGTTCAAGGACCCCAGATAGGTGACGTGAGACCAGGCACACTTTGACCATAACCGACTTAATCCAACCCGCGGTCCTTGAAACCGTGAGCGGAGGGACGAATGCCGGCCGTACAAGAGACCGTCGATCAGGTCCGGCGCATCGACGTTGACCAATACAAGTATGGGTTCGAGACGCTGATCGAATCGGACAAGGCCCCCAAGGGCCTGTCCGAGGACACGATCCGCTTCATCTCGGCGAAGAAGAACGAGCCGGAATGGATGCTGGCCTGGCGGCTCGATGCCTATAAGCGCTGGCTGACCATGCGCGAGCCGAAATGGGCCAAGGTTGACTACGGCCCGATCGACTACCAGGATCTCTATTACTATTCCGCGCCGAAGAAGAAAGACGGACCGAAGTCGCTCGACGACATCGATCCGGAAATTCTGCGCACCTACGAAAAACTCGGCATTCCGCTGCGCGAGCGCGAGGCGCTGCTCGGTATTCAGCGGCCGGCGAGCGACGACCAAGCAACCGCCGAGGGCGGCGAGCGGCGCGTTGCGGTCGACGCGGTGTTCGATTCGGTTTCGGTCGCGACCACGTTCAAGGCAGAGCTGGCCAAGGCCGGCGTGCTGTTCATGCCGATCTCGGAAGCCGTGCACGAGCATCCCGAACTGGTGAAGAAGTACCTCGGCTCGGTCGTGCCGATCAGCGACAATTTCTTTGCCACGCTCAACTCCGCGGTGTTTTCCGATGGCTCGTTCGTCTATGTGCCGCCGGGCGTGCGGTGTCCGATGGAGCTGTCGACTTATTTCCGCATCAACGAAAAGAATACCGGCCAGTTCGAGCGCACGCTGATCATCGCCGACAAGGGCTCCCATGTGAGCTACCTCGAAGGCTGCACCGCGCCGATGCGCGACGAAAACCAGCTCCACGCCGCCGTGGTCGAACTGGTCGCGCTCGACGACGCCGAGATCAAATATTCGACCATCCAGAACTGGTATCCCGGCGACGCCGCGGGGCGCGGCGGCATCTACAACTTCGTCACCAAGCGCGGCGATTGCCGCGGCAGGAACGCGAAGATTTCCTGGACGCAGGTGGAGACCGGTTCCGCCATCACCTGGAAATACCCGAGCTGCATCCTGCGCGGCGACAATTCACGCGGCGAGTTCTATTCGATCGCGATTTCCAACGGCTATCAGCAGGTCGATTCCGGCACCAAGATGCTGCATCTCGGCAAGAACACGACGAGCCGCATCATCTCCAAGGGCATTGCGGCCGGGCGGTCGAACAATACCTATCGCGGCCTGGTCACCGCGCACCGCCGCGCCACCGGCGCGCGCAACTTCACCAATTGCGATTCGCTGCTAATCGGAGACCGCTGCGGCGCGCATACCGTGCCGTACATCGAGGCGAAGAACGCCTCCACTGTGTTCGAGCACGAGGCGACCGCCTCGAAGATTTCCGAGGAGATGCTGTTTTACTGCCGCCAGCGCGGGCTCTCCGCCGAGGAGGCGACGGCGCTCGTCGTCAACGGCTTCGTTAAGGACGTGCTTCAGCAGCTTCCGATGGAATTCGCCGTCGAGGCGCAGAAGCTGATCTCGGTTTCGCTCGAAGGCAGCGTCGGGTGACGCGAGGGTGCGACCATGGCGGCATTTTGGTTCAGGCCAAAGCGGTATGGATACGGCGTCACGCCGGTGACGTGGCAGGGTTGGACCATCACGATCGCCACCGCGATCGTGGTCGGTGTGTCGTCGGCGCTCGTTCCGGTTTTTGCCGCTACGGCGCCTTCGATATTCTTGGCGATTCCGATCGATCTGATGCTGATAGCGGCGCTTTTGATCGTCAGCCGGCGCAAGACCGATGGCGTGTGGCGTTGGCGGTGGGGCAAGTGAGATGGCACATTGGCTCGAAGTGCCGGACCTGGAGGCGATGATTGAGGCAGCGGCGAAACGTGAGGCAAGCCTCCATGCGCTGCACGAATGCGTCGAAGCGATCATCGCGGCATTGCAGCGACAGGTTAAGTACCAGGGCCGTCCGCCGATGGTGACGTATCAAAATCATCGCGGCGCCTACTTCAATGTCAGCGTTCACGAAGGCGGATATCGCGTGATCTATGAGCACCATGTGGCCCAGCTCGAATTCAAGTTGCCGCGCACCGACGATCTGGCGTGGCGGATTTGCGGTTATCGTTGCACGCCCGCCGAAATGCGCCGGGCGCGCGAGCGCGCCCGCCGCGACGGGATCCTCGGCAACGTTCTGCCGAACACCTATTTCAAGCCGCCGCATACCGCCGCCGATGACGACGATGAATGAGGCGCCGCGCTGGGCCAACAGGAACTTAGAGAAAAGAGACCGATGTCGCTTTTGGAAATAAAAGATCTGCACGTCGAAATCGACGGCAAGCCCATTCTCAAGGGTCTCGACCTCACGGTGAATGCCGGCGAGGTGCACGCCATCATGGGCCCGAACGGCTCCGGCAAGTCGACGCTCGCCTATGTGCTCGCCGGTAAGGCCGATTACACGCCCACCGCGGGCGAGGTGCTGTTCGACGGCAAGAACATCTTCGATATGCAGCCGGACGAGCGCGCCGCCGCCGGCCTGTTCCTGGCATTCCAGTATCCGCTGGAAATCCCCGGCGTCGCCACCATGACGTTTCTGCGCACCGCGCTCAACGCGCAGCGCAAGCGGCGCGGCGAAGCCGAGCTGTCGACGCCCGAGTTCCTCAAAAAGGTGCGTGAGCTTGCCGGCAAACTCGGCATCGAGCAGGAGATGCTGCGCCGCGCCGTCAATGTCGGGTTCTCGGGCGGCGAGAAGAAGCGCAACGAGATTTTGCAGATGGCGCTGCTCGAGCCGCGGCTTGCCGTGCTCGACGAGACCGATTCCGGCCTCGACATCGACGCGCTCAAGGTCGTTTCCGAAGGCGTCAACCGCCTGAAATCGCCGAAGAACGCCTTCGTCGTCATCACCCACTACCAGCGGCTTCTCGACTACATCGTGCCCGACGTGGTGCACGTGCTGTCGAAAGGACGCATCGTCAAAACCGGCGGCAAGGATTTGGCGCTCGAACTAGAAGCGCGCGGCTATGCCGGATACCAGGAGGAGGTTCCGGCGTGAACGCCGAAGTCGCCATCATCAAGACCGCGGCGGAGACGGCGCTGGCGCAAGCCTATGCGCAAGCGCATGCGCGGCTGCCCGGCGGCAAGGCGATCGCGGCGCAGCGCGCGGCGGCGTTCGACGTGTTCGCGCGCGAGGGCCTGCCGCATCGCCGTCTCGAGGAATGGAAATACACCGATCTGCGCGCCTTGATGCGCGACGCCAAGCCGCTCGCGGCGCCGCCTGATGCGAAGGCCAAGGCTCGCGCCAGCTCTGCCGGCGTGCTCGTCGGCGACGTCGAGGCGCGCCGGCTGGTCTTTGTCGACGGCGCATTCGTGCCCGAACTGTCCGATACCTCCGCGCTCGAGGCGGGGCTTTCGGTGGGTTCGCTCGCCGACTCGCTTGCCGGCGGCGATCCGGCGCTGGCCGCCCGCTTCGGCAAGGTTGCGCCGGCAAGCGACGTCGCGGTCGCGCTCAATACCGCTTTGATGGGCGACGGCGCGGTGATCCGCATCGCCGTAGGTTCGACCATTGCGCGGCCGATTCACCTGCTCTTTGCCGCTTCGGAAACGCCGGCAGCGACATTCACCCGCTCGCTGGTCGTCGTCGAAAAGGGCGCTCGCGCCATGCTGATCGAGAGCCATGAAGGGCCCTCCGGAAGCGATTATCAGGTCAATGCCGCGGTGGAGCTGTTTGTCGGCGACGAGGCGCACGTCGATCACGTCAAGCTTATCGGCGAAGGCGCCGACGCGCTGCATGTCTCGACACTCGCCGCCGCGATCGGCGCCCGGGCGCGCTTCAATACTTTCACGTTCATCGCCGGCGGCGCCGTGGTGCGCAACCAGCTTTTCCTGAACTTCGATGGCGAAGACACGGTGGCCGGCATCCGCGGCGCCACCCTGATCAAGGGCAAGCAGCACGCCGACACCACGCTTGTCGTCAACCACGTCGCCCGTGGCTGCCAAAGCCGCGAAATGTTCAAATCGGTGCTCGACGGCGAGGCCCACGGCGTATTCCAGGGCCGCATCATCGTGCGCCAGGGCGCGCAGAAGACCGACGCCAAGATGATGACGCGGGCGCTGCTGTTGTCCGAGCGCGCCGAGGCCGACAACAAGCCCGAGCTCGAAATCTTCGCCGACGACGTGCAATGCGGCCATGGCGCGACGGCCGGCGCGCTCGACGACAACCTGAAGTTCTATCTCATGGCGCGCGGCATTCCGGCGGCCGAAGCCGAGGCGTTATTGATCCGCGCCTTTCTCGGCGAGGCGATCGATGGCATCGAACACGCCGGCTTGCGCGAGGCGCTGACCGACAGCGTCGCCGCCTGGCTGAAGGCGCGAGAGTGATATGTCGCAAATGGCAGGCAACGGCGCATACGACGTCAACCGCATTCGCGGCGATTTTCCAATCCTCGCGACCGAGGTTTACGGCAAGCCGCTCGTCTATCTCGACAACGCGGCGTCCGCGCAGAAGCCGCGGGCGGTGCTTGACCGGATGCACCAGGCCTATACGACGCAATACGCCAACGTGCATCGCGGCCTGCATTACCTCGCCAATGAGGCGACCGAGGCCTATGAGGGCGCGCGCGAGAAGGTCGCGGTCTTTCTCAACGCCAGGCGCAAGGAAGAGATCGTATTCACCCGCAACGCCACGGAGGCGATCAACCTCGTCGCCTATACGTTCGGCCGCGAGCGGATCAAACCCGGCGACGAAATCGTGCTCTCGATCATGGAGCACCATTCCAACATCGTGCCGTGGCATTTCCTGCGCGAGCGCCAGGGCGCGGTCATCAAATGGGCGCCGGTCGACGACGACGGCCGTTTTCTGATCGACGAATTCGAGAAGCTTTTGACTCCGCGCACCAGGATGGTGGCGATCACGCACATGTCGAACATGCTCGGAACGCACGTGCCGGTGAAGGAGGTCACGCGGATCGCGCATGCCCGCGGCATTCCAGTGCTGGTCGACGGCGCGCAGGGCGCGGTGCATCTCGACGTCGATGTGCAGGACATCGGCTGCGACTTTTACGCCTTTACCGGCCACAAGCTCTACGGCCCGACCGGCATCGGCGTGCTGTACGGCAAGTACGAGCATCTCAACGCCATGCCGCCGTTCAACGGCGGCGGCGAGATGATCCGCGAAGTGTTCGAGGATCGCATTACCTATGGCGAGCCGCCGCACAAATTCGAGGCCGGAACGCCGTCGATCGTTCAGGCCATCGGGCTCGGCGCCGCCATCGACTATGTCGCGTCGATCGGCAAGGCCGGGATTCGCGCGCACGAGACGGGGTTGATGACATACGCCCACGAGCGGCTGCGCGAAATCAATTCGCTGCGCATCATCGGCACGTCCAGGGACAAGGGCCCGATCATTTCGTTCGAGATGAAGGGCGCGCATCCGCACGATGTCGCGACCATCATCGACCGCTCCGGCGTCGCGGTGCGCGCCGGCACCCATTGCGTGATGCCGCTTTTGGCGCGCTTTGGCGTGTCCGCCACGTGCCGTGCGTCGTTTGCCATGTACAACACGCGCGAGGAGATCGATTGCCTTGCGCAGGCGCTGGTGAAGGCGCAGGGCTTCTTCGCATGACCGAAGACATCAAAGACGACATCAAGCAGGAACCGGCCGCTGTCGCGCCCGCGGACACCGCGGAACGGCCGTCCAATATTCCGTTCGACGAGCTGACGCGCCTGACCAATCAGATCGTCGATGCGCTGAAGACCGTCTACGATCCGGAAATTCCCGCCGATATCTACGAGCTCGGCCTGATCTACAAGGTCGATATCGACGACGACCGCGTGGCGACAATCGACATGACGCTGACGACGCCGAATTGCCCGTCGGCCGCGGAGTTGCCGGCGCAGGTCGAGAATGCGGTCGCCGGCGTAGCCGGCGTGCGCGAGGCCAAGGTCAACATCGTCTGGGATCCGCCGTGGGATCCGAGCCGGATGTCCGACGAGGCCCGCACCACGCTCAATATGTGGTGAAGCGACGGGCGAGTTGCGCGTTCATGCCCGTCGCATTACATGATGTGAAGCGAAGTCGTTAGTGATTTCGAGTTATTCCAAGTCGCAACGGCTGCAAGGAGAATGAAACGATGGCCACGACGCGGCCGAGACCTCAAGTGATGCGGCTCACCGATGCCGCCGCCGAACGCATCAAGGCGGTGATGGCGAATGCCGAGCGTCCGATCGCGGCGGTGCGCGTCGGCGTCAAGAACGGCGGCTGCGCCGGCATGAGCTATTTCATGGAATATGCCGAGGCGGTCAACCCGCTCGACGAGGTGATCGAGGACAAGGGCGTGCGCATCCTGGTCGACCCCAAGGCGGTGCTGTTCCTGCTCGGTACCGAGATGGACTACAAGGTCGAGAAACTCTCCGCGCAATTTACCTTCAACAATCCGAACCAGACCGCGGCCTGCGGCTGCGGTGAATCGGTGCAGATCGAGCCGGCGACCGAGCACTAGATCGTCACGTTTCGGCGTGCCGGTGCTTGCGCACGCTGTCGAGCAGCGAAGCTTTCAGCAAATAGGCGCGATGCGCCGCAGGGTCCGCTGCCGTGGCGCGCAGCGCCGCATTGTTGCGCTCGCGCACCGCCGGATCTTTCTCCTCCAGACGCTTCTTGTTGGCAATGGTCTGCTGCTGCACGTATTCGATATTGAGCGGCCGCCGCCACCGATCGTAGCCGTCGAGAGTGCCGGCGGACGCTTCGCCGCGGATGACCGCGCCGAGCAGGCCCGCGAGTTCGACCGCGTCGTGGATGCCGAAATTCAGCCCGAGGCCGCCGAGCGGATTGTTGACATGCGCGCAATCGCCGGCAAGAAAAACGCGGCCCTTGCGGAAGGCCGCAGCGACACGCTGGTGCACATTGTAGATATTGCGGTGAACCACCGGATAATCGCCGGCCTTCGGGAAAAAGTTCTGCAGCCGCTGCTGCACCGACTTTTCGTCGAGCGCCTGCGCCTCGGTCTCGCCGGGACGGGTCGGAAACACGACGCGCCACAGCCCGCTGCCGTCGTCGCCGCTGACCTTGAACATGGCGCTCCATTCTTCGGCGTCGGCGAAATAATTTCGTGAACACTCCGCGTAAGCGCCGTCGAACGCATACGGCGTGGTGAGAACGAGAAATCGTTCCGGATGAGTGTAACCTTCGAAATCGATGCCGAGAGTCTTGCGTACCGTGGAGCGGCCGCCGTCGCAGCCAATAAGGTACAAGCCCGGCACGCGACGGGTGCCGGACGCGGCCTCGACTGCGACTTCGACGCGGTCGGCCAGTTGCTTGAAACCGGCGACACGCGCATTGAAATGCACGGCCGCATGGGGAAACCGCCGCAGCCGCTCGATCGTCATGTTGGCGAGCTTGTGCTGCTCGCACTGCACGACATAGGGAAATCGTGTGTCTTCCTTGAGCATGCCGAAATCGAACTCGACGATCATGCGGCGCGTTTCGCGATCCCAGATGCGGAATTTCGGTTCGATCAGGCCGCGCCGGGTCACGTCATCGACCAGGCCGAGGTCTTCGAGGATTTCAAGTGTCGCCGCATGGGTGGTCGCAGCGCGGGGGCTGTCGTTGACCCGAGCTTCAGTCTCGAAAACCTCGACTGCGATGCCTTGGCGCGCCAACGCAAGCGCCGCGACAACCCCGACAGGACCGGCGCCGGCAATGACAACGGGGAGTTGGGCAGACATTCGCCGGGCGTTCTACGCCAAGCCCAGAAGCGCGGCAATGAGGTGGTCGCGCGTTACGCGACGCGTGCTGTCGGCGTCAATACCTGTGTGAGCGCCTCGGGGTCGGTCTCGCACATGACGCGGTTGCGGCCGTTGCGTTTGGCGGCGTAGAGGCACTTGTCGGCCCGATCGATCAGGCTCTGCGCCGTGTCGCCCGGATGCAAGACCGCCGACCCGATCGAAAGCGTCACCCGGCCGAGCTTTTCGCCGGTCGAGCGTTTGACCAGCTCCTTGCTCATCACCGCGCGGCGGATGTGCTCGGCGACCGTGATCGCCGATTGCAGCGCGGTGTTCGGCAGCGCGACGACGAATTCCTCGCCGCCATAGCGTGCGGCGACGTCCTGTCCCTTGACGTTCTGCTTGACTGCGATGGCGACGAGGCGAAGCACCTGATCCCCGGTCAGGTGTCCGTAGCTGTCGTTGAATTTCTTGAAGTGGTCGATATCGCACATCAAGAGCGACAGCGGTTCGTTCTTTTCCTTTGCTTCGGCCATGGCTTTGGCGAGCGATTGATCGAAGAATTTGCGGTTCGACAGCGTCGTGAGCGGATCCGTCATGCTTTCGGTCCGCACCGTTTGCAGACTTTGCTGAAGCTGTTCGATCTCCTCCCGCGAAGCCGACAGGCGCTCCTCGAGCTTCTTGTTGTTCTGCTCCATCTCGTTGGTGCCCTGCACCAGGCGATCGATGATGCCGCGCAGCGCATCGCGGTCAGTCACTCCCGACAGTTTCTCCGTCGCTTCCGCCAAACTCTCGGAATAGGTCGTCGCCGAGCCCGCGGCGGCGCCGACCATGTCGAGGACCTGTTTGACCTCGTCGATGACGCGCCCGTTGACGGCGTCGAGGCGGTCGCTCACCCGGTTGGTCGCGATATAGGAGGTGTAGATGTGTTCGAGGTCGGACTCCGAAAGGGAGCCTTTTTCCTCGAGCGTCTGGTTGACGGCCTGATTGAGCGCCGGATTGTAACCGGTCGCGTAGTGGTACCAAATCTCGTAATTGCGCGGAATAGCGAGCTGGGCGAGGGCGCGGATCTGGCCGAGCGCGATATCGGCGAACGCAATGGTCCTATCGTGCTCGTCTCTGGGCACGCCCATGTCGTCGCTCCAATCGCCCTGGAAGGTACCGATGATTTTGGACGGCAACGGCCGCGGTAATTACGGAGAAAAGTAGGAGATAGCGGTGAAGGACCGGTAAACGGATAAACCTGTCGGGTAAAACCTGACAGTGCGCCGGCGCCCGGGGGCGCGGCTTATGTGATGCCGCTCAAGCCTTCACAGTGACCGGGCGCAGCAAAAACGCCGGCAAATGCGAGGCATTATCGATGTCGTTGCGCGCCGGCGCCGGCTTTGGTGCGCGGGGTGTTCGCGCATTCTCGTTGCGTGCTGCGGACACCGGCCGTTGCGGCCGGCGGCGCTGCTCGTGACGTCCGTGATTCGATTCGCGCTTTTGTTGCTCCGGCTGCGCGGCGTATCTCGTCTCGCGCTCGCCGGGCATCTGTTCCATGAACGGAATCGTTTGCCCGATCAGTTTCTCGATCGCCGCCACCGCCTTGGCGTCGTTCGATCCGGCGACGATGCTGATCGCGACGCCGCTGCGTCCGGCGCGGCCGGTGCGGCCGATCCGGTGCACATAGTCGTCGGGATGGATCGGCACGTCGAAATTGTAGATGTGGCTGACATCGGGGATGTCGAGACCGCGCGCAGCGACGTCAGACGCCACCAGCAGCGTTATTTCACCCCGGCGGAACTGCTCGAGCGCCGCGGTGCGCGCCGGCTGGCCCATGTCGCCGTGCAGCGCCTGCACCGAAAAGCCGTGACGCAGCAGCGAGCGGTGCAGCGTGGCGACATCGCGCTTGCGGTTGCAGAAGATGATCGCGTTCTTGAGCCCCTCGGCCGAGCGGATCAGCCGGCGCAGCAGGTCGCGCTTTTCAAAATCGTCGCGGCCGGATCTGGCAAGGAGCTGGGTCGTGGCGGCGACGGTGGTCGCGGGCTTTGAAACTTCGACGCGTACCGGGTTGTGCAGGAATTGCTCGGTGATGCGCCTGATTTCCGGCGGCATGGTGGCGGTGAAGAACAGCGTCTGCCGGGTGAACGGCACCAGCTTGCAGATGCGCTCGATGTCGGGGATGAAACCCATGTCGAGCATGCGGTCGGCTTCGTCGATGACAAGAAGCTCGACGCTGCTGAGCAGCAGCCGTCCGCGCTCGAAATGGTCGAGCAGACGGCCGGGCGTGGCAATAAGCACATCGACGCCGCGCATCAGCTTCTTGTCCTGATCGTCGAATGAGACGCCGCCAATGATCAGGGCCACGTTGAGCTTGTGATTGGCGCCGTAGCGGGTAAAGCTCTCCTCAACCTGGGCGGCGAGTTCGCGGGTCGGCTCGAGGATCAGGGTTCGGGGCATGCGCGCGCGGGCGCGGCCGGTTTCGAGCATGGTCAGCATCGGCAGCGTGAAGGCGGCGGTCTTGCCGGTGCCGGTTTGGGCGATACCAAGTACGTCGCGCCGGGCGAGGACGTGCGGGATGGCCTGATCTTGAATGGGAGTGGGAGTTTTGTAACCAGTCGCTGCAACGGCGGCGAGAACTTTTTCGGACAAGCCGAGATGTGAAAACGACATAAACCCTCGTATCGGGACCGCCCGCGATGATTGAATGAAAACTGGGGAAGGGGCGCAGGGCGGCCGAATCTGCCTCAGTTGCCGCGGAACATAGGATCGGCTGGCCGAAAGTCAACCTGTAACGGTCTTCCGCAGCGCAGTAAGTTAATCGAATCCTTTCGTTTTTTCTTGGCAGCGGCGAATGAGAGGCGAACTGGCCGAAACACGCGCTGAAAACGGGCGGCTGGTCCACGTCGCCGGGCGCAAGCGCGCGGCGCGGTGTTCCGCCGGTGAATCTGGAATGAGGACGCGGCGTCGCGCGATTGCCGCCGCTCGCCGGCGCGACGGAGGCACGGCGACGCTGCAGCATTGTAGAACAATTGCCGCAGGTTAAGGGGCGAAGATTATGCTATCGCTGAACGGGACAGGGATGGAGATACTTCGATGCGTTTTGCAGATTTAACCCGTTGGCCGATCCTGGCGGCGCTGTGGCTTGCCGCGGCGGTCCTGCCGGCAAGCGCCCAGAGCGACTATCCAAGCCGGCCGATCCGTCTGGTCGTCGGCTTCGGCGCCGGCGGCGGCAACGACATTTTCGCCCGCCTGGTCGCCGACAAGGCTTCGCAAATCCTCGGACAGTCGGTGATCGTCGAGAACAAGCCGGGCGCTGGCGGGCGGCTGGCGCCGGAATACGTCCTGTCGCAGCCGGGCGACGGCTATACGCTGTTCGTCGGTCCGAGCGGCGCCATGGCGATCGCGGCCGCGATCTATTCCGATCTCAAATATTCTCCGACCAAGGATTTCGTGCCGCTCGCGATGATCGCGAACTTCCCGCTGATCATGGTCATTGGCGCGGACAATCCGTCGAAAAACGTCAAGGAATTCGTCGACTGGATGAAGCAGCATCCCGACAAGGCCAATTACGCCAGTTCCTCGCCGGCCTTTACCATCACGGCGGAACTCCTGAAGCTGAAATCCGGCATGCCCGGCACCATGATCCCGTACAAGAGCAGCAACGAGATGAATCTCAGCGTCATCGAAGGCCAGTCCGCGATGACCATTGCCGATGGCCCGCCGACCATTCCGCAGGTCAAGGCCGGCAAGGTGAAGGCCATCGCCGTCACCGGCAAGGAGCGCTCCAGCGAACTGCCGGACGTCCCGAGCATGGCCGAAGCCGGCTATCCGGACGTCGACGTGCATCTGTGGAGCGGCATTTTCGCGCCGAGCGCAACGCCGGCGCCGGTCGTCGCGAAACTGCAAAAGGCGTTTGCCGAGGCGATCGCCGATCCCGGCGTGTCGCAAAAGCTCAAGGCGATGGCGGTCAATCCTGGCGGCGCGACGCCGGAGGAATTCATCAAGATCATGAACAGCGACGTCGCCAAGTTCCGCGACGTGGTCAAGGCGGCCAACCTGAAATTCGAGGAATAGCGCGGCCGGCTTTGCCCGGCGTGGTCCGCGTCTTGCTTCGTGCTGCGATCGCGGAATGTCGGCGCTGAAAGGATCGGCCATGAAGCTCGTCGTCTGCGCGCTGTTTTGCGGCGCGCTGAGCATTTGCGGCGCTGCGTCCGCCGAGGACATCGACCTGTCGGGCCTGGACCTGCAAGAATTTCATGGCGGCGAACAAGGACGACGTCGGCATCATCCTGGCGTGGCTCGACGGCTATTACAAAGAAGAAGACGCGCCGCCGGTCATCGATACCGAGCAGTTTGTCGCCAACGCCAAGCAGCTCGGCGCGTATTGCGCGGCCCATCCCGACGATTATCTCATCGACGCCACCGATAAGCTGTTCCAGAAGGGGTGAGCCGCTTCGCCGCCGTCGTCCGCGTATCACCAGGAAAACTTTGGCCGATCCGAGGGGCGAGGGTGACATCGCGCGAATCTGCGGCTAATCGCAAGCGATGCCCTCACGCCCGCTCCGCGTCCGTCGCTCGACAACCGGTCTTGGCCTGTTTGCGACAAGGGCAATCGCGCGGACCGGTTACATCGTGACCTATCGCGGCAGGCTGATCCCGACGGAAGAAGCGCGGGCGAGAGAGTCCCGCTTTGGCGCGAAATACATGTTCGAGATCAACCGGCGATGGACCATCGACGGCTCCTCGCGACAAAATCTGGCGCGCTACGCCAATCATTCCTGCGATCCGAATGCGAAGTCGGTTTTGCGCAAAGGCCGGATCGTGTTCGTCGCGCTCCGCCGCATCGCGGCGGGAGAGGAAGTCACGCTCGATTACGGCAAGGACTACTTCGATCTGTTCATCAAAAATGGCGGCTGCCGCTGCGCCGAATGCCACGCCAAAGCCGCCACCTGCCGCGGGCGGCGGGCAAAGTCCGGGCGGGGACTGCACCGTTAGAAGCGAATCATTTGTCGTGCGTGCGGATGCTGCGCCAGACGTCTGGACTCGGCATGGCAGGGTGTGCAAAGTTTTGGGAACGATAGAGGGGGTTTCAATGAAGTTCCTTGCGGGAATACTGTTTGCGGGAATGATCATGTGCGGCACGCCCGCCTTGGCGGACGATATCGACCTTTCGACGTGGACTTGCAAAACGTTCCTGAATGCAGACAAGCAAACAATTGAGCTTGTCCTCACCTGGCTCGATGGCTTCTACAAGGGCGAAGACGATCCCCCGGTAATCGAAACCGGCAAATTCGTCGAAAATGCCAAGAAGCTCGCCACGTATTGCGCGGCCCATCCCGATCAGGGCCTGATCACCGCAGCCGATCAGACGCTCGATTCGGATTAGCCATCGGGGCTCCGCCTCCCTTTTTGCCTGGAGGCAAAAAGACTCGTGGCTTTTCTTACGCAAGACTCGATGAAGGTCAAACGTCCAGCGCGGCCTCCTCGGCGAACTCGGCGCGTTCCTGGATGAACTCGAAGCGCGCTTCGGGTTTGCTGCCCATGAGCCGCTCGACGGATTTTTCCGTGGCTTTGTTCTCGTCGGCTGCCAGCATGACCCGAAGCAGCGTGCGCTTCTTCGGGTCCATGGTGGTTTCCTTGAGCTGTGCCGCCATCATCTCGCCGAGCCCCTTGAAGCGGCTGACCTCGACCTTGGCGTTGGCGTGGAATTCTTTTTTCAAGATCTCGTCGCGATGCTTTTCGTTGCGCGCGTAGAAAATTTTGCCGCCGTGGGACAGCCGGTACAGCGGCGGCACCGCGAGATAGAGGTGGCCCTTGTCGATCAGTTCGCGCATCTGCCGGTAGAAGAACGTGATCAGCAGCGAGGCGATATGCGCGCCATCGACGTCGGCGTCGGTCATGATGATGACGCGGCCGTAGCGCAAATCGGCGTCGCGGTAATTGGCGCCGGTGCCGCAGCCGAGCGCCTGGATCAGATCGGCGAGTTGCTGGTTCTGGGCAAGCTTGTCCTTGCCGGCCGAAGCCACGTTGAGGATCTTGCCGCGCAACGGCAGGATCGCCTGGCTGGCGCGGTCGCGCGCCTGCTTTGCTGAACCGCCGGCGCTGTCGCCCTCGACCACGAAAAGCTCCGAGCCTTCGGCGGCGCTGTTGGTGCAGTCGGCGAGTTTTCCGGGCAGCCGCAGCTTGCGCACCGCGGACTTGCGCGCAATGTCCTTTTCCTGGCGGCGGCGGATGCGTTCGTCGGCGCGCTCGACGACGAAATCGAGCAGCTTATTGGCTTGCAGCGGATTGCCGGCGAGCCAATGGTCGAACGGGTCCTTGATCGCCTGCTCGACGATTTTCTGCGCTTCGGCGGTGGCAAGGCGATCCTTGGTCTGGCCCTGGAATTCCGGCTCGCGGATGAACACCGAGAGCATGGCGCCGGCGCCGATCATCACGTCATCGGAGGTGACCGCGGCGGCGCGCTTGCCCTGGCCGATGCGCTCGGCGTGATCCTTCAGTCCGCGCAAAAGCGCCGTGCGCAGGCCGGATTCGTGGGTGCCGCCGTCGGGCGTCGGAATGGTGTTGCAATAGGAGTTGAGGAACGGGTCGGTATCGGCGGTCCACGCCACCGCCCACTGCGCCGCGCCATGGGCGCCGATCTTTCCGGCGTCGCCGGTGAAGATATCACCGACCAGCGTCGCGCTGGCGAGAGTCTCGGACAGATAATCCTTCAGCCCGTCGGCAAAGTGGAACGTGGCCTTTTCCGGAACGTCGTCGACGCCGCGGAGCAGATCCTTGGCGCAGGACCAGCGGATTTCGACGCCGCCGAACAGATAGGCCTTGGAGCGCGTCATCTTGAAGACGCGGTCGGGCTGGAAATGCGCTTTGACGCCGAAGATCTGCGGGTCAGGACGGAAGCGGACTTTCGTGCCGCGGCGGTTCGGCGCTTTGCCGGCATCCTGCAATTTGGCCTTCGGCTTGCCGCGCTCGAACGCCATCCGGTAGAGCTTCTGGCCGCGCGCGACCTCGACCTCCATGCGTTCGGACAGCGCATTGGCGACCGAAACGCCGACGCCGTGCAGGCCGCCCGAAGTCTCGTAGACCTTGGAGTCGAATTTGCCGCCCGCGTGCAGCGTGCACATGATCACTTCGAGCGCCGATTTGTTCTTGAACTTGGGATGCGGATCGACCGGGATGCCGCGGCCGTTATCGGTGACGGTGATGAAACCGTCGGCCTCCATTTCGACCTCGATCCAGTCGGCGTGGCCGGCGAGCGCCTCGTCCATGGCGTTGTCGATGACTTCGGCGAACAGATGATGCAGCGCCTTCTCGTCGGTGCCGCCGATATACATCCCGGGCCGCCGGCGCACCGGCTCGAGCCCTTCCAGGACTTCGATGTGCTTTGCCGTATAGCCCGACTCGCCCGCGGAAGGCCGCGCAGCCGCGGCGCCCGCGCGGCGCGCTGCGGCGCGCTTGCCGACATTGGCGAACAGGTCGGGCGCGTTCGGCTTTTTGGCTATTTTTGCAGCTTTTCCCACGCTCTGCCCCATATGGTGCCGTCCCGCTGCGGCGCAACGGACCGGCCGAATCAACGCCCAACTATGCCACTTGAGCGGCAAACCATCAGTACATTGACGGCTTTGGGAACCGGCCCTATATGGCGCGCCATGAACGGGTTTTTTGTGACTAGCACTGTTTCCGCGCGCCGCCGCCGTCGCCCCTGCGATACGGCACGGGCGCATGTTCGCGTGTAGCAAGCCCGCCGTGCCGCCGGTTCCGCGGCACCTTTCCTGTTATCCTGTACCGTGGAGTCGGCCTGATCCCTTGAAAGGAGAGGGTTAGTCATGACTTCGAAAGCAAAGATCGGCGTCCTCGGCGCCTCGGGCTACACCGGGGCGGAATTGCTGCGGCTGCTCATCCGGCACCCGCGCGTCGAGATCGTATTGCTCACGGCCGATCGCCGCGCCGGCAAGACCATGGCCGACGTGTTTCGGCAATTCGCGCCCTACGATCTGCCTGTGCTCACCTCGATCGAGGGTGCCGATTGGAGCAAAGCGGGGCTTGATTTCGCGTTCTGCGCGTTGCCGCACGGCACGACGCAGACGGTGATTGCCGAGCTCCTGGCGAAGGCGCCGCGCACCAAAGTCGTCGACCTGTCGGCCGACTTCCGAATTGCCGACCCCTCCGGCTACGCCCGCTGGTACGGCCATGCCCACGCCGCGCCCGCGTTGCAAAAAGAAGCGGTCTATGGCCTGACCGAAATCTATCGGGCGGCGATCAAGACGGCGCGGCTTGTGGCCAATCCGGGCTGCTACACGACGTCGGCCGAGCTTGCGCTCATTCCGCTGTTGCAGGCCAAGGCGATCGATCCCGATGAGATCGTCATCGACGCCAAATCCGGCATGACCGGAGCGGGCAGGGCGGCCAAGGAGGAAATGTTGTTCTCCGAAGTATCGGAGGGTTTTCACGCCTATGGCGTCGGCCGCCACCGCCACATGGCCGAGCTTGACCAGGAGTTCTCCAAGGCCGCCGGCCGGGATGTCGTCGTGACCTTCACCCCGCATCTCGTACCGATGAATAGGGGAATTCTTTCAACGATTTACGTGCGTGGTCTGAATGCGTCGCCGCAACAGCTTCATGGGCTGTTGTTAAAGTTTTATGCGAAGGAGGAATTCGTCCACGTCCTGCCGTTCGGCGCGTTGCCGGCAACCCGGCATGTGCGCGGCTCGAATATGACGTTCCTTGGCGTGGCGAACGACCGGGTCGCCGGCCGCGCCATCATCGGCTCGGCGCTCGACAACCTGACCAAAGGCGCCTCCGGCCAGGCGGTGCAGAACATGAACGTGATGCTCGGCTTCCCGGAGGCGATGGGGATCGATCAGGTCGCGCTGTTTCCGTGAGGAACGGGGCAGCTCTAGTCGCGCACGCGCACGTAGCTTCCCGGCGCGTCCTCGATGGGTTTGAGCGCGCCCTCGCCGGGAACGCGGGCGGGCACTTCGGTCGGGCTCTGCCGGGTCAGCCAGACCAGCCAGTCCGGCCACCACGAGCCGGGATATTCCTTGGCCTTTTGCAGCCAGCCGTCGAGATCGGCGCCGCGGGGTCTCGGGCCGGTCCAGTACTGGTATTTGTTCTTGGCCGGCGGATTGACCACGCCGGCGATGTGGCCCGAGCCGGACATCACGAACTTCACCGGGCCGCCGAAGAATTTGCAGCCGAGCAGCACCGATTTCGCCGGCGCGATGTGGTCTTCGCGGGTTGCCAGATTGTAGATCGGGACCTTGACCGCCTTGAGATTGATCGGCTGGCCGTCGATCACCATACGGCCCTTGGACAGCTTGTTATCGAGGTAGCAGTTGCGCAGATAGAACGAGTGGTTGGCGGCCGGCATCCGCGTGGCGTCGGAGTTCCAGTACAAGAGGTCGAACGGGAACGGCGCCTTGCCCTTGAGATAATTGTTGATGACGTAGGGCCAGACCAGGTCGTTCGAGCGCAGCATATTGAACACGGTCGCCATCGAGCCGCTGTCGAGATAACCCTTTTCGGCCATCTTGTGCTCGAGCGCGGAAATCTGCTCTTCATCGACAAAGACCTTCAGGTCGCCGGCATGGGTGAAATCGACCTGCGAGGCGAACAGCGTTGCCGAAACGATGCGGTCGTCGTTCCTGGCTGCCATGTAAGCAAGCGTGATCGCAAGCAGCGTGCCGCCGACGCAATAGCCTACGGTGTGGACCTGGTCTTCGCCGGTCGCTTTCTTGATGGCGTCGAGCGCGGCGAGCGGTCCCTCGCGCAGGTATTCGTCAAATCCCTTCTTGGCGAGATGCGCGTCTGGATTGACCCAGGAGATGCAGAACACGGTGAGGCCCTGATCGACGCACCATTTGATGAAGGATTTTTCCGGCGTCAGATCGAGGACGTAGAATTTGTTGATCCAGGGCGGCACAATCAGCAGCGGCCGTTTGAGGACCGTCGCGGTTGCCGGCGCGTACTGGATAAGCTGCATCAGCTCGTTCTGGAAAATGACCTTGCCCGGCGTGGTCGCGAGATTGCGCCCGACCGCGAACATGGAAGCATCCGACTGGCGGATTTTCAGGTCGCCGCCGCCGCTTTCGATGTCTTCGGCGAGCATGCGCATGCCGCGAACGAGATTTTCGGCATTACTGGTCACGGTCTCGCGCAGCAGTTCGGGATTGGTCAGCACGAAGTTCGACGGCGATACCGCGTTGGCGATCTGGCGGACGTAGAACTCCGCCTTCTGCCGGGTGTGCGGATCGAGGCCTTCGGCATCGGTGACCAGCTTGTTGGCCCAGCGCGCGGTGAGGAGATAGGCCTGCTTGAGGAAATCGTAGAACTGGTTCGACGACCATTCCGGATCGCTGAAGCGTTTGTCGTTTTTGTCGGGGGTGACAAACGGAGCGGAGTCCTCGCCGGCAAGCCGGCGCGCCGCCGACGCCCACAGGTCGAGATAGGATTTTCCGAGCTGCGTCTGCACGTCGAGCGTGCGTTGCGGATCCTCCAGCCAATATTCCGCGACATGGCCGAGCGTCTTGACGACTTCGGTGACCTCCTCGGCCATCTCGCTGGAGTTACGGCCTTCCTCGCGCGGCTTCAGATAAGCGGCGAGCGCCCGGCCACTTTCTTCGACGAGGCGCGCGAGGTTGCGCGAGAATTCCTCGACGTCAACGGCGCCGATCTTCATCGGTTCTTGCGATGGAGCCCGCACAGGCGTTCCTCAGCACTGGCCGTGACTTGATATAAACCCGGCTCTTGACGCAGAAATGGCCTGTGCGCGCTTTCGGCGCAAGGCGTCTTTATGAGCAGCGACTGGCGGCGGAGTGCGCAAAGCGGCGGCCGTCCGGCGCAATTCCGCAATTACCGCGCCGCAGCATGCGTCCTCGTTTCGACATATTACCGCGCTAGCGAAGCAGCTCGGGCGGGAAATCAACGGCTTTTCATAACATATTGAGTTAGTAAGATTTCGCGCAGATAAGAATCGCGGTCCGGCAGAGCCCGGGCGATGCTTTCAGCTATGCTGGAACGGTGGGGAAATAGGGTGCGGAACCTCGGTGGTCAGACTGGGCGGCTTGCCGCGGCAGGGGCGATTTTCGCCGCGGCCGTGCTGCTCGCTGCTTGTTCGCCCGGCGGCGAGTACCCGACCGTGCTCGCCCCGCCCGCGCCCCGCGCTGAAACGCCTATGAGCGCTGACCAGGTCAAACAGGCCACCGACGCGCTGATCAGCGACCGCACCCGCTTGAGTGCCGACGCCCAGGCCGCCCAGCAGGCCTCGGCACCGGCTACCACCGGCACCACGCCGAGCGCTGGTGCCGCAACCAAGCCGTGATAAAAGTCCCTTCGCAGACAATAACGTTCAGTTTTTAAGGCTATCGTCCGAGAGACGCGCCGAGGCCCGCCATGGAAGAGTTTTATCGTATTCGCAGGTTACCGCCGTACGTGTTCGAAACCGTCAATCGCGCCAAAGCGGTGGCCCGAAACGGCGGCGCCGACATCATCGATCTCGGCATGGGCAATCCCGATTTGCCGACGCCGGCCCACATCATCGAGAAGCTCAAAGACACCATCGGCAAGCCGCGCACCGATCGCTACTCGTCGTCGAAGGGGATTCCGGGGCTGCGCCGGGCGCAGGCAGCCTATTACGCGCGGCGCTTTGGCGTGAAGCTCAATCCCGAGACGCAGATCGTCACCACGCTCGGTTCCAAGGAAGGCTTTGCCAACGTCGCGCAGGCGATCACCGCGCCGGGCGACGTCATCATCGTGCCGAACCCGACCTATCCGATCCATGTGTTCGGCTTCCTGATGGCCGGCGGCGCCATCCGCTCCGTGCCGGTCGCGGTGGATGCCAATTTCTTTGGTGCACTCGAGCGCGCAGTGCTGCACTCGATACCGAAGCCGATTGCGGTCGTGGTCTGCTATCCGTCGAACCCGACGGCGTGCATCGCCGATCTCGATTTCTACCGCGACCTGATCGCGTTTGCGAAAAAGCACAGCCTGCTGGTGCTGTCCGATCTCGCCTATGCCGAGGTCTATTTCGACGACAATCCGCCGCCGTCGGTGCTGCAAGTTCCGGGCGCGATGGACGTCGCGGTCGAATTCACCTCGATGTCCAAAACCTATTCGATGCCCGGTTGGCGCATCGGTTTTGCGGTCGGCAACGAGCGCGTCATCGCGGCGCTGTCGCGGGTGAAATCCTATCTCGACTACGGCGCATTCACGCCGATCCAGGTGGCGGCTACGGCGGCGCTCAACGGCCCCGAGGATTGCATCCACGAGATGCGTTCAGTGTACCGCAAGCGCCGTGATGCGCTGGTGGATTCATTCGGCCGCGCCGGCTGGCACGTGCCGCCGCCCGCCGCTTCGATGTTCGCCTGGGCGCCGATCCCCGAGCCGTTCCAGCCGCTGGGCAGCGTCGAGTTCTCCACCCTTCTGGTCGAGAAGGCGGGCGTCGCGGTGTCGCCTGGCGCCGGCTTCGGCGAGTACGGCGAGGGCCATGTGCGCATCGCGCTTGTGGAGAACGAGCAGCGTATCCGTCAGGCCGCCCGCAATATCCGACGCTTTCTTGAAACCGGCCCGGAAATGCTGCACAACGTCGTTCCCATGGCGACGCGGCGCTAGTCGGCCGTCGCTTTCACCAACCTCGCGACGTCAGACTGGCGCGTTTCATGGCCGAGCCGCTCAAAGTCGGTCTTGCCGGACTGGGCACCGTTGGCTCGGCCGTCGTCGAGTTGTTGGAGCAGGGCCGCGAGAAACTTATCGCGCGTTGCGGCCGCCCGATCGAGGTGGTCGCAGTCAGCGCGCGCTCGCGCGGCAAAAAGCGTGGCATCGATCTGAAAAAATATCGTTGGAGCGCCGATCCGGTGGCGCTAGCGCGCGATCCGTCGATCGACGTCTTTGTCGAACTGATGGGCGGCGCCGGCGACCCCGCCAAACGCGCCGTGGAGACTGCGCTCGCCTCCGGCGTGGCGGTCGTGACCGCCAACAAGGCGCTGTTGGCGCGGCACGGCCAAAAGCTCGCAACGCTCGCCGAGCGGCAGCAGGTGGCACTGAATTTCGAAGCGTCGGTGTGCGCCGGCATTCCGATCGTCAAGACATTGCGCGAAGGCCTCAACGGCAATTCGTTCTCGCGCATCTACGGCATCCTCAACGGCACCTGCAATTACATCCTCTCGCGTATGGAGCAGGACCGTATTGCGTTCAAGGATTGCCTGCGCGATGCGCAGCGGCTCGGCTACGCCGAGGCCGATCCGTCCTTCGACATCGAAGGCCACGACACCGCGCAAAAGCTTTCCATCCTGGCGAGTCTCGCATTCGGCACCAAGCTCGATTCGCGGGCGATCTATATCGAGGGCATTTCTTCGATCACGCTCGCCGATCTGGACGCCGCAAACCAGCTCGGCTACCGCGTAAAGCTCCTCGGCGTCGCGGTGAAGACCGAAGCCGGCATCGAGCAGCGCGTGCACCCGACCATGGTGCCAAAAGACTCCGCCATCGCCCAGGTCATGGGCGTGACCAATGCGGTGACGATCGATGCCGACGGTCTCGCCCCGATCACGCTGGTCGGGCCCGGCGCTGGCGGCATGGCGACGGCGTCAGCTGTGGTCTCGGATCTTGCCGACATCGCCTGCGGAATACGCGCGATGCCGTTCGGGCGTCCGGCGGCTCGCATGACATCAGTGCGCAAAGCGCCAATGCAGCATCACGAAGGCGGCTATTACATCCGGCTCCTGGCGCGCGACCGGCCGGGTTCGGCCGCGACCATCGCGCGCCGGCTGGCGCAACAGGGGATATCGCTGGAGTCGATCGTGCAGCGCCATGACACCGGGCAAAAAGCGGCGCGGCCCGGCCGATCCGGCGAACCGGTTCCCGTTATCATGATTACCTATGCAACGAGCGAAGATGCCGTGCGCAAGGCCCTCGTCGCCGTACGCCGCGACCGTGTAATCTCCGGGCGGCCGCAGGTGATCCGGATCGAGAAGAACTGACCGCCAACGCGGCTGGTGGGAATTGCAGGGGACAAGATGGCGTCGAATACCATTCCGGCAAATCCGATACTGGAGCGGGCGCTCTCGATCGAGATTGCACGCGTGACCGAGCGCGCGGCCGTCGCGGCGGCGCGCCTGCGCGGCCGCGGCGCGGAAAAGAAATCCGATCAGGCCGCGGTCGATGCCATGCGGCGCGAACTTGGCGGCCTGCCGATCGACGGTACCGTCGTGATCGGCGAAGGCGAAATGGACGAAGCGCCGATGCTGTTCATCGGCGAGAAGGTCGGCACCAAGCACGGACCCAAGGTCGATATCGCCGTCGATCCGCTCGAAGGCACGACGTTGTGCGCCAAGAACATGCCGGGCGCCATTGCCACGCTGGCCATGGCCAATCACGGCGCGCTGTTGCACGCGCCCGACATCTACATGGACAAGATCGCTGTCGGGCCGGGCTATCCGAAGAATGTGGTCGATCTCGACGCGCCAGCCGACCAGAACATTCTCGCGCTCGCCAAGGCCAAGGGCGTCAAGCCTGACGCCATCACCGCCATGATTCTCGACCGCCCGCGCCACGCCGACATCATCGCGGCAGTGCGCAAGGTCGGCGCGGCGGTCAGTCTGATCACCGACGGCGACGTGGCCGGGGTCATCCATACCGCCGAGCCGGGCAAAACCGGCATCGACATTTATCTCGGCATCGGCGGCGCGCCCGAAGGCGTGCTCGCGGCGGCGGCGCTGCGCTGCATCGGCGGCCAGATGCAATGCCGCCTCATCATCGATACCGACGAGAAGCGCGAGCGCGCCGCCAAGATGGGCGTCAAGGACCCGCGCAAGAAATATCAGATCGAGGACATGGTGCGCGGCGATTGTCTGTTCGCGGCGACCGGCGTGACCGACGGCCGCATGCTGCGCGGCGTGCGCTTCGGCGACGGCGTCATCGAGACCGAAACCGTGGTCATGCGCTCGGCCACCGGCACCGTGCGCCGCATCGTCGCCGAGCACCGCAAGCTCGACAAGTTCGCGTAAGTTTTGGTTGTCATCACCCGCGAAGGCGGGTGATCCAGTAATCCCGGCGATTTGTGTTCGTCCGGCAGTGCCGGCGTTTACTGGACGCTCCGCCTTCGCGGAGCGTGACGGTGTTACAATCGGAGCTATGTCTGAGAATCGTCTTTTCCTCGGCGTCGAGAACTCGGCGACCGGGCGCGCGTGGCGCGACCGGCTCGACGAGCGCGGTTCGGCGCGGGCGCTGGCGATCGCGCAACGCCATGATCTCCCTGAGCTCCTCGCCCGCATTCTTGCCGGCCGCAATATCGAGGTCGGTGGGGTGGAGGAGTTTCTCGATCCCACGATCAAGCGTTCGATGCCCGACCCGAATGTGCTCACCGCCATGCCGGAGGCGGCCGCCCGCATCGCCGACGCCGTCATGCGCGGCGAGAGCGTCGCTATCTTCGGCGACTACGATGTCGACGGCGCCACTTCGGCGGCGCTGCTGGCGCGCTTTCTGCGCCATTGCGGCCTCGAGCCCCTGGTGCACATTCCGGACCGGCTGTTCGAAGGCTACGGACCCAACGTCGAGGCGGTGCGTGGGCTCGCCGGCCGCGGCGCCACGCTTCTTGTGACGGTCGATTGCGGCACGACCAGCATCGAGCCATTGGCTGAAGCCAAGGCGCTCGGCCTCGACACTGTCGTCATCGATCATCATCAGGCCGACGAGGTGCTGCCTCCCGCCGTTGCCATCGTCAATCCGAACCGCCGCGACGATCTTTCCGGACTTGGTCATCTGGCCGCCGTCGGACTCGTGTTCATGACCGTGGTTGCGGTCAACCGCGTGCTACGCGGCCGCGGTTTCTGGACCGAACAGCGGCCAGAGCTCGATCTGCTTGGCCTGCTCGACGATGTTGCGCTTGGCACTGTGGCAGACGTCGTGCCGCTGATCGGGCTCAACCGCGCTTTTGTCGCCAAAGGGCTCGTCGCGCTGCGCCGCCGCGATCGGCCGGGCCATGTCAGCCTGATGGATGTCGCCCGGCTGTCGGGACCGCCCGAAGCCTGGCATCTCGGCTTCCTGCTCGGCCCGCGCATCAACGCCGGCGGCCGCATCGGCCGCGCCGATCTCGGCACGCGGCTCCTCATGGAAGACGATCCGATCGAGGCGGCAAAGATCGCCGCCGAGCTCGACCGCCTCAATCGCGAGCGCCAGGCGATCGAGCAGGAGACGCTGGCGCAAGCCGAAGCCGAGGCGCTCGCCGCGCTCGGCATCGAGGATACCGGTTCGGTGGTAGTCACGGCGGCGGAAGGTTGGCATCCCGGCGTCGTCGGCCTGGTCGCGGCGCGGCTGAAGGAAAAATTCGGCCGCCCGGCTTTTGCAATTGCGCTGGAGCCCGGCGGCGTCGGCACCGGCTCAGGCCGCTCAATCGCCGGCGTCGATATCGGCCGCGCAGTGCGTCGCGCCGTCGTCGAAGGTTTTCTGGTCAAGGGCGGCGGCCACGCCATGGCGGCCGGCGTGACGTTGCGCAAAGGCGCACTCGCGCAGTTTCGCGCTTTCCTGGAAGCGGCGCTGGCGCCGGACGTGCAGGTCGCGCGCCGCGCCAGTGGGCTCTTGATCGACGGCGCGGTGAGCGCCGGCGGCGCCAATGCCGATCTGGTGGCAATGCTCGAACGCGCCGGGCCGTTCGGCTCCGGCAATCCGGAGCCGACCATTGCGCTGCCGGCGCATACTGTCACTTACGCCGAGGAAATCGGCCAAGCGCACGTGCGGGCGCGGCTCAAAGGGGCCGACGGAGCCATCGTCGATGCCATCGCCTTTCGCGCCGCCGGACAAAAACTCGGCATCGCCCTCAAGGACAATCGGGCCCGGCAGGTCCACGCCGCAGGCACCTTTGCGCTCGACCGCTGGCAGGGCCGGGAGCGCGTGCAATTCAAGCTGACTGACATCGCGCCCGCCGAGTCTTATACCGGGCGCTAGCCGTAACAAACCGACCAGTTTCGTCCGCTTCTAAGAAAGAATGTTCCGCAAAGTGGCGCGGTTGCAGAACGATCCCGCGGGTTTGTGCGATTATCCTTGAATCCGAAGGAACTTATGCTATCTGCCTGCGGCACGGAGCAACCCACAATGCTATCCTTTACCCGCCGCAGCGCGCTGGTGCTCGGCGCCGGCCTGACGCTCAACCTTATCGCTGTCGATGAAGGCGCGGCAACGCCGGCCGACGCCGATGGCGAGATCGCGAAATTCACCGGCGGCAAGGCTGGCGAGAGCGGCAAGATCGCGATCGATCTTCCCGAAATCGCCGAAAACGGCAACACCGTGCCACTGTCGATCAAGGTCGACAGTGCGATGACGGCGAACGATTACGTCAGCGAGATCCGCGTCATTGCCGATGGCAATCCGTTTCCGGGCATTGTCAAGTTCCACCTGACGCCGATGGCCGGCCGCGCCGAGGTCGCGACCCGCATCCGCCTCAACTCGACCGAGAACGTCATCGTTCTGGCCAAGACATCGGGCGGAAAAATTTACATGGACCGCAGGATGGTCAAGGTCACGGTCGGCGGCTGCGGCGGCTGAAGCAGAGAGAAACGGACAACAGTCATGGCCGAAATACCGCGCCTGCGCATTCCCGATACGGCGAAGAAGGGCGACATCATCCAGATCAAGACGCTGGTGGCGCATCCGATGGAGACCGGCTTGCGCAAGGACGACGCCGGCAAGCCGATCCCGCGCAAGATCATCAACTCGTTCGTTTGCACGTTCGGCGGCCACGAGGTATTCCGAGCCGATCTCGAGCCGGCGATTGCCGCCAATCCCTATTTCGAGTTCACCATCCAGGTGCAGGAGAGCGGTACGTTCGTGTTTTCCTGGACCGATGACGATGGCACCGTGACCACGGCAGAGCAGGGCATCACGGTCAGCTAGTGCGTCTCACGCTGAGCTCGCTCGCGGGCGTCATGTTCCTCGTCCGGTGTCGTGACATCATCGCCAGTTTCTGCACACCCCGTTGGGCAGGATAGCACCTTGGCAAAGGCCGGCCAGTGCGGCTATCTGGTGCGACCCGCCCACAGGATGTGCAATGGCCAATCTCAATCTTTCCGTCGCCGTCGGTCCTTATGATCGCACCCGCGCGCTGATCGACGGCACGGTGCAGATCGACGGTGTCGACCCCGTCTTCATGCAGCTTGTGCCGGAGGAGATTTTCTTTCGCGCCTTCCGCGCCGCCGAGTTCGACATCTGCGAGCTGTCGATGTCGAGCTATACAGTGAAGACCGCGCAGGGCAATTGCCCCTATATCGCGGTGCCGGCTTTCGTGTCGCGGGCGTTTCGCCACACGTCGGTCTATGTGCGCACCGACCGCGTGAAGACGCCGCAGGATCTCAAGGGCCGCAAAGTCGGCGTGCCGGAATATCAGCTCACCGCCAACGTCTGGGCGCGCGCTTTCCTCGAAGACGATTACGGCGTCAAGCGCTCGGACATCCACTGGATCCGCGGCGGCATCGAGCACGCCGGACGGCCGGAGAAGATCACCGTCAGCCTGCCGCTCGGCGTGCGGCTCGACAACGCGCCGGAGGGCAAGACGATTTCCGGGATGCTGGAAGCTGGCGACATCGACGGCTTCATCGCGCCGCGGCCGCCGACTTTGGTTGAAAAGGGCCATCCGAACATCGGCTGGCTATTCCCCGATCCGGTCGCGGTGGCGAAGGACTATTACAAGCGCACCGGCTTCTTTCCGATCATGCACGTCGTCGGCATCCGCCGCGAGCTTGCGGAGAAACACCCGTGGCTGCCGGGTGCGGTGCTCAAGGCGTTCGAGCAGGCGAAGGCGGCCGGCTTGGAGAAGCTTGGTGATACGTCGGCGACCAAAGTGACGCTGCCGTTCGTCGAGGAGCGGCTGAAGGAAGCGCGCGACCTGATGGGCCACGATTTCTGGTCCTATGGCGTCGCGCCGAACCGCAAGGTGCTCGACTATTTCCTGGCGCAGCACCACCTCGAAGGCCTGTCGCCGCGCCGGGTCTCGGTCGATGAGATGTTTCATCCGTCGACCTACGAGACGTTCAGTGTATAGCTTCCCACCTTGTTTCCCGGGCGCCGCGCAGCACGAAGCGCAGCGGAGTGGTGCGCCGCAGAACCGGGATCGTTACGAACTCTGAATCAGCGGTGATCCCGGATCAGCGGTGCACCACTTCGTGCTGCACCGCATCCGGGAAACGTCCACAGTCTCAAATCCGGTCCGGGAACTTGATGATGAAGTTGTCGTGGTTCGGCATCTTCACTTTCGGCAGCGTCTGCGCGTCCATCACCTGGTCCTGCGGAACGAGATTGTTGGCTGCGAACAGATAAGCGCAGAGCGCGTAGACCTCGTCGTCGGTCAAGGTGTGCGGCGTCGGCCACGGCATGGCGCGGCGGACATAATCGAACAGCGTCGTCGGATAGGCCCAGAAATTGGCGATGGTCTTGTTCGACGTGATGCCGTCCTTGGTCAGCGGCGGATTGCCGACCAGCATGTTGCTGGTGCCGCCTTTGCCGTTATCGCCGTGGCACTGATTGCAGCCATGATCGACGTAGACCTTCGCGCCTTGCGTCGCGGTGCCGCTGCCGGGCGGCAGGTTGGAGCCGTCTGGCAGCACGCTGATGTCCCAGGCTTTGATGTCGGCTTCGGAGACCGGTTTGCCGAGATGCGGCGTTTCGGCGGCAATTGCCGGGCTCATTGCGAACGTCAGCGTGAAAATGCCAGCGGCGAGGGGCCTAAACATAGACATGTTTGATCTCTCCGCTTGGCTCGATGCCCCACGCGGTGAGGCTGTTGTAATGTTGATTGGGAAAGCCCAGCACATTCGGCACTTTCTTCGCTTCGCCGCGCACGGCGATGAAATCGGGCCGGAGCGGCTGCACCGCGCCGGAATCGTCCCAGGCGCGGCTGGTCAGCGTCGCTGGTTGGCCGTCCCAGCGCCACGGCATCCTGAAGCGCGTGAATGCCTGCGCGCTGACCGGACCTTCCACCGCCGCTTCGCCCCAGCTCTTGCCGCCGTCGGCGGAGACTTCGACCTTCTGGATGCGGCCGGTGCCGGAATAGGCGATGCCGGAGATTTCGTAGAAGCCGGGATTTTTCAGGCTGTAGCCGAACGATGGCCGGGTGATGAATGATTTCACCTCGCAGACGAAGTAGAACTTGTAGGCTTTGCCGTCCGGCAGCAGCGGCGAATAGTTGCGCGACTCGTAATAGGTCATCGCTGGCTGATCGATGACCTTGATGCGGCGCAGGAATTTTATGTTCATGTTGCCTTCGTAACCGGGTAGCAACAGCCGCATCGGATAACCGTTGCCCGGCATGATGCGTTCGCCGTTCTGGTAGAGCGCGACGATGGCGTCGTCGTAGGCCTTCTTCATCGGCACGCTGCGGGCAACCGCGAGCGAGTCGGCGCCTTCGGCAACCATCCACGTTGCCTTCGGATCGGCGCCGGCCTCGTCGAGCAGGATGGACAGCGGCACGCCGGTCCATTCGGCGCAGGACACCAGGCCGTGCAGCGCCTGAAGCGGCGCCTGGATCGGTTCCGGCGAGAACATCGGTGCGCTGTTGCCGCCGCACTCGACGAAGTGCTTGCGCGTCACCATCGGGCACCGCATCAGATCGTCGACGGTGAACTCCAGCGGCTGTTTCACCATGCCGTGAATGACAAGCCGGTGCTGCGCCGGGTCGATGTCGGGAATGCCGGAATGCAAAATCGTAAAATGCAGCGGGTTCG
>Ga0209579_10000229_pt1 | contig 73784 bp, 66 predicted proteins | sample Coa_R1_2_FD_187152 | JGI IMG/M metagenome (GOLD analysis project Ga0209579, IMG submission 187152) | Surface soil microbial communities from Centralia Pennsylvania, which are recovering from an underground coalmine fire - Coalmine... | ecosystem: Environmental > Terrestrial > Soil >... | reverse complement strand
ATTCATCAGAACCCGGTGGAGGCGGGGTTGGTAAGTCGCCCGGAGGATTGGCTCTGGTCCAGCGCGCGTGAGTATTCAGGAACGGTAAGTGCGCCGGTAAACGCCCATCCCATATTGTCAATTGACCGCGAGTTGCTACCCGGTGACGACCGTACCCCAATTTGAATTGAAAGAAGTTGAAAAGCCGCAGAGTCTCAGAGGCAGAGACTCTGCGCTACCCGCTTCAGGCAATCCCAAACGGTTTGCAACCCACCACAAAGGTATTCATTGTATTGCCCTTCAGGCAATGTTGAATGGTATGCAACCCACCGCAGAGCGGTGGACTATGGATAGCCGCAGGTTTCAACCTGCGGACCAGGAAAGATAAAAGACAACCTCAACCCGTCGGACGGCGGGTTGACCGCTTTGATGCGCGGCCCAGTCAGGGCCGTAATTATTTTGGCGGGCATTCGTATTCCGTAGGTTTCACCTACGGCTATCCACCGTGTTGCCCTTCAGGCAAGCACGAACGGTTTGCAACCTAACGCAAAGCGACGCCGGATGAGCGCGCAACCGGCTGCTAGCGAGGAACAAATCTGGTGTTAAAGTGGGTAGCCATCTTTTGAAAGCGCAACACTGTGCCAAGCTTGTTTTTAAGAACTCCGCGCTGCTTGCCGGAGTCGCCTCGGCGACACACGCCCGCGCAATTTTCTGGTCCATCTCAGTTTTGTCGCGGCGTGGCACGCGGCAGGAACGAACGCCTCCCAAACCCATGCCCCGCCTATTCGAGGTGAAGTAAATGTTATATTACTACATCTGCAGTATTATGTCCCCCTTTGACTTGGGAATCGCGCGACAAGGGTGATATGAGTAACAAGAGAAACAAGCGCCTATAAATCGATGAAACTAATGTGTTTGCTACGCAACAATCCCACCGAATATTCCTGGGATGATCGTCATTGTCCAATTCTTGTCCCAAGCTTGGGATTGGCATTTCGGCATATTTGTTCCCTAAGTCCCAGCTATTCCGTCCGCGTTACTCCATGTGCGATCCAGAACTTTCCCGGTTCCCGGCCATCACGCACGGCGAGGTCATGCACTAGAAGTTGGATGAAGAGGATGTCCACCAGCGTTCCCATACAGGTTTGCAGTGGATCCACGCGAATGAGTCTGGTGTTGGAGACGACCTCGAAAGGCTGGTCGGTGATCAACAGCACTCGGCCCCCATGCGATTGTATGTCTCGCGCCAGGCCCAGCGTGAGCTCGGCAGTCCGGGGCCCGCGCGCATGCAATCCCCGCCGCGCAAAGACGATGTAGCGGTGAGCGGGTTGGACGATTTCAATGGGCCCGTGGCGGAATTGCGCTGCGCTGATGGGCTCGGCGGCAAGGCGCGCGACTTCCTTGAACATCAATGCACCCTGATATACGCTCGCCAGATCCGGGCCGCGGGACATCAGGGCTACGTAAGGCGGGGCATCAAAAAATTCAAGCGTGGGCGGAGTCAAAATATCACGATGGTCCAGGATGCTTTCCTGTGCTTCAATGGCGCGCAGAATCGTTTCAGTGAGCGGGCGATGTGACCGGCGCGCGATGGCAAAGGCGAGGTACATCAGCGCGGCCACCGCGCAGGTATACGTCTTGGTGCTCACGCTCGTCTGGTGGCCCGCCATCATGGGCAGGGAGAGGCTGGCGCGGCGCGCCAGCGTGCTGGCCTCCACGTTGGCCAAAGCCACCACGCCCATGCGCGCGGGGAGGCTGTCCAGCAGGCGGACTATCTCAACCGTCTCGCCCGATTGCGAAACCGCCACCAGCAATGTGTCCCGGTGCAAAGCCTTCATGTGATGATGCAGAAGTTCCGCCGTCTCCCACACCCAGGTGCGAATGCCGAGCGAAGTGAGGAAAGCCTGGGCGGGAATGGCCGCGTTGAGCGAAGAGCCCATGCCCGTAAATACCACCGTGGGTGGCCAGCGGGACACCAGTTTCCGGAGTGCTTTGTCCGGGATTGCGCCCGGGCTGGCGTAGAATTTTCGTACGCCCCCCAGCGCCGCCGGCTGCTGAAGAATTTCTTCCATCATTTGGCTCATCTTATTTACCCTCTCGCGAGATCATTGAATGCGGACCGCGACCCTTGGCCAAACCCGAATATCCGGAAAAGGCTGGCATAGTTCATGCTTGCCGAGCGTCAATTTCGGTCAAACAGGATTCTTCCACCAGAATGGCATGGACCTCCCGCGGGCCGTGCACGCCACGGATTAAGATTTGCTCGATGTCTGCGGTGCGGCTGGGGCCGGTGATTAATACTATGGAGCGCCCCGCCGCGTTTGCGCCAAGATTCGTTGCCATGGGCAAGCGCTCCAGTATCTCATCAAGCGAGCTTATAACCTGCGACTGGCGATATAGCGCTACATGAATGGGCGGAGCTAGAGATGCAAGCTGGCAACCTTCGGCTTGGCTCGTCAGAACGAGACTCCCCGTTTCGGCCAGGACATAATCAACCCCGCTGACTCCAACTCCGGCGGAAAAGCAGCAGGCGCGAAATTCCTTCTCGCTCGCGGATTCAGGCTCGCCAGCCGGGCCCGCCGTCCACTGTATTCCGGATTTCCCCCAGGCGCGGAGTTTTTCCGGCAATCCAATTTGACCAAGCAGCGGATTGCGGGTCAGGACCACCTCCGCCGATTGCGAACTATCAATTATCGTTCGAAGGATTCGCTCCAATTCCAAATCCGTTGAGGCTCGATACGACTGACCTGCTACCTTTCCAAATTCTGCCTCGAACCTGGTCAAGCTGTCTCCAGCAGCGATGGCCGGCATGACGCCCTCAAGCTTGGACTCGGTAGGCGGATAAGTCGCCGCAGGCGGGTTTGAAGAGGGATCGTGCCCAAGGGCTTGGCGAATCCGCTTCAACATGTCTTCTCGTCCATTCATTGTTTTGAATGCCCCCCACCAGGGCGCCAATGCAATCGACCGCGACAATTCTACCATGCCTGCAAAACGATGCCTGCAAATGCAACAAACTAAAGGATGTTTTAATAAGAAAAAAGCTTCAAATTTATGCAACCTTCATCGCTCCAAAACCATCTGATTGGGGCGAGTACAACGGGGAAAATCGGAAGCGGAAGGTTCCCCGAACCAATTGAAGGATGGTATTTAATGGCCACGGCAACAAAAACCCGAAAGGGCACTTACAGAGCCCTCCTGGTAAAAAAGCGCGACGAACTTCTGGCATCGGTCAGGCGAGAACCTGATGCTCTTGCAACCAGCATCCAAACACCGGATGTGGATGAATTTGCGGTGAAGTCCGCAATGCAGGATGTCACGGCGGTCACTTTGGACCTTCGTTCCAGGATGCTGAAGGACATTGAAAGGTCTCTCAAGCAAATCGAAGAAGGGACCTATGGTCTTTGCGAAGGGTGCGGCGAGGAAATTTCTTCCAATCGTCTTCAGGCACTTCCCTGGGCCCGCTACTGCCTCACTTGCCAGGAACTGCGTTCCAGGAATTAACCTCCTCGAACCAACCTGAACGGAATTATTCAGGCGCCGAGGGATCTCTACGTCTTCTGCGAATGACCTTTGGGGTCGTGCCCAAATCCGGCACGTCCCCGAGGGAGCTTAGTGCAAGTCTTCGGGCAAAACGAAAAAGCACACCCTGGCACAGTCCCCCCACGAAAGAATTCCTACCGCCGCGTAAAAAAACCTTGCACTCGACAAGGAATATTCGATATAGAATACTTCTTTACCGAGGTTCGTATCCCCGGGCGCAATCTTGCCGGAGGGCGGGCAAGCAGTCGCCAGTCTTGGAGTCGGGTGATGCGCGGGCCCGGCGTCCAACAAGTTTAAAGGAGAATTGAAATATGGCTTATATCATCGCAGAACCTTGCATCGGGACCAAAGACACTGCGTGCGTCGACGTCTGCCCTGTGGATTGCATCCATCCGCGCAAAGATGAAGCAAATTTCGCTGACGTGCCGCAACTCTACATCGATCCCGTCGAATGCATCGATTGTGGCGCTTGCGTCCCCGTCTGCCCGGTGTCGGCGATCTTCCCCCTGGATGATCTCCCGGAAAAGTGGGGGAGCTTTACGCCCGTGAACGCGGAGTACTACAAGAAGTAGCGCGTATTCCGCGCCGGTGGCGTGGTAACAGCGCCATTCGCCGCTCATTACCGTTACTCCGCGCTTAGGGAGATGGACATCCGCGATGAGCATCTTCGTCTCCCCCCGCCTTCCATGCTGGTCTGCTTCCCATTTATCATCATTCGACATTCCTTGGGCTACATTTGTAGCCGGAGGCCGGGCATCGGGATTGAACGCCTGAGGTGACGATTGTGCCGCCCGGGAGGACTAGTTGCCATACGATGAGCGTTAAGAAGTCCAAAGGCGAAATTCAGTTTGAATTTTGGTTTCACCACGGCCACGGGCTCTTGCGGAGACCATCGACCTCGGGCCCTTTTGGGCATCCGCAAATCTGGAACGGCCGGCGATGGGCGCCCGGCTCGCCCTACGACCTGGACTCCATCACTGGAATGGGTGAGGACCAGTGGAGCTGCGGCGAATATGCGGACCGCTGGGATTTGAATCAGGCCACCGAATATGCCGCCGCTCACGGGATCAATCTTTACGCCAAAGACCCTGACCCAGCCCCGAGTGCCGAGTGGGAAGTCTGGTATCGTGACGCGTTTGACCGCGAGTGTCCGCCCAAAGTCGATGTGCGCGGTTATGGACTGGTGAAAGGATTGATGGAACTCTGGGCGAGGCATTTGTTTGAAGGCCTCGCTGGTCTTTCGCACTTCCACTTGTTATGGAAGCAGGAAAAGAGATCGATCGAAATCGGCGGAGACCAAAAAGGGTCAGCCCGGTTGCGAACCTGGATGTTTGGGAAAAAAGAAACAACTGATCGTGGTTACGTTGCCGCGGCGGAGATAGACTTGCTTGAGGCCGTCGCCATCGCTCACGCTAATCTGATTGTCGCCGGAATGACGAGCGCACCTATTCTTGAAGCGGCTGCCGGGTCGCCAGACAGTGTGGCCTATTTGAAACAAGTTAAAGATTTGACACCACGGCAAAGCTAAACACCTTCTTCCAACCTGGCGAGATTACGCTCACCCCCCGAGCGGCCGATGCTCGCGTTTAAGGCTTTGAGTGTGAATCTTGCCTCAACTGCTCACATACCCGCCTCAGCTTCATCCGTGGGCTTTCCGCGCTTCGGCTTCAGCAATCCACCCGCGGCGCAAATCTTCATTTGGAACGTTCGACAGATAGGGTTTGATATCCAGGATCGGAGTGCCGTCCAGCATGTCAACGCCACGGACATAAAGGCTGGATCCCTCTCGACGGAGCAGCGCAACTACCGTCAATGCGATGGGATTAGGCCTGCGCGGTGAGCGGGTGGCGAAAACTCCGTGCGGCTGATGGTCAATGGGCGGACTGCAAATCAGATCGTAGTCCGTTGACCGGTCAAACACCCAAAGCACGAAGAGATGCGAGAAACCCTCAATATCTTTGAGGCCGGCCTCGAATTTAGGGAGGAGTTCCAGAATTCCTTCCGCGTTATGCTCGGCGCCGAGCCCCTTGGGAATTTTTGAAGTTTCCGTGTAAGGACTCCGAATCGTTCCGATGGGTTCCATAGAAAACATAAGTCGCCTCGTTTCGCCTTAGGACCAATTTAACGCGCGATTTTGACCGGACATTTTTCATTGTAGCACCGGGCGAGAGCTGGAAGGCGCGAAGGCAGCGCTGATCTTCCGAGTGGACGCCGACGGGTTTATACGCCAGCGCTCACCACATTGGCAGTGGCCGTGTGCCGGGCATTCCGTTCCTCAAATCTCGTGCGGAATTGCAAGTGCCGGAGGCGCGTCAACTCAACCAATGGACGCCACACCGCGTGCACCAAATCATGCTTGATCAACAAATGCCAGAAACGGTTGGAGCGTTTGTAGAGGTAAGACATGGCGAGATAGGGCGCGACGGCGCGCCAATCCTCCGGCCGGCGGCGCCAGATGGATGTGTGTGAAAAAAGCCGCTGGTAAATCCAAGCGTAGCCCTGCTCGAGTTCTTCCGGGGTCATGTGCCGCGGACGGAAGACGGCGTGCGCGGTATCGTAGAGCGTCCAATTGCGGTGCAGCAGACGGCCTTCCGCCTCCATCTGTTTGAACAATGGCGTGGCCGGGTAGGGAGTGAGGATGTGAAACGTGGAACACTCCAGACGGTTCGCCTCCGCCCACTCTGCCGTGCGCGCGAAGACATCTTTGCGGTCGTGATCGAAGCCCAGCACAAACGAACTGTTCACCTGGATGCCGTTGTCGTGCAGCATTCGCACCCGGCGCGCGTAGTCTGCCGTCCTCGACGTCTTCTTGTGCGCGTCGGCAAGGTTCTGGTCGGAAAGGGACTCGAAGCCCACAAAAACTCCCGTACATCCCGCCAGCGCCATGGCGCGAATCAAACTGGGATCGTCGGTCACGTCAATTGAAACCGCCGCGCTCCAGATTTTGTTGAGCGGTCGCAGCGCGGCGCAAAGTTTGCGCAAATAATCCGGACGCGAGCCGAGATTGTTGTCCACAAAGACGCCGTAAGGTTGACCGTCCGCCTCAAACTCCGCAGCAATCTGCTCCGGGTCCCGCATTCGGTAGGGCATGCGTAATCCTTCCGTGGCCAGGTAGCAAAACCCGCAGCGGTTGTGGCAGCCGCGCGTGGCGATCAGACTGCTGGTGGTGAGGAAACTTTTGCGCGGCAGGATGGCGCGCCTGGGCGCCGGGTCTTCGCGATATTCGTTTTCGTAAGCCGCAGCGTAGCGAGGCTGCAAGCAGCCCGCTTCCAAATCGGCGACGATGCGCGGCCAAAGTTGCACGCCGTCACCCAGGGCGAGCGCGTCAGCGTGCGGCGCACACTCCTCGGGACGCGACAGCACGTGCAATCCGCCCAGCACCACCTTGCTTCCGCGACGACGGTACCACTCCGCCAACTCGAACGCCCGGCGCGAAAAAGTGAGATGGACGGTAATACCGACCAATTCGGGCATGGGGTAAAACGGCGGGCGGCCGTCCAGCAAATTCTCGTCCCAATATTCCACTCTCCAATGCTCCGGCGTGGTTGCCGCAAAGCTGGTGAGCGCCAGCGTGGGAGTAAGCACGTGCTTGCCAAAACTCGAGTTTGGATCCTTCGGATAAAACGGATTGATCAAAAGCGCATAGCACGGTTCGAGCGCGGCTGCGGGCGCGGCGTGGTCGAGCTGCGGCGCCTCGGTCATCTCGCGAGGAATCCACGGGCGGCGCCGCAGGCGGGCAAAAGGGTCATTGGTGCTTTTCATGGAACAGACTTTATAATATAAAGTACTCTGTGTCAATAAGAGTGTTCGATAATCGCGGTATAGTGTGGCCGCGTCCCAGCAATGCTCATTCCGGGCTGCGCCAGCCGGCCCACTCTAGGAATGCTTGCGGTGCGGCACATTATAAGGTACACTGTACCTCAAAAGGTGCATCATGCCGGATGACCCTGATCCCAGGAAAATCCCGCTGATCTTTTACCGCACCGAAGCGGGAAGCGAGCCCGTCCGGGATTGGCTGAAGGGATTGCCGGTAAGCGAGCGCCACGCCATCGGACGCGACCTTTTGCGGGCGCAATGGCGGTGGCCGGCGGGAATGCCGCTGTGCCGCCCCTTGGGGAGCGGAATGTGGGAAGTCAGGACGGATTTGCCGACGAAGCGCACCTCGCGTGTGCTGATCTGTCTATACCACGGGCGCCTGGTGGCACTGCATGCTTTTATCAAGAAGACGCGGACAACGCCTGGGGATGATTTGGCATTAGCCCGCAAGCGACAAAAGGAGTTGGAGCCATGAGCAGAAAACATTTGGGTTCGAGCATCGACGATTTCCTCAAGGAAGAAGGCATCTTTGAAGAAGCTCAGGCACAGGCGGTAAAAGAAGTCGTCGCGTGGCAGCTCGCAAAGGCCATGAAGAAGAAGAAAATATCCAAGTCACGGATGGCAGCGCTGCTCAAAACGAGCCGGACACAGGTTGACCGTTTGCTAAACCCGAAAAACGACATCACTCTCTCAAGCCTGCAGCGAGCGGCAGCAATAGTCGGCCGTCGCGTAACCATCGAACTGATATAGGGGGGATGGTTTTCCCCAAGACATTTCGCATTCGGTGGGTTCCTCTGCTGACATACCGTCTCCTCCGCGCATACAACTGCCGAACCCAGAGGGCCAAGAGCACTCTTCGTGTGTGCACTCGCGAAAGTCAGGCCATCGCTGGGGCGTCCTAGGGGCTGGATTGCGATGTGACGATGGGAGGTGTACAGTCAGTAAAACGGAACCTTGGCTTGGCCGGTTAGACAAAGAGGACGAGTGGAGAAAGTTTAACGGGAGTTGAAATCTGAGGCGCTATGTTTGAAAGATACACTGAAAAAGCCCGCCGGGCGGTCTTCTTCGCCAGATACGAAGCCAGCCAGTTTGGAACTCCACACATTGAGACAGAGCACTTGCTCCTCGGATTGCTGCGCGAGGACCGGGCCCTTGCCAACCGTTTCTTGCGCTCGGGAGCTTCTATCGAAACCATCCGCAAGCAGATTGAGGGGCGTTTGGGACTCGGCGCGAAGATTTCCACTTCTGTGGACCTTCCTCTTAGCTTGGAATCCAAGCGTGTGCTGGAATATGCGGTAGAGGAAGCCGAGCGCCTTTCCAACAAACATGTCGGGACCGAACATCTTTTGCTTGGCCTGCTGCGCGAGGAAAAGTGTTTTGCGGCCGAGATCCTGCGCGAGCGCGGGCTGCGCCTATCCACATTGCGTGAGGAAATCGGCCGGGTGCAAACTGGGAGGGTGCCCGCCAACCGGCAGATCACGGCATCTTTACTCGGCGAGCTAAGCCGCGATCTCACTCAAGCTGCTCTCGATAACGAGTTGGAGCCTCTCATCGAGCGTGAACATGAACTCGAGAGTGCAATCCGCACGCTCAGCCGCCGCACTAAGAATAATCTGATTTTGGTCGGCGAGCGCGGGGTGGGAAAACGATCCCTGGTGCACGGTATTGCCCAGCGCATTGCAGGCGGGAGAGTGCCGGCGCAACTTGAGTCCAAACGCATTCTGGCAGTTGACCTCTCACCCACCCTGGCGGTCACCGGGGGAGGCGAGCGGCTTGAAGCACGCGTGACGGCGGTCTTAAAGGAATTGAATGAGGCGGCGAACCTCATCGTCTACATCGAAGACCTGGTTATCCAGGCGGGCGGCCAGACCCCGCTCAACGCGGCCGATCTTCTGAAGCCTCTGCTCAGCGAAGGTGAAATCCAATGCATCGCGGCAACCACGCCCCACGAATGGCGCCAGTGGAAGGAGGAGGAAGCGTGGCTCGGGCAGCACTTCATCGCGGTTCACGTTAAGCCGCCTGATGAGCCCACAGCTCTTAACGTTCTCCTGGCAATCAAACCGCGCTATGAGCAATTCCACGGCGTTGTTTACACAGCCGAGGCCCTCCAATCGGCGGTTCAACTTTCCCAGCGTTACATTCCGGACCGTTACTTGCCCGACAAGGCGATTGACCTGCTTGATGAGGCAGGCGCCGCCGTCACGACAGCCGCGAGCGGGTTGCCTCAAGATCTGGCCGAGGCGCAGAAGCAGGTTAGGGCCGCGATGACTAAAATGGAAAACGCCATCGCCATGCACGAATTCGAAAAGGCAAGAACGTACAATGATGAAGAGCGGGGACACCGGGAAACCGTGCGGCGGCTGCGCGTAAAATACAATTTGAATCCGGCGAGTGCCGTCAATGTGGATGATATTGAGGCCGTGGTGGCGCGATTAACAGGAATCCCTATCGACACCATTCGCGAAGGACGCAGCCCGGGAGGCTCGGGAGGCCAAGCCGGTGTGAGTTCATAAGCAGTCAAAGATTTTCACATTAAAGCTTGAAGGGCAGGATGCTGAAGGTGGATTTATTTGGGTGAGGGGAGCCTCCGGCCCTGTATAATGTCGGGGAACGCGACTTGGGTGGGAACTCGCGTCAAATGAGGAATCGGGAAAATGGCCAAGGCCATCGGGCGTTTCATTGTCGTCGATCCAAAGGTATGCCACGGCCAGCCCACTTTTCGAGGGACGCGCATTTTGGTGGCTGACGTCCTCGACCAAGTGGCCAATGGCATGGCATGGCAAGCCATCATCGAGAATTGGCGGGGAGCACTCAGCCCCGAGGCCATCGCGGAGTCCGTGCGGCTGGCGCGAGAGATTATGATGAATCACAAGGAAGAACTTGTGGCCGCCGGCAAATGAACATCCTCGATGAGAACATTCCTGAAGATCAAAGGCAGTTGTTGCGTGGCTGGCGTATTCGGGCCCGCCAGATAGGACATGAAGTCGGTTGGCCCGGCATGCAGGACGAAGAGATCATCCCTCTCCTGCACCGAATGAGAAATCCAACATTTTTCACCCGTGATCTTGGGTTTTACAGCCCTCTTCTTTGCCATTCCCATTACTGCATAGTATGTTTGGCGGCCAGCCCTTACGATTCAGCAAGCTTCATTCGCCGATTCCTCCGCCATCCGCAATTTCAAATGCAGGCTGTTCGATCGAGTAAGGTCACCCGGGTTGGTCACAGCGGAATAAATCTCTGGAGATTACATTCTGACAAAGAGGAGAAAGTGGATTGGCCCGGGTAGGGAACTGCAAGCCCCAATCGATTTTTCTCCGTAATAAAGGCAGCTATGCTGCGCCTGGCGGTCCAAAGAATGCCTTATTCGGGCCTTTAGTCATATGGTGCCACCAACATTTGATATCGCTGGCCGGAGCGCAGAGATTCTGAAAGAGCTCGGATGGGGCGCGATCCTAATCCGTCTTAATCAATCCCTTTTTCACCGCGTAGAGGACCAGCTCGGCGGTTTTATGCAGGCCGAGGGTTTCCATCACGCGGGCGCGGTGCACGGCGACGGTATTGACGCTAATATTCAGGAGCCCGGCAATCTCCTTGTTGGAATTGCCCTGGGCGATGAGCAGCAAGACTTCCTTTTCCCTGAGGGTAAGTTTTTCGTGCGGGTCTTTGCTGGGATCCTGGAAGGAGCCTGACTTCAGGCCCTCGATAACAAGGCTCGATATCCCGGGGCTCACGTAGGATTCGCCCGCCGCCAGAGCGGTGACGGCGCGGGTGAGGTCAATCTCAATCGCGTCTTTGAGCATGTAGCCTTTGGCGCCCACTTCAAACGCTTTGCGCACGTAATTCTCATTGGAATACATGCTGAGGATCAGGATCTTGGTTTCAGGATTCAGTTTCAGGATTTCCGCCGTCGCTTCGAGACCGCCCAACTCGGGCATGGAGAGGTCCATCACCACCACGTCCGGCTTCAGCTCCTTGCATTGTTCCATGGCAGAAAGGCCGGTGCCGGCTTCGCCCACCACAGTGATGCGCGGGTTATCTTCGAGCATACGGCGAAATCCCTGGCGCACCAGAACGTGGTCGTCAGCCAGGAACACGCGGATTTTTTTCTCTTCGTCAGAGTTGGTCACAGGGTCCTCACTTTTAGTAAGACGAACATTCTCTCGCTAAGGCGCAGAGGCGCAACGGAAACGTTAGGCAAAAAATTATTTCCCTTAGCGGCTCTTTACGGCTTGGAGTCTTGGCAAGAGGTCTTGCCGTTTTTCATTTCCAAAAGATTGCGTAACGCAACGCCGATCATTTCACTTTCTCCGCCACAGGTCCAGCCAGCGGCTTTGACAATGGCACGCGCACATTTATCACCGTGCCGGTACCTGGCACAGAACGAATCGTCAGGGTGCCATTCAAGTGTTGAGCGCGTTCCTGCATGCCCATCAGTCCAATACCGTCACCCGCCGATCGGGTGATTTCCGGGCCCACTGCGAATCCTATCCCATCATCGCGTATTTCGAGATTTAACTCTCCGTCGGACCCATTCATCGTCACCCAGGCGGAGCGTGCTTTGGAGTGGCGCGCCACATTGCTCAACGATTCCTGAACAATTCGATAGAGATGGATCGCATCCTCGCGCGGGAAGAATCCGTGGGCGATTTTCCCTTCAAAGTGAACGTCAATCCCGGTTTGCCGCGAGAACTGGGCCGCCAGCCATTCCAGGCTTTGGTCCAAACCAAAATCATCAAGAATGGCGGGACGAAACATTTGGGACCGGTCGCGGATGCTTTGCAGCGTCTCCTCAACCGTGTGCTTGACGTCATGCAAATCGGCCAGGAGCTGGGCGTCTGTGGCCCCAACTTTCTTATCCAGGCGACCCAGCATCATGCCAATGGCAGTAAGAATCTGGCCAAATTCATCGTGCAGGTCGCGCGCCACATTGCGCAGCGTTTCTTCCTGAAGGTTGATGACCTTCCAGGAAAGATGGCGCAATTGCTCGGATTGCGTTTGCAGTTTCTCCGCCAGGTGATGGAGCCGCTCGAACGTCTTGCGGTTGGCCTCAAAGGTGTAAAGGCCGGTGCCAAGAGCGAGGAGAAACAGCACGCCAATGACGATCAATATCTCGCGTTTGACTTCGGCATAGACTGCGTTGATTTTCTCCGCCGCTTCCGCCTGGCCCTGGTCGTTCAATACGAGCAGGCGCGAGACGATTTCCGTAATTACGGCGCGCCTGCTCTCGAGCTGAGTCTGGAGCTGGGCCCGCGCGTCTGCTTCTTGGCCTTCCTGGGCCAAGGCAAACACGCGATCAGCGGCACTCCAAAAATCCGCCAACGTGCTGCGGAGCTGAGTGCGTTTGTCGTCGCTGGCCGGACTGTTGACGGCAAACTCGCTTTCCTGCTTGCTTGCGTCACTCATGTCTTCCCTGATTCGATTGAAGGCCGAGCGCCAATCGGCGATGTGGTAATGCGATTGACCCAGCGACATGTCGCGCAGGGAAATGGCGAGCAGGTAAGCGTTGTTTTGCAGACGCAAAAGTTGCAGCGAGGCTTTGCGGTTTCTCTGCACCACGTTGGCTTGGTAATCTTCCAGCCAGCGCAGTTCGTGAATGGTGTAAAAAGTGAAAACAATAAATATGGAAAGGATGATGCAAAGACCCGCCCACAGCCGAGTGGAGGGCGAAGGGATGGCCTTAAGCAGATCGTTTTCGGGTTTGTCGTCGAGCATGGCGCTAACCCGCTTTCCGGTGAGGGGCGTCTGCGATGACGCCTTTGCCCTCTTCAATCACGTAGGTGCGGTCGGCGGAAAGTTTTCCCAAGCTTTGCTTCAGGCCGCTCGGCCATTCGAACTCCGCTTTTTCGATGGATTGAAACTGGCCCAGCCCAAAAGTCACGTTCCGGTCCGATTGGGACAAGTAGCTGGAGCCGCTCTTCACCACCAAAATTCGCACACCGTCCGGAGTCCAAATGCGGACGCTGGTCCCGATGCCATCGCGGTTGGACTTTGTGCCCACGGTGCGGAACCGGATGCAATGGTTGGTGCATCCTTCGTTCCGGTACAAATATGCCGGACCGTTGTTGGTGGTAATCAACACGTCCAGTGAGCCGTCGTTGTCAAAATCGCCGTAGGCGGCGCCGCGGGCCACTTTGGGGGCGGCGAATCCGGCGCCCGCAAACGCGGCCATGTCGCGAAATTGGCCGTGCCCCACATTATGGAATAAATGGGGCGCCTCGGCATAGCTTATCGAAGATTCGACTCTGGTAATGGACTCATCAATGTGGCCGTTGGCCACCAGCAGGTCCTGGCGGCCGTCCAAATCAAAATCGAAGAAGAAGCAGCCGAAACCCAGGGTGAGCCGTGAGGACTTGCCCACCGCGGAATTGGGCGCCTCGTCGATGAAAAATCCGTGCCCGTCATTTCGATACAACCCCACCATCTGCTGGGAGAAATTGGTGACCACCAGGCTGGGCAGGCCCGAATTGTCGTAGTCAGCCGCGTCCACGCCCATGCCCGCGCGCGCCACGCCGTCTTCGCTGAAGGCCACGCCTGCGCTCACGCCCATCTCGGAAAAAGTCCCGTTGTGATTGTTGCGATAAAGCTTGTTGGGCTGGGTATCGTTGGCAATGAAAACGTCGGGCCAACCGTCCATGTCATAGTCAATCATCGTCACGCCCAGCGATTTGGAGGTGGGATCGTGAAGTCCCGCCTTACCTGTGACGTCCTCAAAAGTGCCGTCGCCGCGATTGCGGAAAAGCCAGCACGTCTGTCCCGGGTAGGCCTCCGGGGTGCAGTAAGATTTGGTCTTCCCATCCAGGCGGCAATCAATATCCACGGCGGGAGACCACTTCACGTAGTTGGCTACCAGCAGGTCCAGGTGGCCGTCGCGGTCGTAATCAAACCACAAAGCGGAGGTGCTTAAGCTTTCGTAGCCGGCAAGGCCCGCCTGCTTGGTCACTTCGGTGAACGTCCCGTTGCCATTGTTGTGGAATAAATGGTTCTGCCCGTAACAGGTGATATACAAATCGGCGAACCCGTCGTTGTCGTAATCACCCACGGCCACACCGATGCCGTACATTTCTATGTCCAGGCCCGCGGCATGGGTTACGTCGGTGAAAGTGCCGTCACGATTGTTCCGGTAAAGGTGTATGGTGCTTTGTCCGGCAAATTGGGTGGGATGCCCCGGCCAGTCCATGCCGTTCACCAGGATGATATCCAGCCACCCGTCGTTGTCGTAGTCGAAAAACGCGCAGCCGGAGCCCAGCGTTTCCGGAAGGTACTTCTTCCCGAAAGCGCCGTTGTTGTGCTCGAAGGAAATTCCCGCCTGCCGGGTGCAGTCAACAAGATGGTTTAGGACTTGTCCCGGTGGAGGATTCCCACCGTTGGAATTGGATGAAATTCTCCGCGACCCATAATAGCGATATGCCAGGCCTCCCAGGCCAGCTGCCGCGCCCGTGCCTGCCAAGGCTTTCAATATGTCTCTGCGATTCATTTTCTTACCTTGCACGATATCTCAAACCACAGTTTGCGGCAATAGCGGGCATTTGGGGCCATGATGCGTAAAGCCTTTTGATTCTGTGGATTAAATTAGTTCCATTGAATAATTCATTTAATCATCGCGCATAGTGGGTATGGATTATTGACCCCTGAGCAGGCTTATACGATTCTCAAGTGGTTTAGCTGGGGGAGTTTCTCCCAGTCTCGGGCATATAACGAAAACTCAAATTGCCGTAGGGGCATCAGACGCCCTTTCATTACATATAGGCTAATGTGATGGGGTGCTTCCCCTTTCTTTCCTGCGTCGGGTAGAAATCACCGGGTCAAATAGTTTTGAAAGCAGATGATCTTGGGCGAGAGTTTTGGCGTCCGGGACCCTGGAGGTCATTTGAGACGTCACGCATGGATAGAGCTGTCGTTCATGGCGGTAGACGCCAGGGTCAAAGGCGTCGCTACTTCAAGAGGAGGCACCATGAGACTTCAAAGAATAATTCCCCTTGTCACATTGCTGGTGATGCTTTTTCCCGTCGGCGCGACTCAGGTTCGAGCCGCGGACTCAACCACAACCATCAAGGGCTACGTTCTTGACTCGGCCTGCGCCTTCACCAAGAACTTGAAAAAACCCGTCAGCTCTGAGTGTGCTGTGTCTTGCGCCAAGAGCGGCTCACCCCTGGTGATTCTGACTGATGCAGGTGTGATCTACTGGCCGGTCGCGGACGAAATGCCCGCCAAGGGCCAGAACGACAGGCTGATGGAGTTTGCCGGCAAGAAAGTCTCGGCCACCGGCAAAGTCTTTCCTAAGGGCGGGTCCCATGCCATTGTCATCGCCAAAATTGAAGCTGCGGACACGCCCTAACGCCGAGAGTTCAGATCGGCAAGCGATTGAAAGTATATCGATGAAACTATCAAGTTCGGCATATCAAGGAGATTTCATGAATTCACTCGTCCACCGGCGCTTTGAAGGCATGCGACAGAATAAATCCGGTCACCGGGCACGGTGGTGGTTGCTGGCCTTAGGGGCGGCGATCTCCAGCATGATTCTCCCAACCCCCAAAGCGTGGGCGCAGGGTTGAATCGTCGCGCGCGGTTCCGCGCCCGTGATTGGCGCGGTTTCATGTGCTGGTAATGGAGGCGAGGGCGAGGCAAAAAGTCGCTCCGAGGAAGGCGGGTATCTTGGTGCTGGACACTGGGAACTCGACATTTCTTACCGACATCAGTACTCCAACCGCGACTATATCGGACCCGTTTATCAGGTGGCACGGACATTGAATCACTCGCAAGTTTTGAACCAAATTAACCTGGAGACGGTAACCCTGTCGTACCAGGCGAACCCCCGCTGGAGTTTTCAGCTCAATACTCCTTTCCTCGTGTCAACCCGGGTGAGCGAAAGCAATCCTGGCCATGTTTTTGACAGCCACGGAATTGGAGACATCTCACTGACCGCACAATCCTGGTTGTGGCGGCCTCCCACGGAATCGCGAGGAAACATCGCCCTCGGATTCGGCTTGAAAATTCCCAGCGGAAATGATGCCGTCAAGAACTCATTCGTTACCGCGACGGGTACGACCACCTCTACGGTCGACCAATCAATTCAGCCGGGTGACGGTGGCTGGGGAATTATTGCCAACTTCCAGGCTTTCAGGGCCGTTCGCAAAGCCGTGTTCTTCATGGACGGCAACTACGTCATGGAGCCCGGGGACACCAATGGGGTCATGACGGGTCGCAAGGCTCCTTTGGAAGCGATCATGTCCGAGCCGGATTCGTATCTGGCGGACGCCGGTGTGGCATATCCATTTCCCAAGATTCGCGGCTTGGCGGTGAATTTTGGCGGCCGCGCTGAGGGGATTCCAGCGCGCGATCTGATCGGCAAGAGCGATGGATTCCGCAGACCGGGTTTCGCTATATCGGTGGTGCCGGGCTTCGAGTATTCGCGCAACAAGAACGTTTGGACGTTTAATCTGCCCATCGCCGTGTACCGAGATCGCTCGCGAAGTGTACCCGATCTCGAGGACGACGGTCACGGCGACGCCTTCTTCGCCAGCTATCTGTGGCTTCTTACCTTTTCTCGGAGGTTCTGAATTGACGTTCCCGGATGTTAAGTTCGGCAGGCGCGGGGTTACGCGCAAGGTTCGCAACACTGAATGGGATTTCCCGTCTTGCTGACTTGAGGCACCGGCCCGAGCGTGGCCGGCAGACAGGAGAAAATTCATGACTTTCATTCGGTCGAGGGGCAGTGCCTTTCTAGCTGGCCTCGTGTTGGCAGTTCCCATTCTTGCGATGGGAACAGATTCACATCCTGACATCTCCATCTGGGATGTGAATATGAAGCCGCAGAGCCTGAGCCAATACCGCGGGAAAATTGTAATCCTTAACTTTTGGGCCACCTGGTGCGAGAACTGCAAGACGGAATTGCCCATGCTAGTCGAAGAGCAGAAACATTACCGGGATCGCGGCGTAATTGTGATTGGCGCTTCCATGGATGACGCAACCACCGTCAAGAAAGTGAAGCCATTTGCTAAGATGGAGAAGCTCAATTTTCCCATCTGGGTAGGCGCCACCGCGGACCACTTGGAAAAACTCGGACTTGGGCAGGCCATCCCGGCCACCGCATTCTTCGACCGCGACGGAAATCTCGTTGGAAGAGTGACAGGAGTGCTTCGAAAGGACGACTTGGACCACCGCATCGAATGGATGCTGGGCAACAAGGAGGGGAGGCCGCCCGCGCCCCTCGAAAATAATCTGGACGCTAAGTGATTGTGATGGCGGGTTGAGGTAGCCTTTCGATCCCGTGGCGCCGTCACCGACATTCACCCCGGAGTTGGAGGTTTCGGATGGCCAAACGTTCCATCAAAGCCTGGTTTAAGTACGCAATTTCCGCGCTCGTCCTCTATGTGGTCCTGACGGCAGGCTTGTTTGTCGCCATGCTTCAGCCGCCGGCAAAATTCGGCCACATCATGTCGAAGTTGCCGTCGGTCAGCTACTTTTTGTTTCCTTTCGAACCCATGTGGCTGGTGGCGCGCAGAGGCGCGTTAAAGGTGGGCGACCCGGCGCCGGACTTCGAGCTGAAGACCACTGACCATTCGAGCCCCGTTCGCTTATCTTCATTTCAAGGGCAAAAGCCTGTGGTACTTATATTTGGCAGCCACACTTGACCGCCGTTTCGCCGGGAGGTTCCCGCGCTCAACAAACTCTATGATCAGTACAAAGATCGAGTGGCTTTCTATGTGGTCTATATCGAAGAAGCGCACCCGACTGACGGCTGGCAAATGCCGAGCAATCTCAAAGACGGTGTGCTGGTGGCCACTGCCAAGTCGCTGCTGGACCGGGATCAAGCCGCGGAAACTTGCGTGGTCAAACTCGGAATTCACATGCCGGCGCTGGTGGATGACATTCAGGACAGCACCGAGCGAGCTTACACCGGATGGCCGGACCGGCTCTACGTCATCGATCGATCGGGCCGAGTGGCCTACAAAAGCCAGGCCGGACCCTTCGGATTTCTTCCCGAAGACATGGCCAAGGCGCTTCAGTCGCTGGCGCCTGCCATGCGCAAATAGGCTGTGTTTGATGAACTCTGCACTCTTGCGGCGCTCCATGATGTCTTCCGCGAGAGTTTCTTTCGTCGGTGGGGATTACTGAGAGTTTCCGGTAACTTTCAGGCCATAAGGACCAGAGGAGAAGATTGAAAAATGAATAACCGCCGATGGCAATTTTTTTTCATGCTGATGACTTTTGCCGTCCTCGCGCGGCCATCGTTCGCGCAGGAAATCACTGGCAGCATCAGAGGCTCGGTGCTCGATCCCAGTGACGCGGGGATCGCTGCGGCGACGGTGACGGCCACTCAGATTGAAACTGGGCTCTCACGCACGGTGGTCACGAGTCGCGATGGAACTTACCTTCTTGTGCTGCTTCCGGTGGGCCACTACCGGTTGGACGCATCGGCCCGGGGCTTTCAGAATTTCACCCAGGGCGGGGTCACGCTCAGCGTGAATGAAGCCGCTAACATCGTCATTCGTCTCACGATTGGCTCACCCACGCAATTGGTGCAGGTGACGGCGAATGCGAATCTGATCGAAACCAGTGATACGACGCTCGGCAAGACGGTGGGCGAGCGCGAGATTCTGAATCTGCCGTTGAACGGCCGCAACTTTTCCCAACTCGGGCTGCTGCAACCTGGCGTGGTGCCCATCACACCGGGACTGGCCCAGGCCGGAGGGACGCTGCGGGACGGGCAGGCCTACTCCGTCAACGGCCAGCGCCCGGAGTCAAACAATTTTCTTATCGATGGCGCTTCCAACGTGAATGCGGTGGACGGCGGGTTCGTCCTGAAGCCGCCCATCGATGCGATCGAGGAGTTCAAGATACTGACCCACACAGCCAACGCCGAGTTCGGCTCGAGTTCCGGCTCCACCACCAACATTGTCACGCGGGGCGGATCGAACGTGGTGCATGGAACGCTTTACGAGTTCCTGCGCAATGACAAATTGGATGCTGCCAACTTTTTTGAGAATGCCGATGGTTTTCAGAAGTCGGAGTACCGGCAGAACCAGTTTGGCGCCACGGCGGGCGGCCCCATTCGCAAAGACAAGACATTCCTATTTGGCTATTACGAGGGCTTCCGAAATCGGCAGGGCGAAGTTATCAGCGACGTCAGGGTGCCTTCCGCCCTGGAGCGTCAGGGGAATTTCTCTCAGGATGGCCCGCTTTTCGTTATTGGGCAGATGGGGCCAATGCCCGTGCCTGGCAGCACCCTGCCGGGAATTGATCCCACCGCGGCGAACGTGGAGAAGCTTTATCCCCTGCCGAACGCCACCGATTCGAACGGGATACTCGACTTGTACAACGCCTCGCAGATATTGCGGGAAAATGAAGACCAGGCGGGAGTCCGAATTGACCACTACCTCTCATCCCAGACCATACTGAACTTTCGTTACATGTTTTTGAATGGCACGCGCTTTGATCCTCTTTCCCCGGCAGGCGCGGGTGTTCCAGGGTTCCCGGTAGGAGAAGATCACCGAACGCAGAACCTTGTGGCGCAGATGACCCATTCGTTTTCCCCCTCCGTTCAGGACATCGCGCGCCTCACTTTCCTCCGCAACAAGTTCCTGTTTGACCAGCACTTGAACATCACCTCACTCTCGTCCTTGGGCTTTCAGTACCAGCCCACCCTCGGAATTGCGGCCGGTCCGCCATTTATTCAGTTCTCCGGAGGCGGCTACGCAAGCATAGGCGACCCCATCTCCGGCCCACGCAATACTTTTGAGAATGCTTTTGCCGGATCCGATTCGCTCACCTGGATTCGCGGACGGCACGAACTGAAGTTTGGGGGTGATTTTCGCCGCGACCAAATTAATGTGGTGAATGGGATTGCCTCGAACGGATTCTTCGTCTTTGTGGGCTTCCCTTTCACCAATTCGTTCGCAAGTTTCCTGAGTGGACAGCCGATCTTCTTTCTCCAGGGTGGCGGCGACCAACCTGGCGGCGGGGGCGACCTGTCGCGCGGTCTTCGCGGCAGCGACTTCAATTTCTACGCGCAAGATACTTTCAAGGTCAGTCCGCGCTTGACCCTCAACTACGGGCTTCGCTACGAACTGCCCCTGCCTTACACCGAGATTCGCAACCGGACCAATCTTTATGAGCCGGGCGTGCAATCCACCGTGATGCCAAACGCTCCGCCGGGATTGGTTTATCCCGGTGACAAGGGCGTGCCGGCAGGACTGATTCCCGCCGAAAAGAATGCCTTCGCTCCGCGCATCGGTGTGGCTTGGGATCCCACCGGCAGCACCCGGTGGCTGGTCCGCGCCGCCTACGGCGTCTTCTTCGATCCTTATTACAACGGCCAGGGCGGCCCGCTGCAAACCCCCATCAGTGCGCCACCCTATCTGAGAACGCCGCAATTATCGTTCCCGTTTGTGGGCACGCTCTCCAACCCCTTTGCCGCGGGCAATCCCTTCGCCACTCCGTTTGGCGGGACCATGACACTTCTTACCCTGGACCCCCATCTTCGCCTGCCCTATGCACAAGACTGGAACCTGAGCGTGGAGAGATCTTTCGGGACCTCCTGGCTGCTGGAAGTAGGCTACGTGGGTACCAAGGGAACTAAATTGCCGCGCTTCATTGAGGACAATCCGTCACTGCCCCTGCCCGGTGAAACGTGGGCTGCCCAGCAAAGCAACATCGATGCGCAACGCATTAATTGCCTGCCGACGGTCAATGGCAATTGCAATTACAGTTCTGTGGGATTGATCTCGGGCGCCGCCAATTCGATCTATCACGCGCTGGAGACGAGCCTGCGCAAGCGTTTCGATCACGGAGTTTCGCTCCTTGCGTCGTACACTTATTCGAAGTCCATCGATGATGTTTCATCCTTTAATATCACCGGGTCCGCTTCACAGCCGGTTGCCGGAGAGAATGATCTGGCGCAAAATCCTCTCGATCTTGCCGCCGAGCGAGGCCGCTCGATGTTTGACGCGCGCCACCGCGCCGTGTTGAGTTACCAGTGGGAACTCCCATTCTTCCGCCAGTCCCACAACTGGGTCGGGAATGTTCTTGGCAATTGGCAGGTGAACGGGATCACCACCTTCATGAGCGGCACGCCCTTCACCGTTGAGGACCAGAGCTACAGCTATGGGGCGCCGGAAATTTCCGGATTCTCCGCTTTCCGTCCCAATTTAATCGGCAATCCCAACAATGGCCCCAAGACCGTGCAAGAATGGTTCAACACCAGCGCCTTTCAAGCGATTCCCATGTCGGCGCCGGCAGGAACTTACGGGACCGAAGGACGCAATGTGGTGGAAGGCCCGGGCTTCGCGCAGTGGGATTTCTCAACATTGAAGAACATTCGCGTAGCTGAGTCGAAGAATTTGCAATTCCGCGCCGAGTTCTTTAACCTGTTCAACCGGACGAATTTCCGGCTACCCAACAGCGATATCAGTTCTACAACCTTTGGGCAAGTTCAACAGGCATTGTCACCCCGGCTGATTCAGTTTGCCTTAAAATTTCTGTTTTGACCTGTGGCACAATGATTCACGTGGCAATAGCGGCACGTGGGTGAACCCGCCCTGCTGCGATGCCCGAACCGGAAAGATAACAAGTCTCAAGGAGGCAAGAAATATAATGGCTTGGATTAAGACGATTCCAATGGACGAGGCCGATGAGAAATTGAAATGCGCGATGGAGGCGCAGAAGTCGCTTTATCCCGTCGAATACGGCACGCCCGTACATCCCACCGACGGCGGGGGAGCTCAAATTGTGGCCTCGCACAGCCTGATTCCTGAAGCGCTCCACCACGCCTTCGCCACCTTTGGCGTGTTAATGTCGCCTGACCTTCCACTGAGCCGCCGGCATCATGAAATGATCACCACCATGGTCTCGGTGACCAACCGGTGCGTCTATTGAATCGAATCGCACGCAGAGTTTCTGCGTCGAGTCACGGTGGACGAAGAATTGGTTCGCGCGCTTGAGACCGATTACACCAAGGCGGCCATTACCCCTCAGGAACGGGTGATGTTGGATTACGTCATCCAACTGACGAAGGATGCCACCAAGATCAGCCGCAACCATCACGCGGGCCTCCGCCAAGCCGGCTTTGACGACAAGGCCATCCTGCAAATCACGCTGATCGCTTCCTGGTTCAATTACATCAACCGGGTGGCAGACGCGTTGGGCGTGGGAAGGGAAGGATGAAACTCGTCCGGCGACCCACTTCCCCGCCGGAAAAGGGTCGGTCAACTTCTTAAGTAAGCATGTGATCGTCGAAAGGTGCAAATCTTGAATCCAGAAAGCTAACTCGAAGCATAGTGATAACTCAAACCCGACAACCCGCCGCGGGACTGAGCGAATCCGACCGCCACTATTATGGCTGGCGCGTGGTGCTCGCCGCCTGTCTCGGCGTGATGGTGGGGTTTGGCTCGCTGTTTGTTTACACATTCGGCGTATTCGTCAAGCCGCTGGGAGCCGAGTTCGGTTGGAGCCGCGAAGCGATTTCGCGCGGATTCGGTTTCGCCGCCTTGTCGATGGCATTCTGTTCTCCGGCATTGGGCGGTTGGTTGGACCGCTATGGTCCGCGCCGGGTCATTCTTCCCTGCCTCACGATCTATGCCTCCGGCATCGCTTCGCTGGCTCTATTGCGCCCGCACTTGTGGCAATTCTACGCCACCTGCATTTTGGTGGGGGTGGTGGGCAATGGCGCGGCTCATCTGGCCTATTCGCGCTCAATATCTACTTGGTTTCACCAGCGCTTGGGGATGGCCCTTGCCTTCGTGATGACCGGAGCGGGATTAGGTGCGACCATTCTTCCCTTCGTCGCCCAGACTATCGTCAGTCGAGCCGGCTGGCGCATCGCGTATTTGTCGCTCGGCGGCCTTGCATTGGCTGTGGGCATGCCGGTTACCTGGCGCTACGTTCACGAACGCGGCCACGCCGATCATGATTCACGTCCAGCCCCCCAGTCCGGCATGACGTGGCAGCAGGGTATTCGCTCATATCAGTTCTGGATTATCGTGGCCGTCCTCTTCGTCGGCTCGGTGGCCATGAATGGGACCATTACGCAATTGGCCGCCTTGCTCACCGATAGGGGCGTTACCCCCGGGGGCGCTGCCCTGTGCGCCTCGATGCTGGGAGGCTCGAGCCTGGCCGGACGTGTGGTAATAGGCTGGGTGCTCGACAGATTTTTCGGCGCGCGCGTTGCCTTTGTGGTTTTTCTGATTACCGCTGCCGGAATTTTCCTGCTCGCCCGCGCCGACTCTTTTCTGATGGGCTGCATCGCCTCGGGGCTCGTCGGCGTGGGAGCTGGCGGCGAGGCGGACATTACTCCATATTTGTTGACGCGCTATTTTGGGCTGCGCGCTTTCTCAACCCTTTATGGATTCACCTGGACTTTTTATGCCATCGCCGGCGCCATAGGACCGGTAATTATGGGGCGCGCGTTTGATTCGACTGGATCTTATACTTCGTTGCTTACCATCCTTGCGCTGACTACCGCCCTGGCCGGCGGTTTGATGCTCCTCCTGCCACGATACTCGAGGCCGGCCAGCGTCGGACTGGCAAGTGAAGTTGTGGCGCTCGCGGAGCAATAGTCCGCAAGCGGCCGCGTGCTTTTGGTTTTACAGATAGAGAAGTCCATCTTTCGTGATCAGGAGAAAAGGAGACATGATGAAACAAATCAGGACCGTGGTTTTAGTGACGCTGGTAACGATGTTGGCCGTTCCCGCGATTCGGGCGGCAGACAAGGGCACAACCATCAATGGATATGTGATTGATTCGGCCTGCACCTTCACCAAGAATCTGAGCAAACCTGTGAGCCCGGAGTGCGCCGTGTCTTGCGCCAAAAACGGCTCGCCCCTGGTGATCCTCACTTCCGCCGGGACAATTTATTGGCCCATCGCCGACGAAATGCCCGCCAAGGGCCAGAACGACCGGCTGATGGAATTTGCCGGGAAGAAAGTTTCGGTCACCGGCAAAGTATTTGCCAAGGGCGGATCGCACGCCATAGTTATTGACAAGATTGAAGCAGCCCCCGCCGGCAAGTGAAAAGCCGAAGGTGTTTGATCGGCCAGCGGGTCTGTGATCGCAGATAGAAAAACTGAAGAGGAAAACCTTGGAGATAAAACTCCTCTTCCGTTGTGACCTCGGGGGGACTGCTATGTCTCTGCGGGCAGGTAGGTAGCCGGCAGCAATCGAATCACAAGGATCCGCAATGTCCGGTCCTCCGGACTTTCAGGACATGGTGCATCAAAGGAATTGGGGCGGAAAATAAGCCGCCCCATCAAAGCCATATCAGAACCTCAGGAAACAGTTGAAAACCTCTGCACAAAACGCGGGACGGCCCACAAAGCTGGGTGCGGTCCTTCTGGCCGCAGGGCTGCTGCTGGTGATCAACAGCGCCTATCTGGCGGCGTTCGGCGACCCCAGCATTTTTTATGTCGCCAACAGCCTTGTTCATCCGTTGCTCGGAGTCGTCTCCGGAATCCTCTTCGGTGCTTTTCTCACTCGAAACCGAAATCTTATCGCGGGTCTTCTGGGAGTAAGCACAGCGCTCCTTCTGGCGGCGGCAGGGGCGTTCGGGATATTTCTGGCCGTGGTCGGCATGACGCGCCCGCACAGCCTGGCGCTCTACATGCACGTGGCGTGCGCGATAGCGGGATTGTTCCTCCTGTTGATTCAGCTTCGCCGGCACGTCGCAAGCTATAATGTCGAAACTCGCAAATCGAAGATCGACGGGGCCTTTCCCCCCCAGTTGCAGCCATCGAGTCGCGAATTTCGAACTTCGAGTTTCGAAAGAGCCTGGCGCTGGTGCGCTGTGGTAATGCCCGCCTGCCTTCTGTTTTATGGTGGCGTCACGATTTACCATCGAAATTTCCCCAATCCCGAATACAACATTTCCAATCCCGCCACTCCGCCGCTCACCATGGAAGCGGAAGGCGGGGGAACAAACAGTTTTATGTTTCCCAGTTCAGCGCAGACGCCCGATGGCAAGCCCATCAAGTCCGAATTCTTTATGGACTCGAACGCCTGCCAGAAATGCCACGCCGACATTTACGACCAGTGGAAAAGCTCGATGCATCACATCGCGTCTTTCAATAATCAGTGGTACCGCAAATCCATTGAATACATGCAAGACACCATCGGCATCAAGTCCTCCATGTGGTGCGCGGGCTGCCACGATCACGCCCTGGCCCTTTCCGACATGATGCAGGCGCGGCCCATCCGCGAAATCGAATTCACGAAACAGGGACAGAACGGCCTCGGATGCATGTCGTGCCACGCCATCGTTCATGTGGCAGGTTCGATGGGGCAGGGGGGCATCACCTTCGAATATCCTGCCCTTTCCGAATACGCAGCCAGCAAGAATCCGATCATGAAGTTCCTACATGACTATCAGGTCTATCTGGACCCCAAGCCGCATCGCAACGCCTTCATGAAACCGTTTCACACCGATCCAAAACAAATCCCCGATTTCTGTTCCGCCTGCCACAAAGTTCACCTGGACGTTCCTGTGAACAATTACCGCTGGATTCGCGGGTTCGATGATTATGACAACTGGCAGGCCAGCGGAGTTTCCGGTCAGGGCGCGCGGTCATTTTATTATCCGCCCGAGCCCAAGCAATGCGCCGACTGCCACATGCCGCTTGTCCCCTCGAACAATCCCGGCAACATCGACGGCTATGTGCACTCCCACCGTTTTGCGACCTCCAACACTGCCGTCCCCACGGCCTACGATGACCAAACGCAATTGCAGGAGGTGGAGAAATTCCTGAAGGGCACACTGAGCGTGGATATTTTCGCCCTGGCGGAAGAACCTTCGAGCGCCGCGCCCGGCGAGCAGGGACCCGCGCGGCCATCCGGGGAAGGGCCGCAACTGGCCAGCACGTTCGCGGTGGGCGAAGAGTCGTCCCAAGGACTGGCAGGAACGGCTTCGACCGCGGGCGAACCGGCCAAGCTCATCGCTCCCCTGGGACGGGTTGATGCCAGGCTGCATCGCGGCGAAACGGCGCGCGTGGAAGTCGTGGTGCGCACGCGCAAGCTGGGACACTTTTTCCCCGGCGGCACCGTGGACGCGTTCGATTGCTGGCTTGAACTTCAGGCACGCGACAACAAGGGCCGCGTCATTTTTTGGAGCGGGGAGGCGGCGGACAATGGGAAAGGCCCGGTGGATCCGGGAGCGCATTTCTACCGTTCATTGCAACTAGACGCGCACGGGAATGTAATCAACAAGCGCAACGCCTGGGCCACACGCGCGGTTGTGTACGCCCGGCTCATCCCGCCCGGCGCCGCGGATACGGCCCACTTCCGCTTGAAGGTTCCCGAGGATTGCGGCGACAACATTGCATTTATGGCCAAACTGAACTACCGCAAATTCAGTTGGATTAATACGCAATTTGCGTTTGGCGGAGTGCGCGATCCCAACCAGCCTCATCCGGACGTGACCAAGAGTTACGATGATGGACACTGGCTCTACAACGGTGACCTAAGCACAGTCTCGGCGAAGGAAAAGAAAATTCCCGACGTCCCCATTGTAGTGATCGCCCAAGACACCAAAAGTGTTCCGGTGGAGGCGAAGAACAAAATCCCGTTCGTTGAAAATGTCCAAAAGAATCCCAAGGACCGCGAGCGCTGGAACGATTACGGCATTGGCCTGCTCTTGCAAGGCGACTTGAAAGGGGCGGAACGCGCTTTCCAGAACGTCTCCGAAGTCGATCCGAAATACGCGGATGGTTTTGTGAACGTGGCGCGCGCGCGCATTCAGGAAGGCAATACTGACGCTGCCAAGCCCGCCTTGATGCGGGCGATTGAACTGAATCCTAAGCTGGCCAGCGCCCGGTACTTCTACGGCCTGGCGCTCAAGGCGGACGGAAAATATCCCGAAGCTTATGACCAGTTCGCGATGGCGTCTGCCCTCTATCCCCGCGACCGCGTGGTGCGAAACCAGATGGGGCGCATGCTTTTTCTTCAGCGAAAATATCAGGACGCTCTGGCCCAATACGCCCAGACCATGTTGGTAGATCCGGAAGATTTGGAAGCGCATTACAACATGATGCTCTGCTATCGCGGCTTGAATAATGACGAGTTGGCGAATCGCGAAGAAAAACTATATATGCGCTTCAAATTCGACGAATCTTCGCGCGCCATCACCGGACCGTTTGCCCTGGCGCATCCCGAAGATAATAACGAGGCACAGCCGATTCATGAGCATGAGTCGGTGGGGTTGAATGGGAGCCGGAAGTCAGGAGCCAGGAGTCAGAAGCTGGAAGCTAGAATGAAGAAACTGGAAGGCACGGCTCAAAAACGGGCAGTCACAGATTCTGATCCACCGAACTCACCCCGGGGCAGAAAAGCCGGCCAGTAACTCAATTACTTTTTTCTTTGCGTCTTTGTGTCCTGGCGTGAGATTGTTTTCCTGCACTTTTCCTCGAACCTTTATGAAGCTGAGCAAATTCCTAGCCGGCGTCCTTGTCTGTTATTTTGCGATTGCAGCCCTCAGTCGCAACAGCGCCCCCGCTTCGCCTGCCGCGGCGCCGGTGCACTTCACAGACGTCACGCGTGAATCCGGAATCCATTTCGTGCACAACACCGGCGCCTTTGGAAAAAGGTATTTGCCGGAAACCATGGGCGCGGGCTGCGCGTTCATTGATTACGATAACGACGGCCTTCCCGACATCCTGCTGGTGAACGGCAAGGATTTTCCCGGCCACAAATCCAAACGCACGACGATGAAGCTTTATCACAACAACGGCAACGGGACGTTCACCGACGTCACCGCGCGGGCCGGCCTCGATTTCGAGTTGTACGGCATGGGCGTGGCCATCGGCGATTATGACAACGACGGTTGGGACGATATTTACATCACCGGGCTCGGCGAATCGCGCCTGCTGCACAACGAACACAATGGCACATTTAAAGACGTCACCAAATCGGCGGGCGTAAACAATACCGGTTTTGGTGCCAGCGCCGCCTGGGTGGATTATGACAAGGACGGCAAGCTGGATCTGTTCGTTACCAATTACGTGAGTTGGACGCAGGAAGGCGACATCTATTGCTCGCTCGACGGGCACAATAAATCTTATTGCCGGCCCGATGAGTACAAAGGCAATTCCTGCCGCTTGTATCACAACCTGGGCGACGGCCGCTTTGAAGACGTTACCCAACATGCGGGCATTTACGATCCCACCTCGAAAGCACTGGGCGTTGCCGTGGTCGATTATGATATGGACGGTTGGCCCGACCTCGCCGTGGCCAACGACACGCAGCCCAACAAGCTCTACCACAACAATCACAACGGAACTTTTACCGAGCAGGCGGTGCAGGCGGGCATTGCATTCAGCGAGGACGGCATCGCCCGCGGCGCCATGGGCATTGATGCAGATGATTTCGACCGCTCCGGCTTTCCCTCGCTCGCCATCGGAAATTTTTCCAATCAGATGATTGGTCTCTACCACAACGAGGGCAACCGGTTTTTTATCGATGAGGCTCCGGCGTCTGAGGTGGGCCGCGCCAGCCTGCTCTCGCTTTCTTTCGGCCTGTTTTATTTTGATTACGATCTCGACGGACTTCCCGACCTCTTTGTGGCCAACGGCCACATTGAGCCAGACATTGCGCGCATCCAGCACCAGGTGACTTACAGCCAGCTTCCCCTGGTATTCCACGACGATGGCAACAAGAAGTTTCACGAAGTCGGGAAGCAGCTCGGCTTCACACATCCCTTTGTGGCGCGTGGAGCGGCGCACGCGGATATTGACAATGACGGCGCGCCTGACGTCCTGATCTCGACCAACGGCGGACCGGCGTATCTCTACAAGAATGTGGGCGGCGACAGAAACAATGGCATCCGAATCAAAACAGTGGGCACGCGCTCCAATCGCGACGGCATTGGCGCCGTGGTGCGCGTCCACAGGCCGGGCGGCACGGACTGGCAAACCGTCCACTCCGGTTCCAGCTATTGCTCGCAAAGCGAATTGACCCTTACCTTTGGACTCGGCAAAGACGCCCAGGCCGATGCGCTGGAAATCACCTGGCCCAGCGGAGCCAAAGATACCCTCAAGAATCTCAAAGCCAACGCCACTTACACCATCGAAGAAGGCGGAAAGATTCTCGGCACAAAATCCTTCAAGCGCTGATCTAGTCAACGGTCCTCTTAATTATTTCTTGAGTTGTGCGAGAATTGTTCGCCTCAGTCTCGTCGACAAACCGGCAAGGTTATCGGCAAGACGGTAGTGTCCGGGTTTGAATCGCTGGGAGCGCGGGCGTCTCGGCCGCTCTTTTCTCTCCATTAGACTGCGGGCGAGACGCCCGCGCTCCCAGGGGAATTAAGACACTGCCCACAAGGCGTTTGATTTCACCTTCGGAGGTCCTATGCAACCGAACATGGTTACTTCGGCTTTTGAATTACCCGGCTTCACAATCACCAAAAATCTCGGCGTAGTGCGCGGCATCACGGTGCGTTCCCGGTCCGTAGTGGGGAATTTTGTGGGCGGGTTGCAATCCCTTTTTGGCGGCAACATTACCATTTATACAGATCTTTGCGAGCAGGCCCGGTCTGAGACCTACCAGTTGATGTGCCAGCACGCCCAGGCCGTCGGCGCCAATGCGATTATCGGAATGCGTTATGATGCCACCGAAGTAATGGCCGGCCTCACTGAAGTACTGTGTTACGGCACTGCGGTTGTGGTGGCAGCCAAAGGATAGCCTGCCCGTCTTGACGGGCCGTGGCCGCCATTTGAAAGTTGGGGCAAGTCTCGGGTAAAGGGTCCAGCCAGCCCGGTCCTAATGCATCCGTGCTACTATTTGGAGGCATCTAAGGTATGGGTTCACCCATGAGAACAATCAAACTTTGCGGGGCGTTTGTCCTGCTCGCTTTCTTGGGGTGGGTTTCAGGCATTGCTTATCCGGGCTCAGGCCAAGCCCAAACTTCGAGCAAGCCTGCCCCGGCCACGGGCAATCAACCTGGAGTCTGGCACCACTTTGGCGATACTCCTGCCCCCGCGGCGCCGGGCAAAAACACGCCCTGGCCGATCGGAAGCGCTAATCGGTTGGCAGGAATGGAACGGCAATTGTGGGTGATGGTGAACCACGACCGGCTTGACCCCGCCAACGCTTCAGAAATCAAGGGAGGGCGCGCGGGGGCCCTTCGGTGGAATGAGAAGTTGGCGGAGGTGGCGCGCGCTCATTCCCGTGATATGATGGACCAGAAATTTTTCGATCACGTTGATCCGCGCGGCAAAACCCCGGAGGCGCGCATCGACGCGGCAGGAATTCCCTGGAGAGCCATGGGCGAGAATATTGCCACGAACGGTAAGGGCGCGGGAGACGCCGAAGCTGCATTTATGAACGAGCCTCATAACAAGCCAAATCACCGAGCCAACATCTTGAATCCCGATTTCACCGAAGTTGGAATTGGGATCGTGCAGGACCAGCGCGGGCGGTATTACATCACCCAGGATTTTGTCGGCATGCCTTCTGCCCCTAAAACCAAGTAAACCGACCTCTCTAGCCCCCTCCTTGAAATCCCTCGGGCGTAAATCCAGTAACTCATCTGCGACCTAATCTTGAGCCAAAACATCTGTTACACTTGCGGCTGATTCAGGGCCCGTGGAGGGGAACGATGCAGGGCAAAATCGTGGTGATCACGGGAGCTACATCAGGCATCGGGCAAGTGGCGGCGGAAAAACTTGCGGAGATGGGCGCGCGCATCGTGCAAGTGGCGCGCGACAAGACGCGAGGCGAGGCTGCGCTCGACCGGCTTCGCCGGATCGCTCCAGGCATCAAGCACAGCATCCACTATGCCGACATGTCGCGCCTGGCTCAGATGAAACAAGTGGCGGACGCGATTGCCCAGGCGGAACCGCGCATCGATGTTCTTATCAATAATGCCGGGGCCATGTTCGGCTCCCGCCAGGTCACGGGAGACAAACTGGAATTGACGTTTGCACTCAATCATATGGCTTATTTCCTGCTCACTCATGGACTCCGCGACCGCCTGGTGGCCTCGGCACCCTCCCGGGTTGTGAACACTTCCTCGGACGCGCACCGCCGCGCTCGCCTCGATTTCTCAGACCTGCAATCGGCCCAGGGGTACGCCGGATTTAAAGTTTACGGCCGCTCCAAGCTCTGCAATATTCTCTTCACCCGCGAACTCGCGCGCCGCCTGGCGGGAACCGGCGTTACCGCCAACTGCCTGCATCCCGGCTTTGTCGCCACACGGTTCGGAGACCAGAGCGGCGGAGGGCTAGCCCTCGGCATCCGCCTGGCGAAACTTCTTGCCATCTCTCCCCAGAAAGGGGCGGAGACCGTCGTTTATCTTGCCTCCTCGCCCGAAGTGGCTAACGCGACCGGAGGTTATTACTACAAGTGTAGGCTTGCCACGCCCACTCGTGAAGCTCAAGACGACAATTCCGCCCAACGGCTTTGGATGGAGAGCGCTAAACTCGCCGGCTGGAAAGCGTAGTTTTTTAACGCTCGCGGTCAGATGAGCAAGGAAGGACTTCGCATGACTAACGCAGGCAAAATTGCGCTTGTCACCGGCGCGGGCAGCGGGATTGGGCGCGCCTCAAGCCTTGCTTTGCAGGCGGCGGGATTTTCCGTAGTGCTGGCGGGACGGCGCGCGACGGAACTGGAAAAGACCGCAGCTGCTGCACATGCTTCCGGCGGAAAGATGCTCTCCGTGCCCACGGACGTCAGCAAACCGGAGGAAATTCGCGCCCTGTTCGCGAAAACCAAAGAAACCTTCGGCCGCCTCGACGTTTTGTTGAACAACGCGGGCATTGGGGCGCCCGGAATTCCCATGGAAGAATTGACCTGCGAGCAGTGGAGCAAGGTGGTGGCCGTGAATCTGACCGGGGCTTTCTTGTGCGCGCAGGAAGCCATCAAGATTATGAAAGCGCAGCAGCCGCGCGGCGGACGGATCATCAACAACGGTTCGATCTCCGCGCACACACCGCGCCCGAATTCAGCCCCTTATACCGCCACCAAACACGCCATCACCGGGCTTACCAAATGCATTTCTCTCGACGGCCGGCAATTCGATATTGCCTGCGGCCAGATTGATGTGGGGAATGCCGCCACCGAAATGACCGAACGGATGTCCGCCGGAGTTCCCCAGGCGGATGGCTCCCGGAAAGTTGAGGCGCGCATGGACGTTCGCCACGTGGCGGACGCGGTAGTCTATATGGCGAGCCTGCCCCTCGATGCCAATGTCCAGTTCATGACCGTGATGGCCACGCAGATGCCGTTTATCGGGCGGGGATGAGATTGGCTGGTTGACGGCCGCTATAACGCTGCCGGCTCTTCTGGAAACGAATGTTGATTGGATAAATGCCTGAATAAACTGCCCGCTGAGCATCTCCCACCGCGAAACCACACCGACAAAAAAAGCGGGCAATCCGCGCGAAGGCGGATTGCCCGAAGAGATCAATTTGAGGAGGCTACCATTCAAACCGCGCGCCAAGCTGGCCAACGCGCGGAGTTCCGCCCACACTGGTCACGTCGCCGAAGTACTGGCTGCCGAGACTGGTGTTGGGGTTGTCAAAGTAATGTCGGTTAAACATGTTGAAGAATTCGGCACGAAGCTGCAGCTTCATGCTTTCCTTGATCTTGATATCCTTATAGAGCGCCACATTTTCATTGGCAGTCCCAAAGGTGTTCAGTCCGGCCACATAAGGCCCGGAGTTTCCGAACTGGCCGTAGGCGGGGTTGCTGAAGCCTGCCGGGCTGAAGTACAGGTTTCCGGAAGCTGACAGATTGCTCGGGTTGAACATGGAGCCGTTGAAATGGCGGCTGAGGTCGGCCCCGGAGGCCACATTCGAGTATATCGCCGACGACAGTCCCGGATAGTAATTGGTCGAGTAGATCGAAAGGGGCGTTCCGGTGCTGTAGTAAATCGTTGAGCCCAACTTCCAGCCGCTGACCAGGCCGTTGACCCACCGGTTCTGGCCGGTCACAAAGCGATTGCCGTGTCCGAAGGGCAGGGTGTAGAGAACATAGCCCTTCACAATGCTCTGATCGTAAGGCTGGATGTAGTTGGCTGCATAGCTCAAATCAGATAGGTTCTGGATATCCGTCCAAGAACCCCAGCTTTCTTGAAAGTTGTTGTTGGTCGTAGCTCTCTGGTGAGCGAAGGTGTAGCTCATGTCCGTCGTCAACCCATGGGAGGAGCGGTTGGTAAGTTCGACTTGAAGGGAATCGTATTGTGAACGCCCCACTGGCGATCCGACGTAGAAGAGTTGATCGAAGTTGCCTGAAATCTGCGGGAATGGAGACAGGGTGGCAAAGTTATAATTGGCATAACCTCCCACCCAGTTCCACTCCGTACCTGCGGTGAGCATATTGGTGTAACCCGCAAGCGGTCCCTGGTCTTGCTGCAACGACCCGTCATGCAGGTGCGTGCCGCGCGTCCCAAGATAATTCACAGACAGCCGAGTGTCATTGGTGAGCTGGAATTCCACTCCACCGTTCACTTGATTGACGATGCCCGGCAGCAGCGATTCTGGACTGACCGTAACCATGGTCCAATTGAGGTAGTTCGGGTCCAAAGTGCCACTCACCGACTTGCCGGGATACCCGTTGTCCCAGTTGAAGGCCGGCGTAAAGTTGGAATTCTGTGGAACCTGGTTGGTGGGGAAATAGCCGGGTGCGAAGCCGTAGGGGACGCCATTCCAATAGTCAGTGCCGATGGGCACGTAGAACATGGAATAAGCGGCGCGGGCTACAATCCTATTCTTGATTTTGTAGGCAAACCCGAAGTGAGGGGCAAAATCCACCCAGCGGGCCGAGCCTTCGTAACTCTGGCTCCCGTTGTTTAGATAAGCGACTTGGCCAGGCTCACCTGTGGTTGGGTTGACGTAGGAGGTGTCAAAGTTTCCCCAATGACCGTACTTCTCATGGAATGGATAGGTCTGGTTCCAATTCAAGCCCATGTTCAGGGTAAGCCTGGTATTGAATCGGAAGCTGTCTTCGGCAAAAAGGGATGTGGATTTCCTGCGCCCGTAGAGATCAAAGGGAGAACCCATTGAGGCGCTCGAGACATCGCCCAAAAGGAAACTGGCGAATCCGAACCCTACCTGGCTTGACCACGGTTGCGTGGGCGCTCCCGTCTGGGCATTGCTGTAGTTGAAATTCAGAGTGCCGTTCGCGCCGTGGCTGTTGATTTCAAAGGCCCGGAATTCGCCTCCAAAACGCAGCGTGTGACGTCCTTTGATCCAGGTAAAGGTGTCATCATAGATGAAATTGTTGTCCAGGTAGTGGCCAAGGGAGTTGTAGCCGATGGGGCTTTCGAAGATTCCATTGACCGTGCTCCCGAAATCGATAGCCGGGAAGTTTCCGGCGCCCGTGGTTCCGAAGCCCAATTTGGGAGGCCAATCGCCGCCGGCTGCGGTCGCGATGCTGGGGTTCTTGAAGTACTCATAAGTGAAGGCCGCCACGTTTAGCAGGCTGGGCGAGAAGGTATACGTGTCACTGATACGATACTTGGCGTCGCTGATCTTCTGCATTCTGGAGCGTGCCAGCGGACCGCCGTTGGGATCCTGCGGGTCCCAAATGCCGCCCGAGTCGACGAGAATGCGCGGACGCTGGGTATGGATGAAGGAACCCGCGAGCCGGTTGATCTCCGAGATGTTGTGGTCCATTTTTATACTAAACTGAGTCTGGTGGAACCAAGGGTTGTTGCTGGCCGTCAAAGGGTCGTTGTTGATGAGCCCGGAACCCAGCGGCGCGTAGTACTTCTGATATAACCCGACAACCTGTTGGGAAGTTTTGCTGAAGCGGTTCTGCGGGATGACGTTGTTGGGGAACACCAGGCTCGTCGTCGGATCGACGATCGCGCCTTTATAGATGGGGTTCCCGCCCGCATCGGTGCCCAACTGCTTGCTCTTATCCAACAGGGCGCCAAAGTTTCCAGCCAGGAAGTCTGATGTAGGCACCGTCTGGCTGTAAGAACCCAGGGTGTAATCGGCTTTCCGATACTGCTCAAATGCCGCGAAGAAGAAGGTCTTGTTTTTCTTGATCGGCCCGCCGGCGCTGAAAGCGTAGTCGTTATGCCGGCTGCGCGGCTTGGCGTAATCCGACGCCTGCCCGGGGTTGGCCGCCGCCTCGTAGTTGTTCATCCATGAGTTGGCATTCAGTGCTTCGTTCTGGAGGAAATAAACCGCGCTACCGTGATATTGGTTGGTGCCGGATTTCATGTTGAATGAGAAAGTGCCGCCCGCCGTGTACATGGCCGCTGCACCGCTCATTCCGCCGGTATCGACCTTGAATTCCTCCACGGCCTCCATGGGAGGTTCGCTCTCCAGCACCTGCCCGGTCTCAGATTCCTGCGCCAGCGTGCCGTCAATCAGCACTTCATTGCTGAACGCCTGGGCCCCGGCGATGTAGGTGGTCCAACTGTTACCCTCCACTCCCGGCGTGGTGGCGAAGGCAAAGGCCATAATGTCGCGGCCACCGCCAATGGACAGCGGCAACTCACGGAAGGCTTTCAAGGTCACAGTTGATCCCGTATCGTTGGTTTGACTTTGCAGGATGGGGGCGGACGCTGTGACCTCGACGGTCTGCGAAACCGCAGCTACTTTCAATGCGGCATCGATTTCCGCCACCTGGCTGATGGTGAGTGTGACGCTGGTTCGCACCACCGAGTCAAAGCCCGGCTTGCTGAACAAGATGCTGTACTCTCCAACCCTCAGGTTGGGGACCTGGTATAGTCCAACGTCGTTGGTAACTCCCGTGGTTTGGATTTTGGTTTCAATGTTGGTGGCCGTGATGCTCACACCTGGAACCACAGCTCCGCTGGAGTCAGTCACGGTGCCTACGATAGTCGCTCGATCTTGCTGCGCCATCAACGCCGCGGCAAAGGTCAATTGCAGCGTAAAGCCGATCAGAATAAATCGCTTCATTTGGCTTCCTCCTGATTTACGTCCCGACGCTCAAGTGTTAGATTTTGAGTATTATGGGGTCGACGATCGGATAAACGTCGCGATCCGCTCCCCGCAAGGAATTCCTTAAGTGTGACCGTCATGAATTCGTTCCTTCGTCAATTACCGGAGACCTTCGTGCGGGCGAAGCGACATTGCGCGAATTGTCTTACTTTTGGTTCCCGGCGCGCGGTGACAGCTATCACAGGTAAATGTGAGGAGGCGCACAGCCACTTGAACGGAAGCCCGTTTAGTGTTTCTTCAATGGGGATCGCCGCGTCTCTAAATCGCCTTGATTACTCAAAAGGCGCGAATAATATGGGGGATAGACCCTCGGGGGTCCCAACGACAATGCCAGTCCAACATGCCTCTAAATATTCAGTAGTAAATGTTTTTATCAAAATGTTCTTTCTCTTATCCGCGATTGCTCTTGCCGCCCGACCTGCGGTCTCTCAGCCGCAGCAAATACCTGCGACTTACTACGTAGATTCGGTGCAAGGCAAGGATGAAGACGCAGGCACCGCCCCTGGCGTCCCGTGGAAGAGTTTCGAGAAAGTAAACGCCACTACTTTTCATCCCGGCGATCGCATACTGCTCAAGTCAGGATCGGTGTGGAAAGGACAACTCTGGCCCAAAGGATCAGGCGCGGAAGGCAAGCCCATTATTGTTGATATGTACGGCGGCGGAGTCAAGCCGGTCATCCAGGGGGCTGGTTTGGCGGAAGATGCGGTGCTGCTCAAAAATCAGGAGTATTGGGAAATTCAAAACCTCGAGATTACGAATACCGGAGACAAGCCTGCTACCCGGCGAGGCGTGCACCTCGCTTTGGAGAATTTTGGAGAGGCGCATCATATCTACATCCGCGCCCTCATCATTCACGACGTCAACGGCTCGGACGAGGTGAAACATAATGGGGGCATCAATTACACCTGCGCCGGAGAACAGAAGCCCAGCCGCTTTGTGGATTTGCGTATTGAGAATAACGAAATCTATCACGTGGACCGCAGCGGCATCTTTGGCTGGTCGGACCGCTGGGAGCGGACGAAGTGGTATCCCAGCCTTCAGGTGGTGATTCGCGGAAATACACTCCACGATATCGGCGGCGACGGGATCGTGGTGGTGGCAACGGATGGCGCGATGGTGGAGCACAATACTGTGGGACGCGCCAACCAACGTTCCGAGGGCTACAACGTGGCCATCTGGCCATGGAGCGCGGACAACACCGTGATCCAGTACAATGAAGCGTACGGCACCAAAGGCCAGCGCGATGGGGAGGGGTTTGATTCGGATTGGAATAGCCGCAATACCTTGATCCAGTATAACTACAGCCACGACAATGACGGCGGCTTTCTTCTGATATGCGACGATGGCACCCAAAAGCCGGAGATCAGCGCTGGGAATTCGGGCACCGTCATCCGCTACAACATCAGCGTGAATGACCGCACGCGCGGCATCAATATTGCCGGCCCGGTGAAGAACAGTTTGATTTACAACAATACGATCCATGTGGGAAAGGGTTATCGGGTAGATCTTCTACTACATTGGGATTGGCACGGTTGGGCGAACGGGACTTATATCTACAACAACATTTTCTATGTCGTCGGTGAGGGCCGGTTTTCCTACGGCGTCTCCCGTGCCGACGACGGAGCCTACCGTACCGAGCCGGGATTCGGGCCGAGTAAGGACAATGTGTTTGATTCGAACGTTTATTTCGGTAATGTTGAACCGCCCGTTGATCCGCACGCGCTCACCGTCGATCCTATGCTCGATGCCCCAGGCAATGAGGGATTTGGTATGTCTGCTCTGAACGGATATCATTTACGGCCGGGCTCGCCGGCGCTCGGCACAGGAAAACTGATTGATAAAAATGGCGGGAAAGATTTTTGGGAAAGGCCCGCGCCCTCCTGTGGCAAGACGGACCGTGGCGCTTCGCAATCCAACGAATGCGGCGGCCCGAATCGATAACCCAGGCGAGATCGCACAAAGGGATTTGGAGGGCTTGTCCAAAACGACTTGTCATTAGCATATGGGAAAAATGGCGAAAGTTTCAGGACAGAGAAGTTCGAGTTTCTGGGTTCAAAATTTGGCCGTGGCAGGCCTGTGCTTTTTGTGGGTTGTGAATTCCAGTACAGGGGCGCGGGCCAGCGAGCCATTCCGCCCCAACCACATGGACACGGTGCTTTATGGCGCTGCCTACTATCCCGAATATATGCCTTACGACCGGCTGGATAAAGACGTGCAATTGATGCACGAAGCCGGCATCAGCGTGGTGCGCATCGGAGAATCGAGTTGGGGGCTCTGGGAACCACAGGACGGCACATTTGATTTCGCCTGGATGGACCGCGTGGTGGCCAAGCTGAACGCCGCAGGCATCAAGATCATTATGGGCACGCCCACCTATTCCATTCCCGTGTGGATGTACAAAGAGCACCCGGAGATTATGTCCAGACACCTTGGGGGCCAAACGATTGACTACGGCTTGCGGCAGAATTTCGACACTTCCAATCCCACTTATCGATTTTATTGCGAGCGCGTGATTCGCAAAATCCTGGCATGCTACAAGGACAATCCCGGCGTGATAGGTTACCAGATTGACAACGAAACTTCCTCCTACGGCGCCGCGAATCATGACGTGCAAGTTGGATTTGAGAATTACTTGAAGGCGAAATTTAAGACCGTAGATGTGCTAAACCGGATTTGGGGGCTCAATTACTGGGGACAACGGTTGAACGATTGGTCCGAACTGCCGCCGATCGATGGCATCATCAATCCCGGCTGGAAGCTCGAGTGGCAACGCTACTCGCAGTGGCTCACCACCGACTTTCTGGCCTGGCAGGCGGGCATCGTCAACGAATACAAGCGCCCCGACCAGTTTATTACCCAGGATTTTGCCGGGCCTCCGCGCCCGGAAGTGAATGAGCTGGCCGTTTCTCAAAGCCTCGACATCGCCGCCGCCAACCCCTATCACGGCACCCAGGACCGGTTCGACGGCGAAGGCTCCTCTTTCGAGGGCGACTACACGCGTTCCCTGAAGCAGACCAACTACCTGATTACGGAAACCAACGCGGAAGCGATTGGTTGGGATTCCAAGGGGCAGTTTCCGCCCTACGATGGCCAGATGCGTCTGGATGTCTATACCCACGCTTCCGCGGGCGCCAACATGGTGGAATACTGGCATTGGCATTCCATTCATTACGGCCAAGAGACTTATTGGAAGGGCGTCCTCGGCCATGACCTCGAGCCCGGCCGCGCCTACGCGGAGGTGAGCCGCACCGCGCACGAATTGCAGAAGATCGGGCCTGAGATTGTCGATTTCCAACCCAAGAATCAGGTGGCCATTCTTTACAGCGACGACTCGCATTACGGAATCGAGTTCATGAAGTTCAGCGACCATCAGAATTACCGCAGCATCCTGCGGCAGATGTACGGCACGCTCTATCACGCCAACATTGGGGTGGATTTTGTTTTCCCGGAAGGCGTGAATTATTCCCGGTACAGAGTAATTGTGGTGCCGCCGCTTTATGTGGCCAGCGATGAGCTGCTCAACAAGTTGGTGGAATACGTGCGCCAGGGCGGCCACGTGGTGATGTCCCTCAAGAGCGGGTTCTGCAATGAGTATTCAACCGTGCGCTGGCAAATGGCGCCCGGCCCATTGCGCGAAGCCGCAGGATTCCATTATCAGGAGTTTTCCAATTTGGACGAGCCTTTGAAATTGAAGGACGATCCCTTTCACGCCGGCACAGATAACAAAGTGTCCGACTGGGCGGAAATGCTGATTCCCGACTCTGCCAAGCCCCTGGCGTTTTACGACCATCATTTCTTCGGCAAGTATCCCGCCATCACCCAAAACGATTTTGGCAAGGGAACGCTCACCTATGAGGGAACCGTCCTTAGCGAAAAACTGCAGGCGGCGGTGCTCATGGGCGTTCTCAAGAAGGCGGGACTCACCGGACCGGACCAGGATTTGCCTGTGCCGGTGCGAGCAAAACACGGCGTGAATCGAAAGGGGCGGACACTACACTATTATTTGAATTATTCGGATGACGCGCAGACGCTGACCTACAGCTATGCCGAGGGTAAGGATCTGCTGACCGAAAGCGCGGTGGCAAACGGGCAATCGATTACTCTTAAGCCCTGGGACTTGGCGATTGTGGAAGAGAAATAAGCCGAGCATGAGTGCTCAAATGCGCCCCCGATCTTTCGCGGGCTGATGAATAACTCGATAGTTGCAGCTTTTCGGAGCGCCGGCCTCGCTACGGCGAAGCCTACATTTTTCAAAATCTGGCAGTCTAAAGTGCCCCCCACTCGCGCGATGTGTGCGCTTCATTAAACTGACCCCATCCCAAAAGCCGTTCGCGATTGCTTTCAGAGGCTCAGAGATATATGTTGAGGAGCTATGAAAACAATTATGAAAATTGGTTTCGCAATCCTTCTCGCAGGAATTCTTGTCTCCAGCTTCCAGGGCGCGGAGAGCACGCCGGCCAAGGTCTTGCTGGCGCTTTCCAAACGCGATCGCACACTTGCCATCGTTGACCCGGCGAGCTTGAAGATTCTGGCAAAGATTCCCGTGGGTCCGGACCCGCACGAAGTGATTGCGGACGCCGAGGGAAAGTTCGCTTACGTTTCCGACTACGGCGGCGGGGCCTACCATGAGCTTTCCGTGGTCGACCTGGTGGAACAGAAAGCTCTGCCGCCGATAGATCTCGGGCCGCTCAGCGGTCCCCACGGGCTGGTGTTTGCGGGTGGCAAAGTCTGGTTCACGGCGGAAGGCGCCAAAGTGATTGGCAGCTACGATCCCGCATCCAAGAAAATCGATTGGGTTCTCGGCACGGGCCAGGACCGAACGCACATGATTTATGTTTTCGACGGCCTCAAGCTGATTTTGACCTCCAACGTGGCCTCCGCCACTATGACCTTCATTGAGAAAACCGCAGGACGCGGATTTGGGCCGCCGCCGGGGCAAGGGGGCCCACCGCCGGGCGGCCGCACTGGCCCCCCTCCGGGCGCGCAGCAGGTTAACTGGGAAGAGACGGTGGTGCCTGTTGGACGGGGCGCCGAGGGTTTTGACGTCTCCCACGACGGCAGAGAGATATGGGCGGCCAACGCGCAGGACGGAACCATCTCCATCATCGACGTAGCCAGCAAGCGCGTGACGGAAACTTTGGCCGCGAACGTTCGCGGCGCCAACCGGCTGAAGTTTACCCCCGACGGCAAACAAGTGTTTGTCTCATCCCTTGGCAGCTCCGACCTGGCGATTTTTGACGCTGCATCTCATCACGAAGTGAAACGCGTGAAGCTTGGCCACGGCGCCGCCGGCATCCTGATGGATGCGGACGGCTCGCGCGCGTTTGTAGCTTGTTCGCCGGACAATTACGTGGCCGTGATCGATTTGGAGACTTTGGAAGTAGTCGGCCGTTTCGAGCCCGGCAACGATCCCGATGGACTGGCATGGGCCGTGCGCCCGTGAAGGATATTTTCCATTAAGTAGGGCCGAACGGTGTTCGGCCGCGAGGTCACCTGGTCATAGGCCGGTCGTCGCACGGCCCTACGGTTAAAAATCTCAGCATTTCCTCCTCAACAGGATCTTGACCCTGAGAGTATAATGGGTGCCTCTCGACACAGGGTTCGTGTATAATCCGCACTCTCCGCTCTTTCGCTGCAACTGATCCTGGCGACAAAGGGGTGGGTGTTTCCGGGGGGTCGTTCATGGTTTTCAAATGCAACAATTGTGGTTCCCCGCTTCCCGTGGACGACGCTCGTTTGCCCAAGACCACCTTCCGTCTGCGATGCGGCAAATGCCAGAACTTGATGAAGATTGACCCGCCCCGGTCAGCGGACTCAACCGCACAGGCTGGGGCGGCAACATCGGGAGTCGCGAAGGTTGCCAGTCCAAATGCGACTCCTGCCGCGACACCAACTCCAAAACCAGCGCCAACTTCTCCGGCAAATGTGGCTCCTCCGCAAACCCCGGCTCCAAGTCCGGCTGTGTCGAATGCGCAATCGGCGCCTACACCTTCCGCTCGCCCAGCCCAGCCGCCGCCCAGCACGCCGCCTTCGATTGCGGCTTCGTCGGCGCCAGGCACGGGTCCAACTTCCGGGGCCCTGACTGCGGCCTCAATGGCCGTCAGTCCGCCGGCGCCCGTTCCGGTACTCACGAAGTCCGCGGACCTTAAAGAACTAGCGGCCGATCCTCTTGCCGCACCCAAGAGCGAATCTGCGCGGGCTGGGATTTCGGCAACGCCGGGCAATGGAGCAGCTACGGTTGTTCCTCCCGAGGCTGGCGCCGCGCCCTCGCCCACTATTGGCGAAGCGCCTGCGGCGGTCGCCGTGGCCGCGCCGAACCTGGATGAGGCGCAAGTCCCGACCCATTACCTGCAAAAAATCGAGTTGTTCAGCAACCTGAGCGGAGATGAATGTCTGATTGTGGAAAGCCGCTTGAAGCCGCGCGAGTTTGCCTCCCAGCAGGTGATCGTAAAGGAAGGCGGGCCGGGCGATTCCATGTTCTTCATCCGTACTGGCGCGGTAGAAATTCGCAAGAAAGATCCGAACACGGGAATCGAATTCCTGATTACCGAACTTAAAGCGGGCGCGTGTTTTGGTGAAATGGCCTTGCTCACCGGCAAGCCGCGCGGCGCGACGGTTTCGGCCATTGAGAACACAACCTGCGGCCTGCTGGACATGACCGCTTTTAACGACCTGCTGGTCGCCCACCCCAAGATCGGCATTTCGCTCAGCCGGGTGCTGGCCGAACGGCTGGAGGAATCGAACCAGCAAAGCGGCATCGAATACATGCAACTGAACAAGCTGCAATTTGACGCGCGCGTGCTTTCGCTTCTGCCGCTTCAGGTGATCCAGCAGCACAAAGTTCTGCCCGTAGGCTACAGCAATAACCGGCTGACGCTGGCCATGGTGAATCCCAACAACCTGGTTGCGCTCGACGACGTGCGGCGCGTGATTAAAGGCGTGATCATTGAGCCCGTGGTCACATCAGAAGATGACTTCAAGCGGTTTATGACCACCAAGTACGTGGAGCTTTTTAAGGAGGAAGAAAAGAAGGCGCAGATCAGGGAGCAGGCTGCGCAGGGCATGCCGGGTGGCCGTGCGGTGGAAACCACGGAAAGCGTACTGGAGTCGTTGCAGACCGAGGCCCTGAAATCACTCGACGTGGACGAATCGCAGCAGGCTACGGAAAGCGTAACAGATCTCTCGCGCTCGGCCGAGGACGCGCCCATCATCCGCCTGGCTAACAACGTGCTGGCGCTGGCCATCAAGAAAGGCGCGAGCGACATTCACATCGAGCCGCAGGAAAAAGATGTGCTGGTGCGCTTCCGCATTGACGGCGCTCTGCAACAGGTGCAGGTGCTCCCCAAGAAAATTCAGATGGGATTGATCTCGCGCCTCAAAATTCTTGCCAAGCTCGACATCGCCGAAAAGCGCCTGCCCCAGGATGGACGCATCAGCGTGCGTCTGGACGAAAGGCCCATCGATTTCCGCGTTTCCACTATTCCGTCCAAGTGGGGCGAAAAGATTTGTATGCGCATCCTGGACAAGTCCAACACGCTGCTTGGCCTCGACAAACTGATCCTTCTGCCGGATGCGCTCGAACAGGTGCGCGACATGATCGCGCAGCCTTACGGCATCATTTACGTAACCGGACCGACGGGCTCCGGTAAAACAACTTCGCTTTACAGTGCGCTGGCGGAGCTGAACGATCCGGACGTGAACATTTCCACCGCCGAAGATCCCATCGAGTATGACCTCGCCCGCGTCAACCAGGTGCAGGCGCACAAGGATATCGGCCTGGACTTTGCCCGCATCCTTCGCGCATTTTTGCGCCAGGACCCGGACATTATTCTGGTGGGCGAAACGCGCGACAAGGAAACCGCGCACATCGCCGTGGAGGCCGCGCTTACCGGCCATCTGGTGTTTACCACCCTGCATACCAATGACGCCGCGGGAGCGTTTGTTCGCCTGCACGAAATGGGCGTGGAACCTTTCCTGATGTCGAGCTCAACCATCGGCATTGTGGCCCAGCGGCTGACGCGGCGCCTCTGCCAGAATTGCAAGGAACCTTACTCGCCGGATGAGATTTCCATGAAGTACATGGGTATCCCTTACGATCCCGCAGCGGTTTTTTACAAGAACAGGGGCTGCGAGAATTGCTCGGGCACCGGCTTTAAAGGCCGAGTGGGCGTGTATGAAGTCCTGCGAATGAACTCCGAGCTGAGAAAGCTCGTGGCCGGTGGCGGTAAGACCGAGGAGATTACCGAAGCGGCGGTCCGCCATGGGATGAAAACACTTAAGGATTATTCGGTGTGGCTCCTGAAGAACGGCTGGACCACCATGGAGGAAGTGCTTCAGGTAGTTGCGGTGCAGGAGTAAGACCGGGAACTAAATGTGCAAACAAGGCTTTTAAAGATTTCAGCAGCTATGCTTTAAGGAAATGGAACTAACCTACAGCATTACACGTGAAGATTACTGGGCCTTTAATAAATTCTATTTGGAAAAGTATAGGCACTTTCGCAGGACGCTCGCCATCAATTCCATTGTCGTCGCCGGGGCCTGCGGTCTTGTAATGGGGCCTGTCCTTCACCTACCAACAGCATACGTCCTCGTTTGGTGCTGCATCGTGGTGGCGGTTTGTCCAGCGTTCCTCTATTGGCAATGCAAACAGCGGGTAATGCGTCTTCCGGCTAAGGGCGGCACAATGCTGGGAGAGCACAATCTCAGGATGGACTCTGAAAGTGTATCCGGCATATCCCTGATGAGCGAGGGCTCCATTCGCTGGAGCGGCGTGTTGGACATAGTCGAAACAAAAGAGCACTTTTTTATGTTTGTAGATACAGCGATGGCCTTTATTGTTCCAAAGAGGGTTTTTAAGAGTTCTGCTGACGCAGTCCAATTCCTTAACGCCGCGAAATCATTCTGGAAAGCAGCGAAGGCATGATCGCAATGTCTTGTGGTTAATCGAATCGGTCGGAATGCCCGCCGTAGTACGAGTGGCTTCCTCAAAAAATGGAATATTTCTTCGGCATTGACGGCGGCGGAACCCGCACCACGGCGTGGCTTGCGGATGAGAGCAGGCGAGTGGTCGCGCGCGCGGTGGCGGGGCCCTCCAACCCGTTGAAGGTTGGATTTGCGGCTTGTGAGCGTGAAATCTTGCGGGCGGCGCGAGCGGTTATGCGCAAGGCAGGCGCAACGAAGGGTAAGATCGAAGCTGCGGTTATTGGTCTCGCAGGAGTCGATCGGCCCCCAGTACACGCCAGGGTCATGAAGGGGATTCGGAAATCAATCAAGGCGCACCATTACTTGCTGACTTCAGATGCGGCCATTGCACTTCACGCGGCCATTGGAAATTCTCCCGGCATCATGGTGATTTCAGGGACTGGGTCGATTGCCTACGCGCGCGATGACAAAGGGAACGCATTGCGCTCCGGCGGGTGGGGGACCGCCTTCGATGACGCCGGCTCGGGCTTCGATCTGGGGCGCCGCGCCATCGTTGCAGCCCTGCGCGATTATGACGGGCGCGGCCACCCCACGATTTTAGGCGCGCCGATTTGCCGCGCCTTGCACCTTCGCGATATCACCCAAGTCATCCTGAAGCCCCTGACGCCGCAGGATATTGCGGCGCTTTTCCCCGTGGTCCTCAAGGCGGCGCAACGGCGCGATCCGGTGGCGCGGCACATGCTGGATGTGGCCGCGTATGAACTCTCCGAACTGGCGTTCGCGCTGATCGACCGCCTGCGTTGGAAAGATCGCGCCTTCCCCGTGGTCTGCGCGGGTGGAATCTATAGCGCCAGCCCCCGTATTCGCAGGATGTTTTCCATGTTCGTGCGCAACGTCGCGCCCCGGGCGCGCGTGAGCCTGCTCCGTAAACAACCCGTGGAAGGCGCGCTGGCCATGGCGCGCGAGTTAACTATGAAACAGATTTCTGCCGGATGATCTCCTCCATTGCGCTACAATAACCCGCCATGTCTTTCATGATGGAAGAAATCCTGGAACAGCCGGAGGCGCTGGCGCGAACCCTGCGAGGGGAACGCGACCACGCCCTGGATTTCCAGCGCCTGGCCCGCACGCGTCCTTTCCGCCTGATCGTGCTGGTGGCGCGCGGGACCTCGGACAACGCCGCCCTTTTTGGGCGCTATCTCCTGGAACTGACCACCGGTATTCCCGTGTCGCTCAGCGCGCCCTCCATCCACACGGTATATCACGCGCAAATCAATTTCCGCGACGCGCTGGTGGTGGGGATCTCGCAGTCGGGGGAGGGAACGGACATCAACCTGGTGCTGAAGGCGGCCAGGCGCCAGGGCGCCGTGACTCTCGGAATTACCAACGAAGCGCACTCGACCATGGCCGGCCTGGTGGACGAGCTATTTCTGGTGCGGGCAGGGAGGCAACATTCCGTAGCCGCCACCAAAACCTATACCGGGCAACTGATGCTTTTTTATCTGCTCGCCTCCGCCCTCAGCCCGAATATCACACTTGCGAGTGTGAGTGAAATTCCTGACCACGTGCGCGCCGCGCTGGACTTGGCGGAGGAGATCAAGGTGCTCGTGGAGCGCTACCGCTACATGCGCCAATGCGCGGTGGTGGCGCGCGGCATCAACTACGCCAACGCCTACGAGTTCGCGCTGAAACTGATGGAAACCTGCTACGTGGTGGCGGAGCGGTTTTCTTCAGCCGATTTTCTTCACGGCCCCATCGCGCTGATGGAGCGCGATTTCCCCGTGCTGATGCTGATGCCGCCGGGAAAGACTTTTTCCGATCTTAGAAAATTGATTGGGCGCCTGCGCGAGTTGCGCGCCGACGCGCTGGTGATTACATCCGCCGCCGCCCGGCTTCCCAAAGGGACGCGCGCCGTTCGCGTTCCGGGATCGATGCCCGAAATTTATTCACCCATTCCCTATATTGTCCCCGGGCAGATCTTCGCAGCGCTCTTGGCCAAGGTAAAGGGTCTTGACCCGGACAAGCCGCGCTCGTTACAAATTGTGACGAAAACTGTCTGAAAAGAATTGAATCATTTGGGCAATTGAGCCATTGAAAGAAAGAGCCTTTCAATGGGCTAATGGCACGATCACTCAATCGCTCAATTTCATAAAAGGAAATCATTGTGACGAAACAACTCGCATTTCTATCAACCGCATTCCTTCTAGTCACGCTAACTCCAAGCTACGCCCAATTGCCGCTGACCGCGACCCAACAGGCGTGGGCGGACAAGACCATGGCCGGCATGACCCTCGACGAAAAAATCGGGGCCGTCATGTTTCCGGTCACTTCGGGCGGGTTTATCAATCTTGATAGCGATGCCTTTCAGCAAATCAAGGACAACATTCAGAAGTATCACGTGGGCGGCTACCACATTGAGGGCTTTTCAGGAGGCGATCCCACCTCCGGCGCGCTCCTGATCGCTCGCATGCAGGAACTGGCAAAAGTTCCGCTGCTAATCACGGCGGACTTTGAAGGCGGCGTGGGGGTGCAATTCGATGGCGCCACGCGATTTCCCCGCGGCATGGCGATTGGAGCCACGGGCGACACTCAATACGCGTATGATGCCGCGAAGTTCACCGCCCAGGAAGCCAAGGCGATGGGCATCACGGTGAATTTTTACCCCGTTGTCGACGTCAATGATAATCCCGCCAATCCGATTATCAACATCCGCTCGTTCGGCGAAAACTCAAAACGAGTGGGGGAGTTCGGAGCAGCGTACGTGCGCGGCACGCAGGACCAGCACATGATCGCCACCGCGAAACATTTTCCCGGCCATGGCGACACCAGCGTGGATTCCCACCTCGAGCTTCCCGTCCTCAACTTCGACCGTGCCCGGCTGGACCAGGTGGAACTGCCTCCCTTCGAGGCCGCCCTGAAGGCAGGCACGGGCGCTGTGATGACTGCGCACATCTACCTTTCGCAGTTTGAAAAAACCCCAGGCGTCCCCGCATCGCTTTCCCACCCCTTGACCACCGGGCTATTGCGGAATGAACTTGGCTTCAAGGGGCTGATCATTACCGACGCGCTTCCCATGCACGCCATCTCTTCCAACTTCGGGCCAGAGCAGGCCCCGGTGATGGCAATTGAGGCGGGAGCAGATGTGGCGCTCGAGCCCGAAGACATCCCCAAAACATTTGCCGCCCTTCAAACCGCAGTGAGCAAGGGCGACATTTCCGCGAACCAGTTGGACCAATCCGTCCGCCGCCTGCTCGAAGCCAAGGCGTGGGCGGGACTGGATGCAAATCGCGCCCCCGCGCTGGATCAGTTGGATAAGCTGGTGAGCAGCCCCGCAGCCCGGCAAAAATCGCAGGAAATTATCGAGCACGCTTTAACTTTGGTGAAGGACGATGGGAACGCTTTGCCGCTCCATTTGAGTGATGACGATCAAGTGTTGCTGGTAAATTTTGTGGACTCGGCCAATCCGGAAAATCCGGCATCCGCGGGACTCGCTTTTCGATCCGAATTCCTAAAGCGCCACCCCAAGACCGTCTTCACCACCGTACCGCCTGGGATTTCGACGAATGAGTCCAGATTGATCGAGGAACTCGCGGGTATTTACAAAACCGTGGTGATTTCCTGTTCTGTCCGCATTGCATCTTACAAAGGCGCGATTGGATTGAACGATGCCCAGCAGAACCTCCTGCGCGCCCTGGCCGGGCACAAGGGTCCATTTGTGTTCGCCCTCTTCGGCAGCCCTTATTTATTGAACTACATTCCCGAATTACCCTCATACGCGCTGGCCTATGAGTTTTATCCCGGCGCCGAAACTGCCATGGTGCGCGCGATATTTGGAGAGATTAAATTCACCGGACAACTTCCCGTCACCGTGGGTACGTTCCCCATAGGGTTCAGGTTGGTTAAGTAGGCCGCGCAAGTTGAGAAACTGACTTGCTTCCATCAGCGGCGGGCGTTCTAAACAGCACGCAAGATTCGCAGGTGGGGAAAAGCAGCTCGATAAAGTCGATCATCAAGGGTAAGGAGGCGGCAATCTCCCTCTGACGCGTGCGCGCCAATCAGAAAATCCGCCAAAATGCAGTGAGGACCCCAAACGCGAGACTTCCTGCGCCGTGCGGCGTAAGTTTGGAACGCACGACCTGCGGCACGCCAAACGGTCTCATCAATATTCCATTCGATTTGAATTCCGGTGTCCCTAAAGAAGGAGTCCAGGAACGCCTCGCTTCGTCCTGGGAAAGCCAGGAGTTCACCAAAAACGGGGGCGGCAACGAGCAATTTACCCTGAGCCAGCGCTCCGTCGAGCGCGGATTGCGCGAGGGCGCTGAGAGCTTGGTCCGAGTCCCACAAGGCAACGATGATGTTCGTGTCGACGGCAGTATTCATGGCTCCCGAAGCTTACGTACAGATCGGATCACCGCGTCACGACCTGAGGCCATCCCTGGATTTCCAATGCCCCGATATTTCCCGAATGGGCTTTTGACTCTGACTGGCCGTACTCTCATCCTCTTCCCGTCGCCCTCGAACAGCAGCTTGTCGCCTGGCCGGACCCTCAAGGCGCGTCGAATTTCGAGTGGGACAGTTATCTGCCCCTTGCTTGTGATGCGCGCGTGTTTCTGCATATCTACCTCTCATCCTTACTTTATCACAACTCTCCTTACTTGCTATCTTGACTCTAGACTTTCTCACTTGCCCCAGGCGGCATCTGGCGCAATAATAGAAGGCGTCGGAAAATCTTTCGCCTAGTCCACTTATGAGAAATACAATCGGATTCTGCCTTTGGTTTGGCCTCATCTTGACTCTTCCCACGGCCCTGCCCGCCGGGGAAGTAAGCGGCCACATTCGCGTTATCGGGCGTTCTGGATCGGAAGTCGCAGCCACGGTGGTGTACGCCGAATTGTCGGATGGAAAAACCCCGATTCATCCTGTCCACCGGAAGCTTGCGCAGAAAAACAAGACTTTCACCCCAGCATTCATGGCCATCCCCGTGGGCTCCACGGTAGACTTCCCCAACGAGGATCCGATTTTTCACAACATTTTTTCGCTCTCCCGCCCGGAAGCGTTTGACTTGGGTCTTTACCGCGCAGGCGCTTCCAAGTCGCGAGTATTTACCCAGCCGGCAAGCTACCGGGTGTTCTGCAACATCCATCCCCAAATGACCGCGGTGATTTTAGTGGTGCCAACCTCCTGGATTACCGATGTGGATTCCTCCGGGGCCTATCGGCTGGATCTGCCTCCGGGGCATTATCGCCTCACCGCATGGTCGGAGCGGTCACAGCCGGTCTCCACTGAAATCACCGTGGCATCGAGTGGCGCCACGGCAGACCTCTCTCTGGACGAATCAGGCTACGTGGAGGCGCCTCACAAAAACAAATATGGCCAGGATTACTCGAAGAGCGCCTACGATCAAATGAAGCATTGAAGATTTGATCAGGCCCGGCGCCAGACCGCGCGTGTCCGGTCCGGCCGGTTGCATCTTTTCAGCAAACTGTCATTTTGTAGACGGGGACGGGTTCGCTGAACCCTTTAACGTTGAGCGGATCAACGCGCGTGGCGGAAATCAAACCTTTCACAGCGAGGAAGGTTGGCTCCGAAAGCAAAATCTCGCCCGCCTCAGCCAGGGAACAAAGCCGCGCGCACAGATTTACGTTCGAGCCGATCACGGTGAAATCGAGCCGGTCTTTGCTGCCGATACTGCCCAAAATCACTTCACCCATCACAATCCCAATGCCGATGTGGATGGGTTCTTCTTCTGGAAAGGCCGCGTTGTAAGCCTCAAGTTCCTTGTGAACCTCCACTCCGCAACGGATGGCATTTAAAACCATGTCTTCGCCGTCGAAAACGGCCACTACCGCGTCACCCACAAATTTGTCGATATCGCCGGAAAATTTTTTCACCCGTTCAGCCTGAAGGCTCAGGCAGCGGTTGAGGATGTGCACCACTTCCTCGGGCGCGCGGCGCTCCGACATGGATGTGAACCCGCGGATGTCAGAGAAGAAAATCGTCACTTGGTGGCGTTCACCGGCGGAAATTCTTTTCTGCGAGCTCGATTGAATCATTTCCACCGTGGACTGGGAAACGAATTTCTGCATGTCGGCGCGCTCGCGCAGCCCCTGGGTCATGGTGTTGAACGATTGCGCCAGATCGCCGATCTCGTCGCCGCTGCGGATATCCAGGCGAAAATCAAAATTGCCCGCCGCCACCTGCTGCGTCCCTTCCACCAATTTGCCCACCGGGGCGGTGACGGTTCGGGCCAGCACTGCGCTCCCGGTAATTCCCAACACGGCCGCGAGCAATCCAAGCAACAGCAAACCAAATTGGATGCGGCGGTATGGGGCCAGGGCGCGGTCTTGTGATTGAAGAGAAATGGCCAGGAGAGCATTGGCCGACGGACTTTCTCCGGGACTCAAGTCGGTGACATATGAGGCGTTGCGCTCGCCGCCGATTTCCAGGATCTTGTGTCCACCTTTTCCGCCCGTAGCCTCCAGCCACTGTGAACGCGTCTGCCACGGCAGGGATCCTTCCAGGGTTGAGCCCAGGACGCGGTCTCCGACAAGCACAACTTCACCCTGACTCACGTCGCGCAGCCTACGGGCAAAATTGTTGTCTATACTTGCGCCGGCAATGACGAACCCAAATACTGTGCCTCCTGCCTCAGCAGGCACGGCAGTGGTGTTGTAATCCCCGCGTTGCGTGCTGAGCACATAATTCGCTGGTTGGCCTGCCAGCGCCGGCTGCACCCAGTGCGCGTTCGCTTCGGGGATCACCTCTGGATTCACTTCATCGGTCCGCGCCACTACCTTGCCCCTCGGGTCAAGGACAATCAGGAGGTCCGGTCCATTGTTCCGTTGCTGGTAGGAAATCAGAAAATCACGAATAGTGGAGAGGTCGGTACCGAGCAAAGCATTCAATTGCGGGATGGAGGCAACAAGCGCCGCCGTCAAATGCAAATCAGACATTTGCTCGTTTTCCGCCGCTTTGATTCTCTGGCTGCCCTGTACGAGGTCCTCGGCCAGCCGTCCGCTAACGAAACTCGCCGCCTGCGAGCGCACGTAGACCAGCATGGCCACGATCAGCGTGATCAACAAGGCGCTGGAGTAAAGCAGGATTTTCCAGTGCAGGCGCAGTCCTCGAATTTTCGTTTCGTTGATCATTACTATTTCAACGCTTGGGATTCCTGGACCGGTATTTCCACTTCAGCCCCTTTTCGTTCGGCGGAGAGGTAAGCGGTGTAGAGCACAGCTATGGTATCACGCGCCAGCTCGGCGCCCGAAAGGGGCTCGCGGTCAAAGTAAACGCACTCCATAAAATCCTGGAATTCCTGCGGGTAGCCGTGTTGCCAGTCCTCGTCCGGAGCGGGATTGCTCCAGCCTTGCTTGGTGCCAAGCTTTTCCGTCACGTAGACGTCCTTCAACTGTTCCTCGCGCGGGTTGTAGGTTTCGAGCGCGTCGGTGGGATTCAGATTGCATCGCGTGCGATGGTTGTTGGCAAAAACTTCGAGCCAGTTGTGGACGCCGCCCATTACCAGCTCGGAAGTAAAAATATCGGCCACCGTGCCATCATCGAAGGTGATGTGCATCTGGCCGTAGTCCTCCACGTCGTCGTAAGTTGTGCGCAGAAATCCGGCGTCGCGAAAATTCTTCATGCGCGTAATTTCGTGGGTGCGGGCGGAAACAGTGGCGGGCCGTATGGGTTTGTTGCCATTCGCGCCGCCCTCCACGCGCTTCAAATAGAGCGCGGCGGTAAGGGGATGGCAGCCCTTGCCCACGATGGATCCGCCCCCGGAAAACTTCCAGATGCCGTAATAAGGTGAGTGCGAGCCGCTGTGGGATTCGTCGCCGATCAACCAGAGAATCTGGCCGCCGCTCTTGGCAAGAATCTCGCGCTCCTTTTGAATGGCGGGGGCATAAACCCAATTCTCGGCGTAAAATATCTTCTTCCCGGCCGCGCGCGCAGCAGCAAGGATGCGGTCGCAACTGGCCATCGCTTCGCGCAGCATGGTTTCTTTGGGGAATTTGTTGCCCCGAAATTCCTCTCCGGCAGCGCCACCCGGCCCGTAATAACCGGTGAACGGTTTCTCAATCACCACATGCTTGCCGCGTTTCAAAGCGGCCATCGCCAAAGGCTCGTGGGCGGACCCGGGTGCGCAGACGTCGATCACATCCACGGCGTCGCAAAGCTCTTCGAGCGAGGCGTAAGCGGCAATGCCGTGGTCGCGCGCAAAAGCATCGCGCGACTCGCCGGATTTCGAAGTGATCCCAGTAACCTTGGCCGGGACGCCGTAGACGCGGCGATAGCCCTCCCAGTGAAATCGCGCGGCAAATCGCGCGCCCACAATTCCAACACGAATTGCATCGGTCATGGCACACTCCCTGATTTAGCATTTGGCATTCGGTCGCGGCGGGGATATTCTAATACAAACGCAATAGTGATGTAATTCTGATGCTCGGAGAGTCACACAAAGGAGAGTTTCTCTTATGTCGAAAATATCGCGGCGCGACTTCCTGAAAAAATCATCCAGCCTGACGGTAACCGCGGCGGCGATGGGAATGAGCGAAACTGCGTTCTCCGAAGAGCCGCACATCCAGTTCCCCACCGAGCCTCGCGCACGGCTGGCTGTGGCCTCCTACCCGTTCCGGGATTTCATTACCAACCCTCGCCGGCGCCAGTCCGAGCCAAAGCAGCCCATGATGGAAATCAAGGATTTCGGCGCCATGGTGGTGAAGAAATTCAACCTGAAGAACATCGAGCCGTGGAGCGGTCACTTCGCCTCCACCGATACTGCTTACGTCTCCGGGCTTCGCGAGGCATTTGACCAGGCGGGCGCGCACGTCATCAACATTCCGGGAGATATTCACGACAGCGTCTACGATCCTGACGCCGCACATCGTATGGCAGCGGTGAAGGAGGGCAAAGCCTGGGTGGACGCGGCCGCGACCCTTGGGTCTCCGAGCGTTCGAATCCATGTCGGGAGGGTGCGCGGCGCAGAGCCCAATGTTGAGCGTGCGGCGGAGAGTCTGGGACAGATCGCCGACTACGGGGCCGGGAAGAATGTCGTCATCAATCTGGAGAATGACGACTTGGTGAGCGAGGACGCGTTTTTTATTGTCAAGGTCATCGAGAAGGCGAACCATCCTTACCTGCACGCCCTTCCTGACTTTGCCAATTCCATGACGGGCGGGGATGCCGACTTTAATTACCGCGCGATCAGCGCGATGTTCAAGAACGCTTATTGTATTTCGCACGTCAAAGAAGGGGAGGATGCTGAAGGCGGGAAATTCTTTCCCGTGGATGTGGGAAAAACCTTTGCCATTGCCAAAGCCGCCGGCTACCGTGGATTCTTCTCCATGGAGATGGACCGCAAGGGCGATCCTTTCGAGGGCACGCAGATGCTCATTGACTTGAGCTTGAAATACCTGGGCTAATTCATTTCAATAACCCCCCCATCCCCTCCTTGGTAAGGAGGGGAGCTTAAGGCGCAAATCATCCCGCCGCGCAAATAATCATTCGTTTAAGCGGACAAGGGCGGCCATCCGGTAGTATGATGGAGACAGGCGGATGTCCCCCGGGTGTAACTGATTTCAGAAGTCCCGCGTCCATTACGCAACGAGATTACGACCGAAGACACGGGAGAAAGAAGGATTTGTGGCCGAAGACCGAATGAAGCTGGCAGTATTTATCGATTTTGACAATATCCAGATTGGCGTGAAGGACACTCTGGGAAAAGATTTTGATGTTTCCCTGGTGCTCGAAGCATTGAAAGAACGTGGTGAAGTCGTGACCAAGGTCGGCTATGGCGATTGGTCCCGAGCCGGCGAGCACAGCCGCCAGATGACCCAGCACGCGGTGCAAATGGTGCAGCGCAACGTGACCCCGCGCGGCGACAAGAACGGTGCGGACATCAACCTTGCCCTGGACGCGCTGGAGATGGCTTTCACCCGCGACCACATCAACGCTTTCGCGATTGTGGGGGGAGACAGCGACTTTATCGCACTGGTTGAAAAGCTAAAGCAGTATGATAAGCGCGTTTTTGTGGTGGGCGGCCGGTCGTTTACCAGTAACATCCTGCAACGCAATTGCACCGAATTTATTGCTTACGAAAACCTGTTGCAGAGCGCGGGCAGCGCGGAAGTTTCGAGGGTGGCGCGCTCCACGCGCTCCGCGGGCCGCTCCACAACAGAAAGCCGTTCGCTCACCGCGGCTTTCCCCAATGTGCAGCGCGCGCTGAAAATTCTGGCAGACAGGGAAGTGGCCCCCCAATTGGGCCCGCTCAAGAGCACGGTGCTGCAACTCGATTCCACCTTCAGCGAGCGTGATTATGGCGCCGGCTCCTTTCGTGAATTCATGCAGAAAATGGAGCATGCGGGCCTGGTGCATCTGCGGCGCATCGATCGCGGGTATCTGGTGGAAGCCGTCGAGGGCGATGCGGAGAAAACTGCAGCGCCGGTTGCGCCACAGGAAATTTCGGCGCCCCCTGGTTCTGAAACGCCTGCCGAGGTCTTTGGCGAAGAAGGAGCCTCCGCTGCGCCTCCACTTTCAACTCCTGAGCAGGTGGGGACCGCCCAGGAAGCATTGGGCTTGCTGAAACTAGCCTTGGCTGCGGCTGCGGCGAAGTCCCCCAACCGTCCGCTGTACATGCGCCACATCCGTCAGGCGCTTCGCGCCGCCAACAAGGATTTTGACGAGCGCCGCTACGGTTTTCGTGGCTTCCTTGATTTCCTTCATCAGGGCCAGCGCGAAGGCTGGCTCCGGTTGCAACGTGACCGCAAGGGTGTTTGGAGAGTCTTCCAAGTGATTGCGCCCACGACCGTCTCCGCGGAAACCTCCGGCGCGGGGGTTCCGACCGTCGAAGAAATGGACGGTACTGCCGCAGATTCCATGCCGCCGCTGGAATCGGATGCGGTATTGCCCGAGCCCGCCATTACGGAAGAAATTGGCGAGGCCGCGAATGAGATCGAGGAAACGCCTGCCGCAATCGCCGAAGAATTGGCAGTGGTAGAGGCGGCGAGTGATCCGCCTGCGCCGTCAAAGCCACGCAAAGGCCGGCCCGCCCGAGGCACGGGCGCGCGCGTGCGCAAAACTGCTTCACGCCGAAAACCAAAAAGCTCAGATGACGAATGATGTCATGGGCCATCACTCTGAGAGTCTCACCTCTCCTTCCCGTAATTCGCATAGGCAGCGGCCAAGTGCGCCTGCTGCGCGTCGCCATGATGGATGAGGACACGATAGTGAAAGGTGAGTGACTCGCCGGGCCGAATCGTAATGCTGCCATCGAGTTTGGGATCGTTATAGAAATCGTGCTCGCCAAACGGATTCACCGCGAACAAACCATAACTCCGGGCGTGCCAGTAAGTGGGATGCTTGGGATTAGTCGGAATGGGCGAAAAACAACGCGCGGTGATGTGGGTGGTCCTGGCTCTCGCCAGGAATGTCTTTCACCATCGGCCAACCGCGGGTCACGATGGTCCCTTGCGCGCTGCGCAGTGGGTGCAAGTACGGCTTGGGCGACTCGGCGCCAAAATAATAAGTCGTGAAGGGCTTGCCGCTGATCAGCGCTTCAATTTGGTCTCCGTCCCGGACGAGTTTAACGGCCTGATCGCCGGCCAAGAGCCATGGATTAAAACACGTTAGAAAAAGTAACATTAAGAAAACATTTCTTTGCTTCAAAGTTCCTCCGCAACTAATTCAATTCTCCGCAGAATCCCATCCCATCTTTCGCACGTGACAAAGTTCGAAACTCAACTCCTTTCCGCGCCCAATGGTTGTTGCAGGAATCTGGGTTCAGGGAAATGCGATTCAGCGGGGTTCGGACGCAGATTCAGGTTTCCGGAAGATAAGGAAGAAGAAGTTCTTGTGTGTGTCGGTGCTTAGGAAGCCGGGCTCGCTGCGAAGAAAGCGGAACCCGTTGCGTGCCAAGTCTTCGCGCACCAATTCGGCTGGAATTCGGTGGCCCTGCTGGTACTCGCTCCGCGGCTGGCCGGGCTCCGCCTCATGATCAATAATGGCGAGCACTCCCCCCGGCTTGAGCGCTTTGAACATTCCGCGCAGCATGGCGTCATAGTTTTTCATTTCGTGGTAGGCGTTCATCACCAGGATGGCGTCAAGTTTCCCTTCGGGAAGAGAGGGATCGTCCGCAGTTCCTTGAAGCACTTCAATTTGCCGCAACTTTTCTTGAGCTGCGCGGGCTTGAATTTTGGCCAGCAAATCAGGCTCGAGGTCCTCGGCATAAACCTTTCCATCCGCTCCTACCCGCGCTGCAAAATGAAATGTGAAATAGCCGCTGCCGCAACCCACGTCCCCTACCACGCTACCAGCCTTGATGCCAAGCTTGTCCATCACCTCTTCGGGACGCTGCCAGGAGTCACGCTCGGCAAACCTCGCCTTGTCGTCCTGACCAGCGTGCAAGCGATGCAGTCCGACAATCGATGCCGCAGAAAGCAACGCGAACGCCGCAAGCGCCCAAATATTTCGTGAGGCGGGTTGGTTGATTCGTGCCATCAACCCTTATCTTACCAAATTCATCTCCGTCCGGCTTTACCTCTACGCCCTTCATTCGGGTATACTGAGGTTGGTTTGGGGATTTTGTAAGGACTGGACACAGGCTTGCCGCCATTGCGGGAGAGGTTTCACGAGATGTCTCGCAACGAAAATACCACCATCGAAGTGACCTGCCCATGCTGCGGGGCGAAACTGACCGTGGACATGGAATTGGGCAAGGTGATTGCTCACCAACCGCCGCCCAAAACGTTCAAGGCTCCGGACTTCGACCGCGCCCACGAACTTTTGGAAAACGAAAAGGCGCGGCGCGAGTCGATCTTTAACCAGAGCGCTGAGGACGAAAAAGTAAAATCCCGGGTGCTGGACCGAAAATTCGAAGAGGCTCTCAAGAAAACAAAAGATGAGCCCATCACTCGCCCCATGCGCGATATCGACCTGGACTGAGCTGAGATCGGTGAGACAGGAACGAATGCGCTCCCACTTGGCGCGGGTTGCAGGGCCCCCGGCCTTAGCCAGTTGCCCGAACCAATCGTTTTGAATCCGCCTGAAAAATTATGCTAGGATGGCGGTTTGCTTTTTGGGGTGATTTCGCTCTTTGTTCATCGACCTCTGATTTCATAGGAGCTTCGAGTGAAAATTTACGAGGGACCAAACGTTCGCAATGTCGCGCTGGTGGGGCACGGCCACTCCGGCAAGACTCAACTCGTGTCGTCGGTGCTGTTTGCGGCGGGAATGGTGAACCGCCTGGGGCGAGTGGATGACGGCACCTCGGTCACGGACTACGACGAGGAGGAAATTCAGCGCAAGTTTACCATCAGCGCGGCCCTCGCCTACGCGGAGTGGGGCAAGACCAAAATCAATTTCATTGACACCCCCGGCTACAACATTTTTCTCCACGAGGCTTTGTCCGCCCTGGCCGCCGCCGATGCCGCACTGGTGGTCGTGCATGGAGTGTCCGGGGTGGAAGTGCAGACCGAGAAAACGTGGGGCTATTGCGAACAATTCGGCTTGCCTCGCGTGCTGGTGGTCAATCAAATGGACCGCGAGCGCTCCAGCCTGGAGCGCACCCTGGAGTCATTGCACACCTCTTTCGGCAGGTCGGTGATTCCGGTGCAGCTTCCCATCGGCGAAGAAAAAAACTTTCGCGGAGTCATCGACCTGGTCAACATGAAGGCATACCTCTACGAACCTGATGGCTCGGGCAAGGGAAAAGAGAGTGAAATTCCCTCCGAGCTCTCCGCCGCGGCGACGTCGGCGCACGAAGCACTGGTGGAAATGGTGGCCGAAGGTAACGACGCGCTCATGGAAGAATTTTTCGAGAAAGGCACTATCCCCGTGGAAGATCTCGTTCCCGGGCTGAAACAGGCTATTTCTGAAAAACGCATCTTCCCCGTGGTCCTGTGCTCGGGGCTCCATGAAATTGGTTCGGAGAATCTACTGAACTTCATCGCCAGCTACTTGCCCTCGCCTGTCGAGCGTGGGGAAGTGGAAGGCCTGGACCACGACGGCGGCAATGCCGTCAAACGGCCCATTGCGGACACCCAGCCCGTTTCCGCTTTTATCTTTAAGACCGTCGCGGACGCTTTCGCCGGCCGGGTCAGCTACTTCAAAGTGATGTCGGGGGTTTTGAAGAACGAAGCCAATCTCGTCAATATGAATCGCGCCGGCGGTGAGCGCCTCTCGCACATCGCAGTGATTCAGGGCAAGACCCAGACGCCTGTGGCAGAATTGCACGCCGGCGACATCGGCGTAGTGGCTAAACTTAAGGACACTTTGACCGGCGACACGCTGGGCGACAAGCCTGCCCCCATCATCTATCCCAAGGTAAAACTGCCCGAGCCTTCCATTTCCTTTGCGGTGGAGCCCAAGTCGCGCAACGACGAGGATAAACTGGCTACGGCCATCCACCGCTTGATCGAGGAAGACACGCTGCTGCGCTTCTCGCGCGACGCGCAGACCAAGGAGTTCCTGGTCTCGGGTTCGGGCCAACAGCATGTGGAAGTGGCCGTCTCCAAACTCAAACGCCGATTCAATGTTGAAGTTACATTGAAGGCGCCGAAAATCGCCTACCTCGAGACCATTCGCGCCAAGGCCGACGCGCAGGGCAAGCACAAAAAACAGACCGGGGGCCACGGGCAATACGGCGATTGCAAAATCAAGATGGAACCACTGGTGCGGGGGTCTGGGTTCGAGTTTGTAAACGATATTTTTGGCGGCGCGGTCCCGCGGAATTTCATTCCCGCCATTGAAAAGGGAATTGTGGATGCGGCCGCGCGTGGGTACCTCGCAGGTTTTCCGGTGGTCGATTTTCGCGTCATTCTCTATGACGGTTCATATCACGACGTCGATTCCTCGGAAATGGCGTTCAAGCTTGCCGGGTCAAAAGCCTTCAAGGGATGCATGGCCCAGGCCAAGCCCTGCTTGCTCGAACCCATCTATAACGTCGAAATCACCGTGCCGGAGAATTATTCGGGCGACATTATGGGCAACCTGAATGGGCGCCGCGGGCGCATTCAAGGCATGGACTCGAAAGGCGGCTCGACAATCATCAAGGCCCAGGTGCCACTCGCGGACATGCTGACTTACGCCTCCGACCTGACTTCCATGACCCAGGGCCGCGGAACTTATTCCATGGAATTCTCCCACTACGATCTTGTTCCCCAGCCGGTCACAGACAAAATTGTGGCCGCCGCACGCGCCGCCGGGCACGGCAAGGAAGTAGAGGAAGAGTAAGGCAGTTGAATATTTGCCGATTCATTTGAAACCAGACCATGTGCCAATGAAAAAACTGTTTCTGTTCGTCGCGTGTTTGCTCCTTGCATCCACCATCATCCGGGCGGCACCTCCGTCTCAGCAGAAAATTCCGATTCTACTCGACACAGATATTGGCGGCGATATTGACGATGCGTTTGCCGTGGCGCTAATTCTCGGCAGCCCTGAGCTGGATTTGCTCGGGGTGACCACTGTTAGCGGGGACACGCAGGCCCGCGCCCGTCTTGCTGCCAAGATGCTCTGGGAAGCAGGGCGGCGAAATGTTCCGGTGGCGGCAGGTGAACCGGGCAAACCCTCAAAAGATCCTCAGACACGTTGGGCGGAAGGATTCGCCAGCCCGCAATTGCTTAAGCAAAGCGCCGTGGATTTTTTGGATCGTCAATTCCAGAAGCGGCCGGGTGAAATTACGTTGGTAGCCATCGGGCCGCTCACCAACGTGGCCGCGCTTTTTAGGAAGGATCCGGCCGTCGCCGGCAAAATCAAACGTATCGTATTGATGGGCGGGGCGATTGCGCACGGCTACGGAGACAATCCCAAGGCCGTTCCTGAGTACAATATCTACGCGGACGCTCCGGCGGCCCAAGTGGTTTTCTCTGCCGGCGTGCCCATCCTGATGGCGCCGCTCGACGTCACCGCCATGCTGCAACTGAGCCCAGCGGACATGCACCGCATCTTTACCCAACTCACGCCTACCTCGAACGCCTTGACGTTGCTCTATCACCTGTGGGGGAATCCCACGCCCACCCTCTTTGATCCAATGGCAGTGGCGCTGGTGATTGATCCGACGATCTGCGAAACCAAGCCACTGGCTGTTGAAGTGGATGACAAAGGCCTTACCACCGCTGCTGAGGGCAAGCCACCCAACGCGACGGTGGGACTGACGACTGATGCGCGCCGTTTCATGGATTTCTATTTGAGGCGGGTCGCGCCAGAATAGTTTTCCCCAGGACAGTTTGCCGCAACCCGGAATTTCATTTATACGGCGCGAGTTTTTCTTCAATCCGGTCGTGAATCCAGTGCGGGTCCCACCACTCGGTGGGGTTCACCGGAATTCCGTCCAGTAGAATGGTGAAGTGCAAGTGGTCCCCGCCCGCCAAGCCGGTCTCTCCGCTATGACCAATCACCTGGCCCCGCTTCACGGCTTCGCCCGGCTTAACGTCGATTGAGCTCATGTGCCCGTAAAGGGATTGCAAACCACATCCGTGATCGATGATGACGGCGTTGCCGTAGATTCCGAAGAAAGCGGCGTGGACCACGACTCCATCATTCGCGGCCTGGATGGGCATATGTTGGAGACCAGCCAGGTCAAACCCCAGGTGGGTCTGATGATCCACCGCCTGACCGTTGTAAACATAGGTCCGATAGTCGGCGAATGAGGCTTCCACCTTGGAAGGGAGTTCGATGAAAGGCTCGGTCCACAGAAATTTGGTTGCGGTTTGCTTGGAAAACTCCACTAATTGCCTGGCCTCCTTTTCGCGAAGATGTCCATTTTCCAGAAGGAAATTTTTTAGCAGGCTTCCCTGATCCTGAAGTTCCGGCGTTTGGCTCATGATGGGCGGCACAACCCGATTCATGAAGTCATCCGTCACTTGGATGGTGTCCGAATGAAATTTCTTCGGGAAGACCTCATAAGTGAAGGGGCTAAGAGTTTCGTTCCCTGCATCGTCCCTGGCCACGATGTGTGCCGGCGTTTTGGGATCCACATTGTAGGCAAAGGCGAACAAGCACAGGCGAGTGTCCGGCAGAGAATCCTTTACCGGCCAACTGGGAAAAAAGCTTGGCCCCACAAGCACACCGGATTCGGCGGCGCCGGGCGAGACCTTGAAGACCACCAGTTCCGCGCCGCCCTGGTTGATGTAGTGCTTGGAACTCAGGACCTCAATCTGGGGAGGAGCGAATCGAACAGGAAGTTCCAGCGTGGTTTCGGACCGGCCGCCGCGGAAGAATCGCCCCCAGGAATTATTGGTCGCCATCACGACGAGCGTTGCACGCCCTTCCTGCAAGTCGGGCATTTCGTGGCGGCCCACGTGGGCCATGATGCTCCAGCTATTTTCTTTGGGAGACGCCCAGAAATTCCAGGCGGGGGGCGCTTCTCCAAAAACAGTTTCCATAAATGGTATCGGGAAAGAGCGGCCGTCCTGGCGCAATTCAATTTGAACTTTCTTGATGGCGTAGTGGTCGTCGCGGACCTCGAGTTGAATGGGCGTAGTAGCTCCGATGCCTTTCAAGTGTCCGGCGAATTGAATGACCGGCGCCTGGTTTCTGGTAACCTTCCAACCTAATGTAAGTATAATGACCAAGAGAATTACGGGGAAAACAACCAGGATGGTTCGTAACCCCGCTCCTGGCGACCGGGAAGACAATCGAGACGATGTGTGCAATCGTAATCCTCCTTGGATTATTCAATTCTTCCGTTTGATACGATGCGGACGCCCAGCCGATCGCGAGGCTTCACCAACAGCACGAGGCACTTCCGAGCTCCCGCCTACGAACTCGGAGGAGGAGTGATGATGCCGGCAGATTCGCGCGCCTTCCAAATCATATCCACGTCGCCCATCACGAGCACGACGTCGCCCACATTCAGGGGCGAGCTCCCATGTGGGTTGTAATGAGTTTTGCCGTCAGGCTTACGCAAAGCAAGCGCAAGCAATTCATAACGCTTATGGATCTCCGTGCCATGGATGGTCTTCCCCGCCCAAGGCGAATCCGCGCCGATGACGATTTCTTCCACCCGCAAAGTTTTTGATTCTTCCTTCAGCATCATGTCGAGGAACCCCACCACGTGAGGGCGCACCAGCTCGGAGGCCAGGCGCAACCCGCCAATGGTGTTGGGGGACACAGCCGTGTTGGCCCCGGCGCGGATCAGCTTGCCCGCCATTCGGGCCTCGGCGCAGCGCGCCACGATGCGAACGGTGGGATTCATCTGGCGCGCGGTTACCGTCACCATCAGATTATCCCTGTCCTCGGACAGGACGGAAGCGAGGCCGCGCGCATACGCCAGGCCCGCGGCGCTCAGTGTGTCTTCGTCCGCGGCGTCGCCTCTCAGCACGGGGAATTCGCCCAGTTGCCGAATCTTTTCCAGGATTTCCTCGTCCTGGTCGATCACCACAAAGCTATTCCTGGTTTTCAGCAATTCCTGCGCCACATGGTGGCCCACTTCGCCCGCCCCACAAATGATGAAATGGTCTCTTAATTCCCGAATTTGTTTCAGCATCTTGCGTCTCCGAAAAAGATCATTGAGTTGTCCTTCCACGATAAACGCGGTGAAAGCAGAAAAAACGTAAAGCATGATGCCAATGCCAAATAAAATGACGAACATATTGAAAATTCGCAGGGAAACATTGTGACTTGTGTCCACTACTTCGGTATAACCCACTGAGGAAATGGTGACCACGGCCATGTAAATCGCGTCCAGGCTGGTCACATTGGGACCGCCGAAAAAGCGATACCCCGCCGCTGCCACCAGCAACATGGACAATAAAAGAAAGACAGTAAAAGCTATCCGCCGTCGGAGGTCCATAAGAAGAAGGTATTACCGCGACCAAGCCGTCCCCGGCCAGGAGAAAAACTGGAGCCGCGCGCTCATCTTAGCACAGGCGGTCGCTGCTGGGACCGCCGGAGCATGTGACTACGGATTCAAATACTTGCGGTATTGCTCCTGAAGGTAGTGGTCGGTCATGCCCGCAATATAATCGCAGACGACACGGTGAATCGGTTCTTGTTCGATTTGCGCCGAATAGGTTGGGGGCAACCGGCGCGGATGGTTCACAAAGAATTGGAACAAGCCGCGCACATTCTTAACGATGAGTTTTCGCTCGGCGCGAACTTTCGGGTGGAAGTAGAGTTTTGCGTACAGGAACTCCTTAATGAGTTTGTTTTCTGCCATCACGCGCCGGTTAAAGCCCACCAGACGCCCGCGCCGCGAGCGAACTTGCTCGACGGAGCGAACTCGCTCTTTGAGAAGGCGATCGCGGGTCGCCTCGATCAAATCTGAAACCAATGCGTCCATCAGACGTTTCAACGCCTCGTTGAATTTCAGCTTCTCAATCGCCCATGGATACTTGCGCTCCACTGAGTCATAAATCCGTTTGAATAAAGGTACGCCTCCGCAAATCAGCCGGACGGTAAGCAGCTTCGATTCGTACCCGTCATCCAGGTCTGAACAGTTGTAGGCAATCTCATCCGCCAGATCGATTAATTGCGCTTCGAGGGGCGGCTGATCGTTCAGGCGGTATTCGACGAGGGCAGGATACAGCTTGGGATCGTAGTTTCGCGAATGTTTGATGATCCCTTCGCGGACTTCAAAGGTGAGATTCAGTCCAGTAAATTCGACATACTTATGTTCGAAACTTTCCACGATCCGGAGGGCATGCAGATTGTGATCGAAAGTGTCTCCGTAATCCTGCATCAGGTGGTGCAGCGCGCCTTCTCCCACGTGGCCGAAGGGGGGGTGGCCAACGTCGTGCACCAGCGCCAGCGCCTCAACCAGGTCGGCATTCAGGCCCAGCGCCAGCGCGACGGTTCGGCTTATTTGCGCCACTTCCAGGGTATGCGTCAAGCGGTTGCGGAAATGATCGGAAGACCTCCGGGTGAAAACCTGGGTCTTGTCTTCCAGCCTGCGAAACGCACGCGAGTGGATGATCCGGTCGCGGTCGCGCTCATACTCATTGCGATATGGATGAGGCGGCTCGGGAAATCGACGTCCCGCCGTCGCTTCCACAGCCATGGCGTAGCTTGCCAGTCCGCGCCTTTTCGTGTTTCGTATCATTGGCCTATCGGAGAGAATCAGCCTTGCCCTTCGGTGCCGTCTCTTGCAACCGCCCAATTAATAATACCCTGCCGGGACAAGGTTTGGGCCTGCGCCTATTCGATTGCGCCCATCAACGGCGTGATGGAGTCGAGACTTCAAGTTCAGGTTAATTGGAGCGCCAGCTTGACAGCTCCCTCTATGGATTTGAGAGTTTGGCTCCCCAAGCGGCCAAGTGCAGGATAGAGCAAGAGCGTCTTTTCAATCGTCGTTACCTGGTCGCACTTGGCCCATGAATTGCGGCCCAGACCGCCTTCACCAGATTTAATGGGAACACGCAACGAGAATTTCGGGCGGACGACAGTCGTAAGTGGAACCACACACACGTCCAAGGCATGGCGGTTTAGAGCGTCGGTAGAAATCACGAGGGCAGGACGGTTCTTGTCCAGCCGGACCAAGTAAACTTCCCCTCGCCTGGGAAACCATCCCATGGGAACATTGCGAGGCATCATTCAGCATCCCGCGTGAACGACCGGAGGCCGGCCTTGGAGAAGGCCCTGCGCTCCGTCCGTTCCGACTCTCCAATAGCGCCAAAAAACTCGGCCGCTTCCTCAGCCAGAGCTTCATATTGCTCCTGCATGATTCCCCGACGAAGCAATTCATTGACCCTCTCGCTCCGCGAGCGATTGGATCGGGTGCGCTGAAGATAGTCGAGAATGGTGTGGTCGACCGTAAAGCTCTTGGAAGACCTCGTAGCTTTGCTCATATCTTTTATAATGGCAAAGATTATCTCATTTGTCAAAAGTCCACTCGGCATCATGCCGCTGGGATGTTGTTTCAATACCCTTCGTGATCTCCGCCCGCGGCTACCTTTCCGGCCATATGACGGTAGGCGAAAATAAAATATCCGCTCACCAGCGCCATCCCGATAAGCCACCATACCAGGCCGACGCGCAAGCCGTAATCCGCGGCTTTGGCATTTTGAATAGTCAGGGCATAAGCAGGATTGCTGCTCGAAGGAAGGACGTAAGGATAGACTCCAAAGACGACGCTGGTGAGCATACCCACGAGGTATGCGCACGAGGCGAGGAATGCTTTCAAATCAGACCTCCGATAAATAAACCAGCGCTCGAATAACAATCCGGCGAGAGCGATAAACGGAAACACGAAACCCCAGAAATAATTTGACAGGTTCTGGCGAACTTGCGGCTGAACGTCAAATGTTACAACGGTAATTGCGAATGTGAGCGCCGCCACGCCGGGCCAGAGCCTGCGCGCCACCGACTGGGAGCGGTCGTGGACGGGTCCCTCGGTTTTGAGAGCCACCCAAAACGCGCCATGCAGCGCGAGGCTCAGCAAGGCCGCCACACCTATGAGAATCGTGTACCAATCTAGAATTCCAGTCTCGCCGCCCAGGCGGAAATTCGTCCACAAGGGCTCAAAGAATCGGTTCTGGGCATCGAGCGGAACGCCCCGAACGACGTTGCCGAGCGCGGCGCCGAAGAAAACAGCCAGCAAGAAACTGGAAAGGGAAAATACTACATCCCAAAATGGAATCCACACCGGGCTATCAATCGCGTTGCGAAATTCAATCGAAATTCCCCGCAGGATCAGGAGCCAGAGCACGATCATCAAAGGGAGGTAGAAACCACTGAAGCCCGAGGAATACAAGGGTGGAAATGCAAAATAGAGCGTGCCGCCTGCCGCCAGCAGCCACACTTCGTTACCATCCCAAACCGGGCCGATGGAGCGCAACACCAGGCGGCGCTCGTCCGGCGTCTTGGCAATGAACAAATGGATGATGCCGGCGCCAAGGTCGAAGCCGTCAAAAACCACGTAGGCGGCGAGCATCACGGCCACCAGACAAAACCAAATAGTGCCCATTACGATTCCTACTTACGCAGCCATCGAATTTGTTTCCGCCGGGCCGGGGCCGCGGTCGATTTCCCGGTGGACCAGATACAAAAAAAGAATTCCAACCACCATGTACAGTCCCATGAATCCGAGGAGCGTGAATAAAGTGTTGCCGCTCGAAACCTGGGTGGAAAATCCCAACTTAGTTCGGTACAAGCCGTAAATCAACCAGGGCTGGCGGCCCAGTTCCGCAGTAACCCATCCCGCCGTATTGGCAATAAATGGGAACGGAAGCGAAAGCATCAATACCCAGAGCATGGGTTTGAACTCGTAAAGTTTCCCGCGCCAGAGAAAAAAGGCCGCCGCCATCATAACGGCGATGAAGATGGTGCCGAGGCCCACCATGATGTGGTAGCTGTAGTAGAGTAATGGAATCTGGTCAGGCCAATCCTCAACGGGAAAATGATCGAGGCCATTCACCTGCGCTGTCCACCGGCGAAAGGTGAGAAAGCTTAAGGCGCCGGGGATCATCAGCGGGTTGTCCAAGCGTCTCTTATCCATATCCGGCTGGCCGAGAACTGCAACCGGCGCGCTCTGCCGCGATTCGAACAAGCCTTCCATCGCGGCCAAGGTGACAGGCTGGTACTCGGCAACCATTTTCCCCTGGCCGTCGCCGGTGGGAAACATCTGGAGGACGCAGGCGATGACTCCCACAATCACGCCCAGGCGAACAAACGTCCGGCCATAGTTTTCGCGCATTTTGGCGAGCAGGTAAAAGGATCCGATGGACGTCATCACGAAGCAGCCGGTGATGACCGCGCCCACCATGTTGTGAGTGTATTGCCATAGAATCCAGGGATTAAGCACAAGGCCCCAGAAACTGGCGAGAGCAAATGTGCCGTTGGCCGCGATGGCGTAGCCGACAGGATGCTGCATCCAGGCGTCGGTTGCGATAATCAGGTAGCCCGAAAGCCACGAACCAATGAATACCATGAGTGACGCGAACCAATGCCCTGTTTGCCCCAGGCGTTTTTCCCCAAACAACAACATGCCGAGGAAAGTGGATTCAAGGAAGAATGAAAACACGCCTTCCATGGCCAGCGTTTGTCCAATCACGCCCCCGGCGACGCGGGAGAACTCCGCCCAGTTGGTTCCGAACTGGAATTCCATCGGGATGCCGGTGACCACTCCCAATGCAAAGCTGATGCCGAAAATGCGAGTCCAGAACCGGGCGGCGTGGTTGTAATGTTCATTGTGGGTGCGAAGCGCCATCGTTTTCAGAAGAAGGATGAGCAACGCCAGACCCATCGTAAGCTGCGGGAATAGATAGTGGAACGTAATCGTGAAGGCGAAATGAAGCCGATGAAGTGTAAGAGGATCTCCCAAACGTCCAACCTTTCCAAGAAATACGAATTCTCGGCGCCGAAAGTTAGTGCAAGCCCACAGCGCCACGGACCGAATCAATCATTTTGGCCGAGTCGTATCCGATGCCGTCCTTGAAAACCAATGTCACATTCTGGATGTCGGCAATACTTTTATTCGGGTCGCCTTTGATCACCACCAGATCGGCTTGTTTGCCCGGCGCGATGGTACCGATCCTGTCTGACTCGCCCATGAATTTAGCGCCATTTGACGAAGCGATTTGAATGGCCTCAGCAGGAGTGAAGCCGGCTTCGACCAGCAATTCCACACCGCGGAGGTCTCCGAACCCGGCGAGATCGCCGCCGTATCCAGTAGGATCATTTCCGGCTAAAAGCAGGCCGCCCGCCTTCACAAAATCACGCTCAAATTGCATCTCTTTCTTGAAAATCACCGGCCACGGGGAATCTTTGCCGTCGGCCACGCGCGCACGCTCCGTGAGGTATGCAATCCGAGCTTCTGGGAGCAATGAGGCAAGGACGTGTTGCGACAGAGGCGGACGATTCGGAACAAAGGTCTCAAATATCGGCAAAGTGGAAGTCATCGCCACGTGATGCGCGACTAGATCGCGGATAGTCTCCTGGACTGGGGCGCTTTCAACATCCAGTTTGGACTCGGTGGCGGCGGTGGTCCGCTGCGACGGGCAAAAGTCGGGCTTTTTATCGGGGTCGAATTCAGTGTCCACCAGGAGGCCGTGCTCCAGATCGTCAATGCCCAGCGCCGCCGCCTCGCGAAAACCGACCGAGCACAGATGTCCGGTCACTTTGATTCCGTGCTTGTGCGCCTCCTCGATCGCGGCGGAAAGTTCCGCGCGTGTAATATGCATATAAGCTTTGAAAGAGGTCACGCCCTGACCCGCCCAGAAATCGACCGTCCTGCGCGCATCCTCCGCGCCGGTTAATTCGTGCATCTGGGGCGTGTAGGCGCCGGCGCCTTCAAGGTAGGGCCCGGTCACGTGAATCTTGGGGCCGGTTAGTTTTCCGTCATCGATCAGCTTTTTTAAATTGAGATCGGTGTAGGGTTCAATGCTCCCGGTGGTGCGGATTGAAGTGACCCCGCAGGCGAGATAGAGGCGCGGTGCGCTGAAACCCATCTCATTGTAAATGGCGGTTCCCTCCACACCGCCCGAGGGATAAAAAAGGTGGTCGTGCATGCCCACCAGTCCGGGAATCACGGTGAAGCCCGCGAGGTCGAGAACCTTTGCGCCGGGGGGCGGAGGAGTTTGCGCGGCGCTCCCCACGCTCTTGATTTTGCCGCCCTCAATGATAAGGGTCTGGTCGTCGAGCGGCGCCGCGCCTGTACCGTCAATCAGCTGGACGTGGGTGAGGGCGACCACGGGGGCCTCCACGCTGATATAGGCCTGCACCGACGCGGGGCGCTTCGCCGCGTCCTGCGCCAATGCACACGTGGAGCCCAAGAGGATAAGAAGGGCAGTGATTCGAACCAGTAATTGCCGCGAGAGCATCAATCCCTCCCTGGTTATTTCCGCATGATTCTTTGGATTGAACTCGCCCGCCCGGATTCCGGGTCAGCTTCAATGAGGACGGCGGAGAGCCTCGCATCGCCCTTGGCCACTTCGAATCGCGCCGGAATCTGGTTCAGGAATTTTTTGATGATGGCATTCTTGTCCACGCCGATCACCGAATCGTACGGGCCCGACATACCGAGGTCGGTAATGTAGGCCGTGCCTTGTGGCAGCACGGCTTCATCAGCCGTTGGGACGTGAGTGTGAGTGCCCACCACGGCGGTGGAGCGCCCGTCAAGGTACCAGCCCATCGCCATTTTTTCGGAAGTGGCCTCGGCGTGAAAATCGAGAATCCGGATTTTAACTTCCGGGGCAATCGATTTGAGCAACGAGTCTGCGGCTCGGAAAGGGCAATCAATGGTGGGCATAAAGACGCGACCTTGGAGGTTCATCACAGCGTAATCGATTCCATTGCGCGTTTTGCCCACGTACAAACCATGGCCCGGAACTCCGGGAGGATAGTTGGCGGGGCGGAGCAGGCGGCCGTCCGCATGCTCGGCCAGGTAAAGTAGAATTTCCTTCTTGTCCCAAATGTGGTTGCCGGAGGTCAGAACGGCAATCCCGAGGTCGAGCATTTCCTCCACTAACTGCGGGGTAATGCCGAAACCTGAGGCGGCATTCTCAACGTTGGCCAGCACCAGGTCGGGGGCGTGTTCCTGGATGATTGCGGGCAGGGTCTCTTTCACGACGCGGCGGCCCGGCTGGCCAAAGATGTCGCCAATGTAAAGAATCTTCATTTTATTTTTCGTGCCTTTCCCCGGATGCAGGCGGGATCGAATTGCCTAAAGGCAATTCCTGCGGTAGTTGCATCGACGCACGCCTCTATCTTACTCTGATTTGGAGGGAAGCTGTGTGGCGATTGGGATTTTCAGGGGGGAAGGCTCAAGGCAGTCTGGAAGCAGCCGGTCAGATTTTGCTGCTGCGCGGAAAAGGCTCGCTCTTCACACGGCTTGCTTCAGAATTTGGTCCAACGCGTCACTGTACTCACCCACTTTTTGGTTCACTTCATTGGTGGTGCTCTCGTGTTTGGCTTTCAATTGGTGATACTCGTCGGCGATATTCAGGCCGGCTAACACCGCGACGCGCAGCGAATCCACTGTCCGCGTCCGTCCCGCGATCGAGCGCATTTTCGCGTCCAGGTACTGCGCCAGCTTCTCGATGTATTCGGCGTCGAGGGCCCCCTTCATGTAGTATTCCTGGTCGTAAATCATCACGCGGATGCCGTCTTTGGTTGGTGTCACAACGCTCCTTGGTTCGAAATCCCAAGCGCCGTTCCGGCGCCACTGCTCGTGAAAATGATTATTTTCCGTCTAATCGGACTTTGTCAACAATTCGATCTGATCGAGAAGTTTCTCAATGCGCGCCCGCACGTCCTCGCGCTCGCGGCGAAGGCTTTGAAGCTCCTGCTCCACGGCGTCGGCGCGTTTTAGGCGGTCCTTGAAGTCGGCGCGCATTCTTTCAATTTCCTGTTGCAGCTCAAGCCGCTCCACGTGTGACCGCTTGAAGAGCTCGGCGGCTTTGGCTATTTTCTCTTCCAACTTGCCCAAATGGTCCATGGATTCAGTCATAGGTAGTCCGTATTGAATACTCATCCTCGAAAGTTTAACACCGACTGCCAAATCTATCAGCCGTCTAGTTCTTAAGTTCTCAGTCGAATCCCAAGCGGCGCAAGCGCTGAAAGCACCTGCTTGCCCAGCGCGTCAATTTCCGCGCTGGTCAGCGTTTGAGTCTGGCTCTGGAAAGTGACGCGGAGCAGGAGGCTCCAATGTTCCGGCGCGATTTTCCCAACCGGCATTCGATCGACCGGGCGAAAATCCTGGGCGACCTCCAGGGCCAGTCCGCGAATTGCCCTTACAATGCGCTCATAGGTGACCGACCGGGGCACGAGAAGTGAGAAGTCGCGCTCCACCGCCGGAAATTTCGAGAAGGGGGTGAAATGCAGGACACGTCGCGGACAGGCAAGAAGGCGCTCCAAGTTGACCACGGCCGTCCAAATCGGTTCGCGCAGTTTGTAGTCGCGGGAGATTTCAGGGCTTATTTTTCCAAAGTCGGCCAGGGTCCCACCTTGATCGACAAACCTGCCGCATAAGCCCGGCTCATCGTACGCCAACGAGCTTGCCTCGAATTTCAATTCGCCGATATCAAAGGCAGCAAGAAGGTTTTCGAGATCGCCCTTCAAATCGAAAAAATCGACGTGTTTCGCATCGTCGTGTACGCTTGCGGCTCGCCTGTGCCCGGTGAGGCCGAGCGAAAGCACTCGTTCTTCCGTGGGCAAACCGGTCACCGGATTTCGAATCGCCGAATAGGTCTTACCGATTTCAAATAATCTGAGATCGGCCTGGCCGCGGTCGATGTTCCAACGCAACGCGCGCAACATCCCGGGGACCGGCGTGGAACGCATGGCGGAGGCTTCCTGGCTGAGCGGATTTTGCAGAACCACGGGCGGGCGATCCGTGAAGCGCGCGTTTTCCGCTGGGTCCACCATGGAGTTGGCGATGATCTGGCGGTAGCCGGACGCCACCAGGATCTCCGAAACGATCAATTCTTTCTCGCGCAGGGTATCACGTTCAAGACTGGGAGGCGCCGGGCGGACGCGCTTGGGCAGATGGTCGTAACCGATCACGCGAGCGATCTCCTCGGTCAAGTCCACTTCGCGCGTGACGTCGAGGCGCCAGGAGGGAGGCACAACACTCCATCCGCCCTCCTGACTCTGGAGCTTGAATCCGAGGGCGCGCAGAATGTATTCGACATCTGAATTGGGAATATCCGTGCCGAGGATGCGCCGGATCTCGCTGGGGCGAAAGACAATTTGCCGCCCGGAAAACGGCCGGGGATAAACGTCTACGACTCCGGACAGGACTGTTCCGCCGGCGATCTCGGCAATCAACTCCGCGGCGCGGTCCAGCGAGGCTGGGGCCGACTCAATGTCGGCGCCGCGTTCGAACCGGTGTGACGCTTCGGTGTGCATGCCGAAAGATTTGGAGGTGCGGCGAACGGAAGCAGGGTCAAACCATGCGCTTTCCAGCAGGATATCCTTTGTTGCGGTTGATATCTCGCTCTCCTCGCCGCCCATGATGCCGGCCAAACCGACGGGCAGCTTGCCATCGGCAATTACCAAGTGCTCAGAGGCAAGGGTGCGGTCCACTCCGTCGAGTGTTATCAGGTGCTCGCCCGGACGCGCGCGCCGCACAATAATCTTCCTGTCCCGCAGGCGGGCCAGGTCGTACGCGTGCAGCGCCTTGCCCATCTCCAGCATGACGTAGTTAGTCACGTCGGCCACATTATTGATGGGCCGTTGGCCGACCGCTTCGAGCCGCCGCGCGAGCCAATCGGGTGATGGCTTGACTTGGACGTTCTTGATGACCCGGCCGCAAAAACGCGCGCAAAGCTCAGGCGCCGTGATTTCAATCGAAATTTCGCTTGTCGCTGGAACGCTCGATTCCTTTAAAGAAGTTTGAAAGGGTTTGAGCGGTGTACGATGCAGCGTGGCCACTTCGCGCGCCACCCCGTAATGGCTGAGGCAGTCCGGGCGGTTGTTGGTGATCTCAAGATCGAGAATTGAATCCTCATGGAAGGCGGAGACCGTTTCCGCGCCCAGCCCCAAAGCCTTCAGTTCCATTTGAAGCTTTTTCGGATCGGCGGCAACGTCAACGAATTCTCTTAACCAAGCTAAGGAAATCTTCATGTTGTGGGGTATGAGGGGAAAATTATAAATTATAAATCAGTGCTGTCCCATCATAAGTTGAGCAGATCCAGTTGGGTAAAAGGATCTGGATCTTGAAGTTGGTTGCTGTATTGCGAAAAGGCCAATAAAATCGGCGTT